>Ga0214235_1000483_pt1 | contig 15879 bp, 14 predicted proteins | sample TroBogypolimnion_2_FD_153073 | JGI IMG/M metagenome (GOLD analysis project Ga0214235, IMG submission 153073) | Freshwater microbial communities from Trout Bog Lake, WI - 15JUL2008 hypolimnion | ecosystem: Environmental > Aquatic > Freshwater > Lake > Hypolimnion/Profundal zone ... | reverse complement strand
ATCGGGTGATTTTATCATGCTTTGTCCGCAAAACCTCGCCGTTCAGGGCGGGGATGTAAGGATGCTCTTGACTTTTTTTGCTCATAAAATATACTCTAAATCAGTAGTAACTCGATGTTCAAGTTTTTAAATAAGCATTTAAAAACAGTAAGTTAAAAGCCATGAAATTTAGGTTTGTGAGGTTATTTTGCGAGTTATCAAATAGCAAAAAACCATAACACCTTGATTTATAATAAAACTTAATTTCTGCCCGTTTTATTACAAATCAACAAGTTATAAAAACTTGAACATCGAGTAGTAAAGGTTTTAAATCTGTATCAGCGATAACCAAGCGATAATAGTAAAGCCTTAAACTCTGTTTTTTAGTTAAAAATAACCGTCGGATAGACGGGGCTAGTCTGTGAAGTGAACGGTGCAGTAATGTCGTCAGCAGCAGAAACCAGTGAGCAGTAGCGATACATACTCACTCTTAGGAAACTAGGAATCCCCTTCCTTCAGGTGGGGGAGGATGTCAAGGGATGCTGCAACAAACAAGGCGTTAGCACAAGGTATACATGATCATTTGGTCAATCATTGCTCTTTTAGTTCTGATGGCTTATGGCTAGTCAGTGCGGCTAGCGATTATTCGGCTCGTATTTGGGAATTGCCCTCTTTAAGGCTTAGAGCGGTGTTAAGTGATCACGATGATGATGTCGATATGGCGGTATTTTCGCCTGATAATCGCTCAGTTGCCACTTGCGCATTAGATAGAGCCGTGCGTATTTTTGATTTACAGGGCCGCTGTCTAGGTACTTTTTTGGGGCATACAGGGAATATTATTTCTTTGCTCTGGAGTTTAGATGGCAAACAGCTGGTGTCATCTAGTGTCGATGGTACGGTTAGAACCTGGGATGTTGAGCAAGGCATCCAAGCGTTATGTTATGACCTTGATGGGGTACGTACCGATACCATTGTGATGGATGAGCAAGGTCGTATTATTGCTGGTGATGATCAGGGGCGCTTAGTCTTTATTTCACAAGGTCAAATTGCTTATTATGATGTGCATCAAGCGGGTATTAAAAAGCTGATTTACTGCGCCGAGCGCCGAGTGTTAGCGTCATTAAGTTACGATCGTACTATGGCTTTTTGGGCTATTAGTCTAGACGGAGCCCTGCAAGAGCTACAGCGTACTCGCCTACCGGCGGTTATTTGGTCACGGGCTGCGGCTTTTCTTAACGAAACTCAATTAGCGGTTGGTACTTTTGGTGGTACTTATGCCATTTATGATTGGCAACAAGAGTGCTGGCAGATTGATGATAGTATCGTCGGATATGGCATTAATGCGCTGGTTTGTCATCAGGCTCATGTTTACACGGTCGGTGATGCTGGCATTGTGCGCAAGAATGACCAAACAATTTCTGAATTAGGCAGCTTATGTAATTTTTTATTACCCGTAGCACATCGGCTATTTGCGGGTGGTCAGCTAGGTCAACTTTTTGATGGCTTTAGCGGCGAGGTGCTTTATGAGCATCATTCGCCTTTAAATTGTGCTGCGTTATTTTACCGTGCAGGACTAGCGTATATTGCCATCGGCTGTTACACGGGCGAAATGTTGGTATTCTCCTTACACACAGATAATAGTATTGAGCTAGTACGAGAGTTATCGGTCTATAACAACGCCATTAAAAGTATCGCTGCTAATAACGATCAGTTGTTTTCGGTCTGTGCTTCTAGCGATATTGCTTGGCATAGTTGCCAAGACTTAAGTTTGATTAAGAGCATCAGTAAGGCGCACGATAAAATTGTTAATGCCTGTTGCCAAATTGCAGGATTTGGTTTCGCTAGCGTAAGTCGGGATAAAACCTTACGTCTTTGGTTGAATGGCGAGCAGGCTGTTTATACTACGCCGCATAGTCATTCGGTTAAATGTATTGGAGTGAGTGCTGATGGCAATACACTTTTAACAGGAAGTTATGGGGGGACTTTGGCCGGGTTTGATGTGATGACTAGAAGCTGGACCAGTTTTCAACGACCGACTATTGCGGGCATTTCGTCAATCACTTACGATTCGCTAGGTCACTGCTTTCTTGCCGCTTCTTATGATGGCGGTATATGCGCCATTGCTCATTAATGAATTAGAGAGTCACTCAGTTGAAAAAAGTAATTATTATCCCTGGTAGTCAACGTAAACAATCAATTAATCATCGTTTAGCTGTTTATTTACAAGCTTTGTTAAATAGCTCATGTGATGCAGAGGTTGTTGATGTCGCTAAGCTGGATTTACCTTTGTTTAATCAAGATCTGGAAAATAATGCCGATGTCTTAGCTAAAGTCCAAGAGCTGCACCGCCCGTTATGGAATGCAGATGGCTTGATTGTGCTTAGTCCCGAATATAATGGCTCGTACAGTCCTTTTTTAAAAAACACGGTGGATTGGGTGTCTCGATTACCCAGATTGCCAGGTGGACAAGACTATCCCAACCCTTTTCATGGTAAAGCACTGCTGCTAGGTAGCGCGACACCAGGGCGTAGTGGTGGTTTGTTGGGTTTACAAAGTACACGCAACTTATTTGCTTATTTGGGTGGCTTGATATTAGCTGAACAAATTAGTTTGCCCTACGCTAATGATGCCTGGGACGAAGCGGGTTTATTGAAGGATACTGCCTTAGATCAGTTTGTAATACAGACGTTGGGCGTGTTCCTTGACTTAATTAAAAACACCACGCAGCTTACGCGCTGACTAGCAGCATCAACCCACTTAAGGTATTAACATGGTTAAAACTAACCCTATAGCCCCTTGGCCTCAATTTGAGAGCGTATTATGTGGCGATATGACAGATCGTGAACGCTTGGGCTTGCCAGATTACTATGTGGCCGATCGTCTAGCAAGTCGCCAGCCCGTTTTATTTGCAGCGCTTAGAGGCTTAAGCGTTTCAGAGTTGTTGGTCAAAATTGAGGCTGCTGATACTGAATTGGCTGAAAAAATCGTTGCAGCTAATATCTTGGCTTTGATCGGTGATCCAAGAATTGAAACCTTACAACCCGAGATAGTCACTATTTTTGGCGGTTTAGTAACCTTAGGTCTACCAGAGTCTGCTGTGGCTAATGTGTTAGGTCGATTTGACAAGTTAGGCTTAAACGAGGATTGGATTCGTAAAGAATGCCCGCAACATCAAGTTAAGCTCGCCAGCTATGGTATTGGTAAATATCCAGTTAGCAACCATGAGTACCGTGATTTTTTACTCGACAGTCATTATTTTGAAATACCAAGTAGTTGGGCATTCAGGCGTTACCCTATAGAGCGTGCTAATCATCCGGTTTATACCTTGTCTGCGCAAGCTTGCGATGCTTACGCGCAGTGGTTATCTAGTCAAACAGGCCGGCAATTTCGCTTGCCTACTGAGGCCGAGTGGGAGTTTGCGGCAGCAGGGCCTGAGCTGCGTGAGTTTCCGTGGGGTAATGAGTTTGATGTTAATCTAACTAACTGCTGTGAAACGGGTTTATTTGATACCACGCCTGTTGGCTTATTCACCGGTGGACAATCTTGCTTTGGTGTCTTTGATTTGGCGGGCAATGTTGAAGAATATGTGGCTGATGATTATTTCCCCTATCCTGGAGGCCCCGTTATAGACGATCATTTAAGTCAGATTCATGGTATTTACCGTGTGGCGCGTGGCGGCAGTTTTGCACGTTTTAGAGATCTTGCCAGAACTCGAAGACGTCATGGTCATAATCCGCGCTCAACAACCTATGCCATGGGCTTTAGACTGGCTGAAAGCATTTAATCCTCAAAGAGAATTATAGATGGCACATTTATTACTGATAGAAGCACCAGGTGGTAACGATTTTGATCTTTTTGAAACGGCCTTGTCACAAGGACATGAGGTCAGTTTTTTTACTGCGGACATTAGCTATTATCAAGCTAATGGCCTGTATGATCGCTATCTTGGCTTCGCTAAGCGCATCGTTGAAATCAAGCCATTTGACTATCAGCAGCTAGAGCAGCAAGCTCTTGAGATACATGAGCATGATGCTTTCGATGCAGTACTGTGTTTGATTGATATCCGCATTATAGCGGCCGCTAAATTGGCTCAATGCTTGAAATTACGCTTCGTCAATCCAGAGACAGCGACGATGATGCGTGACAAGTATACAGTAAGAGGTATTTTAGCTAGCAAAGGTATCCCTCAACCAGAATTCGTTTTAGCGACTGATAATCAACAACTAAGAGCGGCAGTTGAGCAGTTGGGGTTTCCCGTTGTGGTCAAGCCTAGTGACGGTTATGGCTCTCAAAACATAGCCCTGTTTTTAGATGAAAATGATCTTAATCCATTAATTGATCCCTTAGATTATTATCTTCCCTGCAAAACAGATTATGGTTTCGGGGTAAGCGCGAATGATAGATTGCTAGTCGAACGTTATATAGAGGGGCAGTTAATAGGTTGCGATACCTTTACTCAAAATGGCCGGCATCAAATGCTAGGCATCAATGAAAAACTGATGTTTGCACCGCCCTCTTGTGCCATTAAGGGGAGTTGTTTTCCCTCAGATAAATATGAGCTAGCGCCTATTCGAGATTATGTATTCTCAATACTGGATACCTTAGGATTTAATGAGGGTGCTACGCACACTGAAATCATAGTGACTGAAAATGAATGCTTTCTGGTTGAGGTAAATCCGCGTTTGGTCGGGGCTAAAATACCTAGGCTGTTAAATTTAGCATTGGATCGCAGTGTGCATAATGATTTAATTAATTTACATCTTGGTAAACCCTTGCCTGAGCTACTCGGCATTTCTCCGGTAGGTTTTGCGGTGTCGCGATGGATGACTACGGAGAGTAGTGGTCAATTGGACGCAGTGATACTGCCAGTTGTCACAGAGGACGGCATCAAACAAATGGAGCTCATGAAAAAGCCAAGTGATAGGGTGGGTTATCCCTATCAAAATGCAGATCGAATAGGATACGTTATGACGCTAGGAAAAACACGGCAACAGGCAGAACAATTAGCTAATGCGTTTATATCTGCGGTCATTGTGAAGGTGGTATGAACATTGATTTAACTATGATTTTTAGAAAAACTATAATCTATTAAAAAGGACAGCTGGTATAGATAGTCGTCATAGGTTAAAATCCTTTCGTTTTTTGTGATAATTTCACGTAAAAATGTCAAGGTAGGTTTTTGTTTAATCTTGAGTTTACGAAATTATATTACATCTAAAAGTTTATAACTTACTATCGAAGAGGCTGCTCCGTGAACAAAGTAAAGCAACTATTCGCAAGTCTGATCTTAGCCGCTTTAGGGCTAGGAACAGCACAAGCGGACTATACGCTCAATTTAATGAAAGGGGTTACAAAGGTCAGTAATGACATTTATGATCTGCACATGCTCATATTATGGATTTGTGTCATTATCGGTGTCATTGTGTTTGGCGCTATGTTTTATTCAATTTATCATCATCGTAAATCGAAAGGACATCAAGCGGCACAATTTCATGAAAACACGACCATCGAGATTATTTGGACGATTATTCCAACATTGATTTTAGTTGCTATGGCGATTCCGGCAACGAAAACCATGCTGGAACTCAATAACGTCAATGAATCTGATATGACTATCCAAGTCACTGGTAAACAGTGGTACTGGGATTATAAGTATTTGAATACGGATATTCATTTCGAAAGTCATTTAGATGAAGCGAGTGAAAAATCTCATCGGACTATGGGCGCAGATCCTCGTTTAGTACCTCATTATTTGTTAAATGTTGATAAGCCTTTAGTTATTCCTATTAAAACTAAGGTGCGCTTCGTGTTGACATCAGCCGATGTTATTCATTCCTGGTGGGTACCTGATCTGGGTTGGAAAAAAGATGCAAACCCTGGTTTCATAAACGAAGCATGGACTTTAGTTGATAAACCCGGCACTTACCGTGGTCAATGTACTGAACTCTGTGGGCGAGATCATGGGTTTATGCCTATTGTGGTTATTGCAATGGAGCAACCAGATTATGATGCGTGGGTGAAAAAGACTTTAGAGCAACAAAAACAAAAGCCAGATTTGAGTGATCAAACGCGCGAGCAACTGATGGCTCATGGCGAATCAGTGTATTTAAAAAATTGCGTAGGCTGTCATCAAATTAAAGGTGCTGGTGTTCCTGGATTGATTCCTGCTTTAACGGGTAGTGCTATAGCCACTGGAAAGTGGGAGTCTTTAGATGGCTTCTTACGTGCAGGTACTTCAAAAATGCCAAAATTTGATAAATTGAATGGTAAAGAATTTGCAGAGCTAATGACGTATGTGCGAAATAATTTGGGCAATAACGTGGGCGATGAATTACAGCCAAAGCAAACTGCGCTTCCCGATGATGACGATGAATAAGTCGAATTTTCATTGTCACCCAACACTATTAATTATTCTTGAGGTATAAATTATGTCAGCTGCTGTAGCCGAACACGATGATCATGACGATCATCATGACGATCACGATCATGGCCCTGCTAAAGGGCTGTTAAGATGGATAATTACCACTAATCACAAAGATATAGGTACTTTATATTTGTTGTTTGCATTAGCGATGTTCTTTGTGGGTGGATCCATGGCTATGGTTATCCGCGCAGAATTATTTGAGCCTGGTTTGCAATTTGTGGATCCTGCTTTTTTTAATTCAATGACCACTATGCATGCGTTAGTCATGGTATTTGGAGCGGTTATGCCTGCCTTTGTTGGCTTAGCAAACTGGCAAATTCCTTTGATGATAGGCGCGGCCGATATGGCTTTGCCTCGTATGAACAATATGAGTTTTTGGATGTTGGTGGCTGGTGTGTTATTGCTAGCAAGCACGTTGTTTATGGAAGGTGGCGCACCTAATGGTGGTTGGACTTTATATCCGCCTTTAGTTTTACAGCCTATTACCGTTGGTAAAGCCTTACCCTTCGCTATTTTCTCCGTACATTTATTAGGTATTTCCTCAATTATGGGGGCGATTAATATTATCGCGACGATTTTAAATATGCGTGCGCCAGCGATGAGACTTATGGACATGCCTTTATTTGTCTGGACATGGTTGATCACTGCCTTTTTATTGATTGCTGTTATGCCTGTATTTGCAGGAGCAGTCACTATGTTGCTGACGGATAAATTCTTCCATACTAGTTTCTTTAATGCAGCTGGTGGTGGTGATCCTGTCCTTTATGAACATATCTTTTGGTTCTTTGGACATCCTGAAGTGTATATCATGATTTTGCCTACCTTCGGTGTGGCATCAACGATTATTCCTGTATTTGCGCGTAAACCGTTATTTGGTTACGCCTCTATGGTTTGGGCGACCGCTTCTATTGCGTTTCTTTCATTCATCGTTTGGGCACATCACATGTTTACAGTGGGTATGCCAATAGCCGGTGAGTTGTACTTCATGTACGCCACTATGATTATCGCGGTGCCTACGGGCGTTAAAGTGTTTAACTGGACCGCGACTATGTGGAAAGGTGCAATGACCTTTGAGACTCCCATGCTGTTTTCTGTGGCTTTTGTGGTGTTATTTACCATGGGTGGCTTTACCGGCTTAATGATGGCTATTGCACCAGCTGACTTCCAGTATCACGATACTTATTTTATCGTTGCCCATTTCCATTACACCTTGGTGCCTGCCTCTATTTTTATTTTGATGGCGGCCGGTTACTTTTGGTTGCCTAAATGGACGGGTCATATGTATAACGAAAAAATTGGTCAATTACATTTTTGGTTGTCTGCTATCTCGGTCAATATATTGTTTTTTCCTCAGCACTTTTTAGGTTTAGCAGGTATGCCTCGTCGTATACCTGATTATGCAATACAGTTTGCTGATTGGAATATGATTTCGAGTATCGGTGGCTTTATTTTTGGTGCGAGTCAGTTATTATTCTTATATATCGTTGTTGACACCATAAAAGGTGGTACAGGTGAAAAAGTAACTGATGAAGTATGGGAAGATGCAGCTAAACATGGCTTAGAGTGGACTTTACCTAGCCCTGTTCCTTACCATACTTGGATAACTCCCCCTACTACTGTGCCAACTGAGCATGTTTTAGATACTCACTAGCTAATAGGAATAGACCTGGTCTATTTATAGACCAGGTAGCCACTAATATCATGACAATAAAAAATAAAAATTTACTAACGGCCGTTATTTTGGTTGCTGTAGCGTTAATCGTTTATTTATTCGCGGTAGCACAAGCGGTTTCTCAATGAGTGAAACGCTTAGTAAAAAACATACTAAGCTAGTTCGGATATTGGTGCTAGTGGCTATTGCTATGTTTGGTTTCGGTTATGCCTTGGTGCCCATTTACGATGTGTTATGTGAATGGAAGTGGATTGAGCGTGATAGGCCAGATGACATAAAACAAGTGTCGGAGGCAGCTTATAAAGTCGATATGGCTAGAGAAATCACTGTAGAGTTTATAACTACCTTGAATGAATCTACGCCTATGGAGTTTCATCCTGAAATCAAGCAATTAAAAGTTCATCCAGGTGAATATCATACCGTTAATTTTTATGCTGAAAATAAAGCGAATAAAGTCATGGTTTCTAGGGCTATTGCTAGTTTTTCGCCAGCTTTAACGAGTAGTTACTTTGAAAAAACGCAATGTTTTTGTTTTTCAGAGCAAACGTTTCAACCGAAAGAAATTAAAATAATGCCGATGCGATTTGTTATTAATCCAGATTTGCCTGCAAGTTATAAAACAATTACATTGTCATACACATTTTTTGATAATACTGAAAAATCAGTAAATAAATAAAAGGGGAAGCTGATGTCTACAAATACTGCTTATTACATTCCACATAAAGCAACTTGGCCGGTTATTGGCACGGCCGGTTTAGTAATTATGCTGGCTGGTTTTGCAAACTATTTAAATGGTTCATCTATTGGGCCGACTATGATGGTGATAGGCTTACTCATTTTTATCACCATGCTGGTGGGTTGGTTTACATTGCAAGCCAAGGAAAGTGAATCGGGCATGTATAACCATGGGGTGGGTATTTCCTATCGTATGGGCATGATGTGGTTTATTTTTTCGGAAATCATATTTTTTGCGGTGTTCTTCGGTACCTTGTGGTATACGCGTAATTTGTCGGTGCCTTGGTTAGGCGAAGGCGCAACTAAAGAAATATTACATTCTGCATATCAAGCCACTTGGCCTACTAATGGACCTGGCAATGTCGGTGGTCATTATGAGCCGATGGGGGCTTGGGGATTACCGTTTTTAAATACCTTACTTCTGTTAACAAGCGGTGTGACTTGTACTTGGGCGCATCATGGTTTACTGGCTAAGAATAGAGACCAATTGATTAAAGGTTTGGCTGCAACGGTTTTGCTAGGATTTTTATTCGTTACCTTTCAGGCTATCGAATATCATGAAGCCTACACAGAAATGGGTTTGACCTTAGGGTCAGGTATCTATGGTTCTACATTCTTTATGTTGACAGGTTTTCATGGTTTCCATGTTTGTGTCGGTGCGATTATTTTGAGCGTAGTGTTATTTCGTAGCGCTAAGGGTCATTTTAAACCTGAAAATCATTTCGCTTTTGAAGCCGCTGCATGGTATTGGCATTTTGTCGACGTAGTCTGGTTAGGTTTGTTTATCTTTGTTTATTTGATGTAAATTACTCGACCCAAAAAAGCGCGGACTGAATAGTCCGCGCTTTTTTTTTGTCAGGATGATAGCGTTATTGAGTGGTTGCTGACAATGTATAGGTAATAGGATTGATATCTTTTAATTAGTACGGTCAGTTTGAACGGGTTTTTGCATCTGCATTCCTTCACCCAAACCATGCGGTTTAAAAATGCCAGTAGCGACGGCTATAAAAAGAAAAATAAATAACAGCATTGAAAGACCAATACGGAACGTCAGGTCTCTAAGGGTTTTTTGGGATTGATCTCCGGCTTTTCGATTAACAAGGTGAAACAAGGCGGAGCCGAGACTGATAAGTATCAGGATAAAGGCAATGATGATGAGGCTTTTGATAATCATGATAAAGTTATGGTTGGTGATAAGGCGGTTTCTATTCTCGTTTAATAATGAGTTTGTGCCAATAGGTAAATTTAATAATATACGCTTATTTACAAAGAGACTGTGATGAGATTTGAGAAAGTTCCTACATTAGCTTATTTAGTGTTTTTAGTGCTGTTGTGTGCCCTAGGAATGTGGCAGTTAGGTCGTTCAGAAGAGAAGAGGTTGTTTCTTGAGCAGCAAAAGTTAGCTTTTGCATCTGCTGAAATTATATCGTTATCGAATTATGCAGGTATTGATGCCGATAAGCTTAGATATAAAAAAACATTGGTGACGGGGCATTATGATACAGGGCATCTATTCTTAATAGATAATCAAATCAGTGCGGGGAAGGTGGGGTATTTTGTTTTAACGCCCTTTATTCTACAAGGAGAGGCTGTCGGTGTTTTGGTTAATAGAGGTTGGATTCCGTTAAACCCTGATAGAACGGTTTTGCCTGATGTACAGATTAAGAACGAATCTAGTGTTATCAGTGGGCGTATAAATCATTTTCCTAGTGTAGGGATAAGATTAGCAGGCGCTGAAATACCGACTGATAGCTGGCCGTCGGTCTTGCAGGTGGTTGATGTAGACGTTTTAGCAAAGAAACTGGCTTATCCTTTAATGCCATTTCAAATAGAACTAGATAAAGACCAGCCAGCAGGTTTTAAAAGGGAATGGCAAGTAACGACTGTCATGTTGCCTGAACAACACATCGCTTATGCTATACAATGGTTTGCATTGGCAATCACGCTCACAATACTATTTATTTGGTATAGCTATAAAAAACATGATAAATAAACAACAAAAGAAAAATCAATTATTAATAGTGGCGATTTTTGGTTTAACCATTATCCCTTTTTTAATCGCTTGGGGATTAGAGAAATATCCTAAATTAGTAAAAGGCACGACTAATAGTGGGCAACTAATCATTCCACCTGTCACTACCGAACGAACTGATTTTATTGGATTCGATTCTTTTTCATCTAAAAATATAGCAGAACTTGCTGGGCATTGGTTGATAGTCAATGTCATTCCAGAAACAGGTTGTAATGAGGTCTGTCTTGACGCGCTGCTTAAAAGTAAGCAATTAAGGCTGATGTTAAATAAGGAGTTACCGCGTACACGTCGTATTGTTATTGTTTTTAAAGAGCCTGCTACAGCAAAGGCACATCAATGGTGGTTAAAAGATACGCTGTTGTCGAGATTACACCGTACCAAAAATCCAGCCGATGACGCTCTATTTTTGAGATTGCTGCTTGAAGAAAACAAGCTAGATAATGCTTTAATAGAAAAATTAATTGGTGACGAAGATAAGGAATTCGCGCTTAATTCTGATTTGATCAGGGTAAAGCCCAGCATTGAATTGGTTAAAAAAATGACTGACATCAGACAGGGTAAGGCTATATCTAATGGCATGTTGTTTTTAATAGATCCTCTAGGTAATTTAATGATGCAATATGACTCAGGGTTCAATACTTATAAAGTAAAAGATGATCTCATGCATTTACTCAAAATTTCACAAATTGGTTAGTGGCACATATATGTTTAGAAATTCAACTCTAGTTGGCGTTTTTTTAACGTTAATAATTATTATTTTAAGTTCATGCGCTAGGTTAACGGGAATCGATCTGACGCTATCTTCCTCAGTTATCGCTTTATTAAAAGGGGAGGGGCATATTGCTTTGCTGGCTACATTAGGTCTGTTGGCTTTGTTATTGTGTTTATTTGCATGGCGACAACAACCACCTAAAACAGCCATGATAAAGACGTCATTAATGTTAGTCTTTCTTATCGGCCTGCAGTCAGTTTTCGCCAGTTTAGCAAAAACTATAGAGGTCATGCCTATTGTTATCACAACACAGGTGTTGTTGAGCATGCTAACTTTCGGGCTGTTTTTTGGGCTATATTTGTGTAGTAATCCGGCAATTACCGGTGTTCTAAGTAAGCAGCGCAATGGTCTTGGTTTGTTTGCTCAACTATCGTTGCTAATTTTATTAGTAGAGATTATGTTGGGTGTTTGGGTTAGTGCTAATCACGCCGCTTTAGCTTGCAATACTTTTCCGCAATGTAATGGATCATGGTGGCCAAAAGCGGATTATGAGCATGCGTTAAATTTATTTAACGGCTTATTAACGGGCTATACTGGCATTATTTCATTTGATGCCCAAGTAGCAGCCAACTGGTTGCATAGAATCAGTGCGTTACCCTGCTTTATAGTGCTCAGTTTGCTCATGTTCAGCGCAACCGCTACAAACTCTTCAAAATCAGTAAAAATAGCTGGTTTGTGGCTAGGTGTGTTGTTATTTGCGCAAATAGGGCTAGGTATTGTGGGTGTTAAGCTGAATATGCCGTTATGGATAACAGTTGCTCATCATATGGTGGCGGCGTTATTGATGCTGCCTTTGATTGCGATCAGTTTTTATAGCCGATACGGTTTTGAAAAAGAACAGTCACCTATTGTTAGTGTTGAACCTAAATCGGAATTTGTTGCGCCCTCTATTGCTGTAGATGATGCAATAGAGATCTATGTAGAGTTGCCGCCTGAATCACTTTATTTACGCCTTAAATTACAGTTAGAACGTACCCGTTCTGGACTTAATAACATATTGGCAAATCTACCTATAGGTCATCAAGATATTAATGATGATTTACTAGAAGAAATTGAAGCCAGCTTAATTATGGCTGATGTGGGTGTTGATGCGACCACAGAAATAATTAGACACTTGACGCAGCGTGTAGAACGACATCAGTTGAGCGATGGTTTGGCATTATCAATCGCCTTAAAGGAAGAGTTATTGGCAATACTCCAACCTTGCAATATTCCTCTACAGATACCGAAACAAGATACGCCATTTGTAATACTAGTCGTTGGTGTTAATGGCGCAGGTAAAACAACGACTATTGGCAAATTAGCTAAACGCCTACAAGCACAAGGACATAGTGTTATGTTAGCCGCAGGAGATACCTTTAGGGCGGCCGCTGTTGAGCAATTGCAGGTCTGGGGTGACCGCAATAATATCCATGTTGTTGCTCAGCATACAGGTGCTGATTCAGCATCGGTTATCTATGACGGCTTACAATCAGCACAAGCAAAAGGCATTGATGTATTAATTGCTGATACCGCAGGTCGATTACATACAAAATCTCATTTGATGGATGAGTTAAAGAAGGTAAAGCGAATTATGGGTAAGCTAGATAGTGCAGCTCCTCATGAAGTGCTGTTGGTTTTAGATGCAGGAACGGGTCAAAATGCATTATCCCAAGCAAAATTATTTAATGAAGCAGTTGCCTTAACTGGCTTAGTTTTGACCAAGTTAGATGGTACGGCAAAAGGTGGGGTTATTTTTGCCTTAGCTAAGCATACTGGCATTCCTATAAGGTTTATTGGTATAGGTGAAGGTATTGATGATTTACAAGATTTTAATGCTGAACAATTTGTTGACGCTCTATTCGTAAAGGACTAAAGCATGATTCATTTTGACGCGGTCACTATGCGTTATCCAGAAACGGGAGACGTTTTACGCAATGTTAGTTTCCATCTACGGAAAGGAGAGATAGCATTTCTTACGGGTCATTCAGGTGCTGGAAAAAGTACACTGCTGAGATTGATTACAGTAATGGAGCGGAGTAGTAGGGGGCGCGTTATATTGGATGGTCAGGATCTTGGGCTTGCAAAAGAACATCAATTGCCCTTTATTAGACGAAAAATGGGGGTTATATATCAAGATTATAAGTTACTTTATGATAGAACTGTTTTTGATAATATAGCTCTACCTTTAGTTATTGCAGGCTATGGGCATCTTGAAGTTACTCGTAGGGTACGAGCAGCATTAGACAAAGTTAATCTGACTGGAAAAGAAAAGAAATATCCATTAGCCTTGTCGGGAGGTGAGCAGCAGCGAGTAGGCATTGCAAGAGCTGTGGTAAATAAACCGCCTATTATTATAGCCGACGAACCTACAGGAAATTTAGATCCAGAATTATCCGCCGAAATCATGTATTTGTTTAGTCAGTTTCAGCAGGTTGGCGTTACTGTTTTGATTGCATCGCATGATATTTCTTTGATAACACAGCTAAATCATCGCGTATTAAAACTGGATCATGGTCAATTAGTCACGAGTTAAGAGATGAAGTACAGCAGAAAAAATCAAGCAAGAAAAAATGTACGAGAGAGTTCTCTAAGGCAAGCTAAGAAGCAAACAAAAATAGCTGGAGGTGATTTTTTTGATAGATTACATGCCTATAGAGACGTTCATGCGCATGCATTATTTTCAAGTTTGGGGCGGATTGTTGCGGAACCATTTAATTCGATCATGACGATATCGGTACTAGCGATTGCTATTTCATTTGTTAGTGGTTTTCATGTTTTGGCGGTAAATATTCAGCAATTAACCGAACATTTAGACGCTAGTAATCAAATCTCATTATTTTTACGAGACGATGTTTCTGAGGCTCATGCTAATAAATTAGCTGAAAGTATAAGGAAAAATATAAATGTTCAAAATGTTAAAGTAATCTCTAGAGAAGATGCGGCGGCAGAATTTCAAACATATAGCGGTTTTGGGTCAGCTATTAATGAGTTAGAAAAAAATCCACTTCCTATCGTTTTGCAGGTTCTGCCTAAAAAAAGTTTGGAAGATAAGCGTGGATTGGAGGATCTGCAAAAGGAATTTCAGCAATCACCTGAAGTTGATGTGGCTCAGATGGACTTGCAATGGATTGAGCGCTTACGTTCAATTATAGACATGGTGAAGTTATTTGCGAGTATATTAAATATATTGTTGGGGGCTGCGGTATTACTAATTATTGGGAATACTGTACGAATAGAATTACATAATCGTCGAGATGAAGTTGTTATTCAAAAGTTGGTTGGAGCTACCAATTCGTTTATAAGGCGACCATTCTTGTACGCCGGTTTTTGGATAGGATTTATTTCTGGTATATGGGCATGGTTCATTGTAACTGTGTTGATGCTAATAGTAAGACAAGCTGTGGAAAAGTTATCTAGTCTCTATGGTGGAAGTTTTCATATGTTATTTTTGAGTCTGACAGATACTTTGGCATTAATAGCTATTTCTTCGTTACTTGGCGTTTTGGCATCGTGGACGGTAGTCAGTTATCAAATGCACTCAACTAAGTTAAAAAAACAGGTTCGCTTGCAAAAGTAATGTGTATCTACTTTAAATCCCCGGGTAAAACGTGGTATGTAAAAAATAAAATACTTTAAAATTAAAAGCTTAATTGTTGATGATGTTCAATTTACCCTGCTTTTTAAAGTAGATACAGTAATGTTCTAGGCAAGGCTTATAGTCTATAACGATTTTTAGGCTATCAACTTAAAGCGGGACGGTTTGAGCCCAGACGAAAGGCTCAGGGCGAAAGATTAAGCTAGGCTAGCAACTTAAGGCGTGACAGATAGGCTTAACCCTTCGCCCTTTGTCTGCGTTTAGGAGAACCTTGTCTAAAAATGAACGATTAAACTAAAGCTAAACTGTTCCGCCTTAAGTTGGTAGCCGATTTTCACATGTGAATGATTATTAGATCAAACATAAAATGAGTCTGGTAAATAAATCGACTATCCTAGTGATATAACCTTCAACTATCTATATGTAAAGGGAAAATCACCTGAGCTTATTAAAATAGAGAATAATAAAACCGGCATTCCGCACCCCCTCAAGATAGAAAATGATTTAAACTATACGTAGCGGATCATAATCTTTGGAGGCTATCTATGAATGAGGAATCCCTTTACAGTAGTTACAATTTAGATCATCTAGGCCTTGTAGCTGGTATGGTTGACGAATTAGGTTTAGTTGAGCTGATTGATGCCGTGATTATACAAGACCATGAACAACGCGTGGTATCGGTCGGACA
>Ga0214235_1000464_pt1 | contig 16345 bp, 18 predicted proteins | sample TroBogypolimnion_2_FD_153073 | JGI IMG/M metagenome (GOLD analysis project Ga0214235, IMG submission 153073) | Freshwater microbial communities from Trout Bog Lake, WI - 15JUL2008 hypolimnion | ecosystem: Environmental > Aquatic > Freshwater > Lake > Hypolimnion/Profundal zone ... | reverse complement strand
CTAAATAAGCAATTTTATGACTACGATAATGGCACTACAAAAATACTTTAAATAAAATCCGTTATAAATCAAAATATTATATTAGGCTCGAGGCCAAAAACAGGAAAATAGTGTTAAACATAGGTTAGTATACTGAATCAGCAGAAAAAAGTTGCTAGCATGTTGTTATATTTTTGTTAGCACTCCTCAATAAATGGGATCTTGTAATACGCACTTCAAAAATATTTAAATGTCGGGTAATGGCCGTCAGTTGACGCTTAGTTTTAACTAAATATCATCATACTTTCAGAAGCAAAAGCTCAACACTTAACGTTTTTACTGTTTTCGCTTAACTGTGGGCAGTAATATTCCGCTCGAGAACAATGGCAAATAATCTACACCATAATTCAGTTGCAAAAATAACTTGTTTAGTAAGCCTGATTATGAAATACTTTAAAAAACATATCTTAATTACTAGATATCCACAGCCTTAATGATTTAAGTCACTACGATTTCCTTAAGCACTTAGCGCTATTCCCCCATTAGTGACTGAGTTTGATGCCCTAACTTAAGCGTCCTATTTAACTATAGAAGCTAGATTTTTAACCAATGCGTCACTATGTTGCTCTATCGGGTGGGCTTTTCCTTCTAGTCGGCCTTACTATAAAACAATAGCAGCTACTTTTTTAACTATACCGGCACTTTATCCTACAACTCGCCTTGTTTATGCTACAACTGCTTCAGTTGTAGCATAAACAAGGCGAGTTATTTAACTAATACGTCGTAGTGAACAAAAAGTTCACCGTGTATACGAATGAGTAGGACTGATAGAGCAAAAAACCGAACCAGTCGTTGAAAGACTACATCCGATAGTCCCAAAAGAACACCCGAATCATCAAACAGTACTACCGATAGACCGAAAAACTAACTTAATCGTTATTACAACAGCTTAGCTTTTAGCAACAACTCATTAACATCGCCACTTTTAAAGAAAGTTTTTATCAACCACCCACACTTTTGAGGTAATACCATGAGTAATCCTAAGGTAGTCTTAGATTTTATTTACAATCCTGTGTCAGAAAAAGTCATTTTCTATCGTAATGTGAATGATAAACTCTTTGGCAATGTACTTTATCCCACGCCTGATGTGACTGAAGTCGATGCAAAAGCCGCTGTTGATGCCTTCGAAGCTGCTATTTTGGCGGCTGCAGATGGTGGACATACGGCCATATCGGCAAGGCATGATGCAGAAAAACATGCCGATGAAGTTTATAGAAAATTAGCAAACTATGTAGATCGCACGGCTGCTGGTGATGAAACTAGCTTATTAAGCAGTGGCTTTCAAATCTCTAAAAAACATGTAATGACACCTAAACCTGCCTTAGCCGCTTTTAATGGAGAGCATCCTGGTGAAGTTAAATTAGTGGCTAAAGCTATTGATAGGGCAGCGACGTATCATTGGGAAATGTCTTCTGATGCCAAGCCTGGAGTGCCCGCTGTTTGGGTTTACATTGGTAGTAGTACACGCGCCACTTATGTGGTGAAAAATTTACCCGTTATGACGAGTTGTGATTTTCGCTTCTGTGTTATAACACCTGATGGTACTAGCGATTATTGTGCGCCCGTAACAATAATCATTGTTTAGCTTAAGATGACAAGCTGCGCTTATCCTAGGATAAGCGCAGGATATTCGATCTAATGTAGTCGCTGTGATACGCTATGCAACACAATGAAACATAAAGATCATCTCCTCATGAACCAATCCTCAGACTATTTCAAGCACTGGTTAACACGACTAGACCCCGCTCAAGTTATCGATACACTCACTGATTTAATAGGTAACGGCGCTGTTCTTGCCGTTGATGTTAACGGCACTATACTATTTTGGAGTAAAGGCGCGGAGAAATTGTTTGGTTGGTCAGCATCTGAGGTGCTTGATAAACCCTGTATTGAAATATTTAACAGCGCTGACGCATCAAATCCGTGTCATTTATCCAATCAGGCTGTTATTAATGCGCAGCCCGTCAATATACGCAAAAAAGATGGCGGACTTATAAACTGTTACCGATCTCTACACATGTTTGTCGACGCTAAAGGCCAGTTCGCAGGCGCACTAGAATTTCTACAGCCACAAAATACACTCAATCCCATCCTCGGCAAACAGGAAGACATCACTAGCTTTCATGGTATTTTAACGCAAGATCCTATCATGCAAGAATCCATCAAACTCATACGCAATGTCTCTGAAACTGAAGCAACTGTATTAATTCGAGGCGAATCAGGCACTGGGAAGGAATTAGTGGCTCATGCCTTACATTTAGAAAGCTTGCGCCGCGACCATCACTTTCTGGCTATCAACTGCGCAGCGCTTAGCCCAAACTTATTGGAAAGCGAATTATTTGGTCATGTAAAAGGTGCCTTTACTGGCGCCATAAACAATCATGCGGGCTTATTTCAACGTGCTAACGGCGGCACCCTCTTCCTTGATGAAGTCGCTGAGTTGCCACTAGAACTGCAAGCAAAGTTACTGCGAGTCCTTCAAGAACAAAGTTTTATACCCGTCGGTGGTCATGATGCGATTAAGGTCGATGTGCGCATTATCGCCGCTACTCATAGATCCTTACGTGAAGAAGTTAAAGCCGGTCGCTTTCGAGAAGATTTAATGTATCGCTTACGCGTAGTGCCGGTGTTTTTGCCGCCACTTCGAGATCGACGCTTGGATGTCAATTTACTACTTTGGCACCGTATCAATAAACATAACTTACATAGTCGGCGTCATATAGACAGCATTGCTCCTGATGCGATGCGCTGTTTGCTGGATTATCAATGGCCGGGCAATGTCCGTGAATTGATTAATGTCATCGAATACGCCTTTGCTGTAGGTCGTAGTAATGAGCTCTGTGTAGATGACTTGCCACCGGAATTTCGTGAGACCTTAATTTCATTATCAAATGAATCGCTCTTGCCAATCAAACGCCTTAAAAAAAACAATGAAGCAGATCTTATACTAGAAGCCTTACAGATGTCTGGTGGTCATTTAGAAACAGCCGCACAGTATGCTGGAATGAGCCGAGCAACCTTTTGGCGTAAACGGAAAAAATATAATATAGAATCATAGGTCGCTAATATATATACGGCATAATCGTTGCTAATCTATCCTATATAACTACAATCAATAAATGGAGATAAATATGAAGCGTAAACTGATTAAATCATTATTAATAGTGATCTTGGCCAGCGTTACTCTGGCTGGCTGTGATGATAAGCAAAAACAAGTTAAAGCTTTCCCTCATGACGTTAAAAAATATATGCAACAGACTAGTTTAGAAGGCATGGTCAGTAATAATAAAGCTAATATTAAAACGGGTACGCTTAAAGTAACCGATGATAGTGGCCGATTTATTACCGATACTGAATTAGATAACGGTCATTTTCGTGTAGACATTCCAGCTCACACTGAATTACCACTATTATTAACGGTAACGTCTGAGGCAGATGCTCAGCAATTGAGCGTTGCCGTCATAGATGACAAAATCACTAAATATCAGATTAATCCGACAACCACCGCAATAGTTAAAGCAGCCAAAGCCATGGGCGGCTATAGCAAAGCGAACATGGTTCGAGCTGCGGAAGAAACAGTCCATGTCCCTGATGCCAATAAAACCTCATCGGGTTGGAAAGGTGATCCAACGACCCAATACGGTGGCTGGCATTAATTTATTTTAAACTACCTTGAAATATTTTAGGCACTGAATAGGCACTTCCCTGTGGGTATGATGGCTAGTTAAGAAAGAGATCTAATGATTCCTTAGATCATGGGAAACTTATATTCAAACCCTAACCAAATATTATTATTCTTAATGGTTTGATTATCTGATGTTAACTTTCTACTGCCGTGTTGCCAGCCTAATTTGATCGCTGTGTTTCTTTCTAGCTCATATAGGAGTTCAATCTCACCCTGAAATACATTCTCGGAGCTGCCGTAATGCAGGTCATTTATATTATGGGTATTAAATTTGTTATTTTCATAATCGACTATCAACACGCTACTTAGTCGCTCTAAGATATGTATCTTGAGTTCTGCTGAAGCATACTGATTAACATAAGAAATATCGTCATTCAAATTAACCGTTTTCTGGTAGTTTGCAGTGCCTGGTTCATAGTGATAGCCCAGCAATAGTTCAATGCCTGGCTTAATGAGCCATTCAATATGAGGCCCTAGTGTCCAGAACTGTGTATTCCGATTTTGAAAGGGTGCGTTATAGTTACGCAGCCCATATCGACCCAATAAACGGATAGTTAGATTATCTGTTAATGGCTGATCTAAAAATATGGACCAATAATCGCTGGTTAGCTTTTCATCTTCTTCAGAGTCGTTACCATTTCCTTGTTTAAAGGTGTTTTTCCCTAAAAAAAGATCAGGAATTACATTGTAATGCAGGCTTATTTTTGTATCCGTTAGAAATGCTTGTGACAATTGTAGCTCGTATAAGCCATGAGAAAATGGCGTTTGATCAACGAAAATATAGCCGCCTGCATTGAATGATACATTTGATTTTCCTAAAAAATTTTCCCGTGACCATTCCAATTCTGCACTAGGTTCATCAATGAAATCTCCACCTTGATGGGGGCGGTCTACAACGGGTTGTGTGGGGTCGTCTTTAAGGGAAAGTCTTCGTGTTACCGAAAATAGTGCAACATCGTCCGTGTAATAAGAACTATTACTCACTTTAGATGACCACTCAGCTTCTGCACCAAAGCTGATGATCGTTAATAATGTCACTAAGATAGCACTTTCATGTACGCGCTTATAAGTTCTAAACTTAGAGGATGAACTAAACTGAATTATGCAAAATAACATCACGGGGTTAGGTTTTAGTTTAAAAAGAATCAGTGGAGACTGAAAAAGTAGGATTACGCTGGCTTAGCTTGTGCATTATAAGCCTACATAAAGAGGGGGATTTTATTTTTTAAGGTCGGGTATGTCTTGAACACTCAGCAGCTAGGATTCGCTCAAAGGATATTTATCTTCAGGCTTCTGAAAATAAATAACTTTACCGTAGGCTTCATAGGCAATCGATAATTTCGGCTACCAATTTAAGACGGGACTGTTTAGCTTAATCGTTCACTTTTAGACACAGCTCTCCTAAGCGCAGACAAAGGATTAAGGGTTAAGCCTAATATCTGTAACGCCTTAAGTTACTAGCCTCCTAGACTTAATCTTTCGCCCTGAACCTTTCGTCTGGGCTGAAACTGTCCCACCTTAAGCGGGTAGCCATAACTTCTAAGCTGTACGATTAGATTAGCAATTTCACGCACTGTACTCAATGTAATGATGCGTTTATTCAAACTCCTCGTTCCGGCATGAATTGTTTCATGACTGTATCAATGTTTCATAGTGACGTTTCATTGATACACTGCATGGTGAATAACCAGCAATATTGCGCATAAGCAGTTATCTAAAAAGACCTAAGTAACAAACAGGTATGATTATTATTGTATCTTGGCACAACAATAGCATGTTATATATACTGTGCCGAATAGAAACATTGAGAGCCCATAACACTTGCCCTCTCTAAATAAGCACAAGCATTAACGTAAGTCATCGGTAAGTTTGAAGTAAAACAGCTTTAGCTGTTTTACAAAGTAATAGCTTAAGCTATTACACTCTAGGCTTTATACTGTTTTGTGTAAGTTAATGACAATGCTCAAGGTAAGACCAAACTATATGATTTTTTTACTCACATAGTTTTGCTTTGTTTTCTTCTTCGAAATATCGCAAACAATAAGTCTGTGGAGGCCAGCATCCCCCAATCAATAACACACCGATATCTTTAAACACTATAATTATAAAAAGGAAGGATATGAACAATCACGCTACAACACTAAAAAACATCACCAACACCTTACTTCATTCTGCTTTTAAGCTGTCCGCCGTCGCCTTAGTCAGCCTCTCTATCTCAACAGCCATCGCTGATGAGACCTGCTTATCACCCTATATGCCAAAAATCAAAGGCCAAGAAGATTTTGTCTATATCTGGACTTTGGGTGTCGAAGGTCTAGGCGATGAACAAGATAAAATGGTGACTGTGGATGTGAATCCAAAGTCTACTCACTATGGCAAAGTCATTAATAGCTTATCTGTGGGAGGACGCAACGAAGCCCATCACTCTGATTTCACGGATGATCGCCAATATTTATGGGCAGGCGGACTCGATACCAATAAGATTTTTATATTTGATGTACACACTGATCCTGCCAAACCCACCTTACAAAAAACCATTACTGATTTTGTCGCTAAAAGCGGTGGTATAGTCGGCCCACATTCGACTTATGCCTTACCCGGTCGTATCGTCATTACCGGCTTATCTAATAATAAAGATCACGGTGGACGTACTGCATTAGTGGAATATACCAACAATGGCGATTATATTGCTACGCATTGGATGCCCACAGACGATAATTTGCAAGGTGCGATTAAAACCGGCAAATATGCCGATGGTTATGGCTACGATGTGCGTGTCCTGCCTAATAGCAATGTAATGCTGACCTCTTCATTTACTGGCTGGTCTAATTACATGATGGATTTTGGCAAAATGCTAGCCGATCCAGAAGCCATGAAACGCTTTGGCAATACCGTTGTGCAATGGGATTTACATACTAAACAACCTAAAAAAATCTTCGATATTCCAGGTGCGCCGCTAGAAATCCGTTGTGCCTGGGAGACTGGACATAATTACTGCTTTACCACCACCGCCTTAACTTCAAAAATCTGGTTGCTGTATGAAGATAACAAAGGCGAATGGCAGGCTAAAGAAGTAGCCGATATTGGCGAGCCTAGCAAAATCCCTTTACCAGTCGACATTTCTATTCAAAGTAATGACAAGATGTTATGGGTCAATACCTTTATGGACGGCAAAACTCGCGCCTTTGACATTTCTGATCCTTTTAAACCCCACCAAGTATTTGAGCAACAAATTGGCGCACAAGTGAACATGGTGTCCTCTAGTTGGGATGGTAAACGTATTTACTACACCTCATCGCTACTCGCTAATTGGGATAAAAAAGGCGCTGATAATGAGCAGTTCTTTAAAGCGTATCAATGGGATGGTAAAAAGCTAACGCAGGACTTTGCCATTGACTTTACCAAAGAAAAACTAGGTCGTGCCCATCAAATGCGTTTTGGGGCTTATTCCTTATATCCCAACAAAGCTGTCGACGTGACTGCTAGTACAGCGCCTAAATCTTAATGAGCTAATCCTAGGATGAGCCCAGAACTTGGGAGCTATAATATACCTATAGGATGGGTAGAGCGACAGCGAAACCCATCATTGTTCTATGGTGTGATGAGTTTCACGTTGTTCTACCCATCCTACGAGCTATAGACGTCTTAACACATCTCGTGGTAGCCATAATCATTTATGGCTACCACTCATCTATTAGGTCAGCTATGTGTACCGTAAAAACACTGATACTCACACTGGCTGCTCTATTGAGCAGCCTTTCTTTTCAGCTACTTGCCTCTGATAGTCCACAAACACAAGATACGCCTGCATTAGCCACTGGCTACGGTGAGCTAGCCTTTACCGCACCGCTACCGGGCACCTATCAGCTTCCCCCTTTAGGTTTAGCCGCAGATGGCAAGGTCGTCAATACCGATAATAAAGACCTATCGTTGTATGATTTAGTCGGGGATAAGCTGGTGTTATTAAGCTTTATTTATGCAAGCTGTAGTGATGTCAATGGCTGTCCCTTAGCCACGATGGTTTTGCATAAAATTAAAGCCCGCTTACTTAAAGAACCAACACTCGCTAAGTCATTAAGACTCATCACTTTAAGCTTTAACCCAGACTATGATACAGCAGAGGTGATGCGCCATTATGGAGAACAACTGCAAGGCAGCGGAGTCGAATGGCAGTTTTTAACAAGCAGATCCGAGCAAGCCTTAGCGCCTATCCTTGCGCATTATCCGCAAAATATCCTAAAGGCTTATGATGCTCAAGGACAGTTTACCGGCAGCTTTTCCCATAACCTGCGCGTGTATCTGATAGACCAAAACAAACAGATCCGCAACATTTACAGTGCCTCTTTTTTACACCCAGATACCTTAATTAACGACGTAAAAACACTGTTAGCCGAACAACAACCTAAAGCGCTGGCCTTAACGCAAAGCCCCAAAGCGGCTCTCGACAATGCCAAGCGCTATAGCGCCGGTGATAACAAAGATCGCTATGAGCAACAAAACTACCAAACCCAATCCATAGCCCTGACTGAGCGTAAAGGCCAGGCGATAGACTTATTAGCCGCCAGCCAACACTTACCATTAGGATTGCCAGCTATCCCTGTTCCAGGCAATAATCCCTTAACCGCAAGTAAGATCAGTTTGGGCCGAAAATTATTTTATGATCGGCGCTTATCTTTTAATAACACAGTCTCTTGTGCCTTATGTCATATCCCAGAACAAGGCTTTACTAGTAATGAACTGACCACGTCGGTAGGTGTTGAAGGCCGCAGTGTACGCCGAAATGCACCCACCCTCTTTAATGTGGCTTACGCTCAAAAATTATTCCATGACGGCCGTGAAACCAGCTTAGAGCAACAAGCATGGGGTCCTTTGCTAGCGCATAATGAAATGGCCAACCCGTCCATTGGCTATGTGCTAGCAAAAATTAATCACAGCTCCGACTATAAAGGTCTGTTTGAAACAGCCTTCCATCGCCCTGCCAGCATGGAAACCTTGGGTATGGCTCTAGCCAGTTACCAGCGCACCCTCAACGCCGCAGATTCCCCCTTCGATCGCTGGCATTTTGGCAAACAGGCAAATGCCATTAACGCGGCAGCACAACGTGGTTATGGCTTATTTACCGGAAAAGCAGCCTGTGCTACTTGCCATACCCTAAACAAACATGATGCCCTGTTCACCGATCAACAACTGCATAATACCGGCATCGGTTATAGCTACTCTATGTCGAAAACACCCGACAGCACGACCGTACAAATTGCGCCGGGGGTTTTTACCAAAGTATCGACAGCCGCTACCCAAGCTGTTGCCGAAGCCAAAGCTAATGATTTAGGGCAATATGAAGTCACTCAAAACCCTGCGCATCGCTGGGCTTATAAAACCCCTACCTTACGCAATATTAACTTAAGCGCACCCTACATGCACAATGGCTCATTGGCGCAATTACGAGATGTAGTGGATTTTTATAATCAAGGCGGAGTCAGCAACGAAAATCTTGATTCCTTAATAAAACCACTGCATTTAGATGCCCAAGAACAAGACGATTTAGTAGAATTTTTGCAGACATTAACGGGGAGTCATACTCAATCTTTGATAAAGGATGCTTTTGCAGCTCCCATTGGTGATAGTGAATAGTGTTGATGGAGCGTCTCGCTGGGAATCGGGTCATGGAAGATTTGTAGGCCGGATAAGCAACGCGCATCCGGCATCAATAGTTGATGCACATTGCTTATCCACGCTACATCACTAACTAGCAAATACGCGGCAAAGGATCATCTTCTAATTCTTGCAATATGCGCTCGCCACCTAGTTCTGTTTCAATGAACACATAAGCGTTGCCAGTTTCTATCTGCCCTATGATAGCGGCCTCCTGATAGCCTAGTTTTTGTAAGTTTTGCAGCGCTGCTTTAGCATAATCAGCATCAATAACGGCCAGCACTCGTCCTTCGCAAGCCATATATAAAGGATCATAACCTAGCAACTCGGCTACCATCTTCACCTGTTCATTGATAGGAATTTGAGTCTCATAAAAACGAACATTATAAGAAGTGGCCTGCGCTATTTCATGAGCAATAGTGGCGATACCCCCTCGAGTTGGATCGCGCATAAAACGTAAGCCCGGCACGGCTAACAACGCTTGCGTAATCGGCATCACACTAGCGGCATCGGAGAGTAAACTACCGCTTAAGCCAAATTGTTCACGCGCCAGCATAATGGCCGTACCATGATCACCTGCGCTACCGCTAAGCAACACGGCATCGCCGGGTTTTATATGGTTCAAGCCTAACGCTAGGTTTGGCTTACGTAGTCCGACACCGGTGGTGGCAAAGTAAATACCCCCACCCTGCCCTCGTCGCAACACTTTGGTATCACCAGCCACAATCTTTACCGCACATTCAGCACAAGTTTTTGCCATACTTTGCACAATTCTATCTAACAAGGCGATTTCTAAGCCTTCTTCGATAAACGCATTTAAGGTTAAGTACAAAGGCGTTGCACCGGATACCGCTAAATCATTAACCGTACCGTGTATTGCCAAACTACCGATATCACCACCGGGAAATTCCAAGGGTTCTACAGTAAAACCGTCGGTACTAATCACCAGCTCAGCCATCGTTAAATCTAAAGGGAGTAGCGCAGCATCTGTCTTTGTATCCAGTAAATCATTTTTTAAATGTTTGGCAAAAAGTTGCTCTATCAACTCACGCATTAATCGTCCGCCATTGCCGTGGGCAAGACTGATATGGGTATCAAGCAGCTTATTGTCTGATTTCATACTGAGTTCGATAAAATTTGAGGGGATAACAGATAATAACATCCGATAGTTATTTCTAACGGCTAATTTATCTCATTTATCGAAAAAGCCACCGTTCAAGGTATAATTAAAATAAATACAACCAACTTACAGGTCATCATCATGAAAAACAAATTAACAGCACTCTTGGCGTTATCGATCTATTTGCCTAGCGCAGGTGCGCATAGCTTAGAGACTGAAAGCGTAGGCTTTCTCAGTGGCTTAGCACATCCCTTTATGGGATTGGATCATATACTGGCAATGATCGCTGTCGGTCTATGGGCTGCACAAATAGGCGGCAGCGCTGTTTGGCGCTTACCCTTAAGTTTTATAACTATGATGCTGCTCTCAGCCGTCATCGCTGCCAGCGGTTTTAACTTACCCTCACCAGACTTATTAATTGCCGGCAGTGTGATCTGCTTAGGACTCCTATTGGCATTGGCTATCCGTTTGCCAGTTAATTTAAGTATGCTGTTGGTAGGGCTATTCGCGGTATTTCATGGCTATGCGCATGGTTTAGAAATGCCGCCAGCCCATTCAGCAGTATTCTATGGCGGTGGTTTTGTAGTCGCGACCGCCTTATTACAGCTGAGTGGTATTGCTTTGGGGAAAATCAGTCATCAGCAGCCATTATTATCACGCTTAAGCGGCGTGATAATGGCGATGGCAGGCTTATATCTGGTTGCTGTAGCTTAGGACGCCATCATGTGCCTTGCCGTACCCATGCAAATTACTCATATAAACGGCGATACTGCGCATTGCGTCGCTAAAGGTATAGAACGCGACGTGAGTCTATTACTGTTGCAAGAAGATGACATTAAATTAGGCGATTATGTGTTAATCCATGTGGGCTATGCTCTGCAAAAAATCAGCGCAGCAGAAGCACTATCAACGTGGGAACTGCTAGACCAAATGTCAGCTGAGGATGAATTCAGTGCATGAATTATCCTTGTGCGACGACTTGCTGAGTCAAGTCGTCGCTATAGCCCGGCAACAGCAAGCTCAGTCTGTAGAGAGCATCACTATAAACATAGGCGCCTTATCCGGCATAGAACCTAGCTTGCTAGATACGGCCTTTAGTCTACTCAAAGCCGGCACGGTCGCAGAACTGGCCGAGTTAATTATTCACTACGCACCGGTGATCGTCTCTTGTCCCCACTGCAACACCCGCTCTGAAGTAGCGGCCAATCGCTTGCTTTGCCCTACCTGCCAAAGCGCCGATACCATCTTAATCAGCGGCGATGAACTGATCTTAGCGAGTGTGGCACTATTCGCCTAGTTTAGGTGACTATTAACCTAAAGCGGCACGATTTAGCTTAAACGTTTACTTTTAAACAGGGTTCTCCTAAGCGTAGCCTAAGAGCGAAAGCCGAAAGCTTAAACCTAGCGCTGTCAGGCATTAAGTTTAACCTACTACGCTTAATCTTTCGCCCTGAGCCTTTGGTCTGCGCTCAAACCTGGGTTGCAAAAGCACTCAGATCAACCTTGTCTGATCAAATAATATGTTAATACTTAGAAAATCCTCAGATCGTGGCTATGCTAATCATGGCTGGCTTAAAAGTTACCATTCGTTTTCATTTGCCAATTATCACGACCCTAAACACATGGGCTGGGGTAATTTGCAAGTGATCAATGAAGACGTTATTAAACCCGGCACTGGCTTTGGAGAACATAGTCACCGCAATATGGAAATTATTACCTACGTACTTTCTGGCGAACTGGCTCATGAAGATAGTATGGGCAATATCAAGACCATTCCACCTGACGATGTGCAGCGTATGAGTGCCGGACGTGGCGTGACGCACAGTGAGTTTAATCACGCTAAAGGCCGTAACACGCATTTATTACAGATTTGGATAGAACCTAATGTTCAAAACATCAAGCCTAGTTACGAACAAAAGACCATTCCATTAGCCGAGAAACAAGGCGTATTACGCTTAATCGCATCGCCTACTGGCGAGCAGAATTCGGTAACGATTCATGCCGATGCCAAACTTTATGCAGGCTTATTTAATGGCGAAGAAACCGCCACGCTGATATTAAACCCAAGTCGCAAGGCTTATATACATTTAATTCGTGGTGAACTCAAGGTGAATGATCAAATCATCCGTAGCGGCGATGCCTTATTGCTAGCCCAAGAAACTCAAATTCAGATGTCACATGGCAAGCAAGCAGAGGTCTTGGTATTTGATTTAAAGCAGTAAGAAACGAGCACAAAATAACTTCGGCAACTATGATTTTAAAAATCCCCCCCCCAGCTCCCCCCATTTTTCAAAGGGGGGAGTTGGATGGTACTTGACTACATTATTTCGTGCTCATTCCTAAGTGAGTCGTGAGATTAGCATAGCAATGTCCGGCACGAAAAGCCTGTGCCCGACTTATAAAACTATATTCACGACTTTCTGGACTGTTGATTACTAACAAAGGCCGTTCGTCGTACCAGCAAGGTCGAGTCGCCCGAGGGATCTTCCCCCTCAGGCTCTCACAGAACCGTACGTGAGACTCTCGCCTCATACGGCTCTTCATGTCCCTTGCAAATTACCAAGTTTGCGTAAATCTTTAGTTCTTCCCATTTCTGGTTGACCAAAGTTCTATTTTGGACATGTCAGCCCCTTCGCTCCATTTCCATTACAGAAACTTCATCACTACTACGAGCTGATCCGCCCCTGTGCTCTGCATTGGTACTCTCGCCTTGTGGGTTTTCCACTTGAGCTTCTCCCTTATCATCAGAACAACAGATTCTCATGTTCCGTACTAAAGCTTGTATTGGGTTCATGCCCTCTCTATGCCGGTTGCCGCTTTGCCTGTTATGCCAGTTCACATCAAAGCTCATCCCAAACACATCCTAGAAGCTTGGTTTTGACAGCACCTAATATGTTTCGACACCTCAAGGGGTTCACTTGCGTTCATCTCCTCAATACACGCCAGACAGTTCTTAGACGGCCTTTTCCACAATCGCTCACGACCAGTGCTCTTAACAAAAGCCGCATTGGGTGGTTTAGTTCCGACTTCTAGTCGCCGAAACTGAGAGGCCTTCTCTCATCTTTAATACAGCATGAAAGGCTTTCGCCTTTCTTCATGACACACTAGGATGAGCAAAGGCAAGGCCGTGCCCATCGAACTTTTGTTGTGTTGATGGGCACGCTAGCACTTTGCCCATCCTACCCGATCCTTACAGTTAATTTACAAGAGTGATCTTGAGTATACAACGGGGGTAGCCATCATGATTCACAGGTGTCTAGCGATCATAGCTAGACACCTGTGCATGACGAAATGTTATCTGGCTGTCCTTGCCAATTACATTTTATGCTAGCTAGCTGTCTGGCCGTGCTAGCCAGATGACTGGCTAACACGGCTAGAAGTCTAGCTGTCCTTGCCAATTATATTTTATGCTGGCTAGTTGTCTGTCTGTGCTAGCCAGATGACTGGCTAACACGGCTAGGCGTCTGGCTGTCCTTGCCAGTTATATTTTATGCTGGCTAGTTGTCTGTCTGTGCTAGCCAGATGACTGGCTAACACGGCTAGACATCTGATTGTGCCTGACCAATGTCTAGCAATGGCACACAGACAACTGGCAAGTATAGCTGAGTACTACTTAATGATGACTTTACACTTAGATAGAATCGCTGGAGACCCTTTAAACAAAGCAGCACAGGACAGAATGAATGCCAGACGGCTATATCCTGCATCGCTGCATCGCTACAGCGATGCGTGACGCTGAGCGTCACTGGTTGCATTCCCGCGCCGGAGCGTAGGAACGATAAGAAAGGCTTTCACTAGCATTTTGTCACGTCTAAAGTTAGCAGCCTGAAAATAAAAGTGAATACTCAGCATTCACTTTTTCGCCACTACGCCACAGCGACTAATTTAATTACCCCAAGCTATTATTTTTTACTTTACATGTGACTTTGTTACGACTTTAATATTGTCTTTAATTCTATTGAGGCTATGCAAATGTCTAAAGTATCTTCTAAAGCAAACTCTACACACACCTCAGATACTGAAAATGAAGACCTTTATGAAGGTGGCGAATTTACATCTTTGACTGAAAGCGTAGAAGAAGTTGACGTCAAAAGAGATACTCGCAGAAAAATTGAACTCTACTGGGAAAAAAAGCGCTTAAAAGAACAGTTCGAAGATTTTGATGAGTCAGAATTTGGCTTTTAATCAACCGTCAAACCTTTAAGAGCCATAAGCACCGTTTGGCGCCTGATTGCTTGTCTATCACCACTAAAACGTTGTTGTAACACCTTATAGCCAGCGACTTTACTTGCCCAAGCAATAAATACAGTCCCCACTGGCTTTTCTGCTGTGCCTCCGCTAGGCCCTGCGATACCGGTTACCGCTATCGCAACATCCGCATCGCTATGGAGCAAAGCACCAGTAACCATTTCTGTGACTGTTTGAGCACTCACTGCACCAAAGTGCTGTAGCGTTTCTGGCTTAACACCCAACATTTGTATTTTTGCAGCATTACTATAAGTCACAAAGCCTCGATCAAACCAAAGCGAACTTCCAGGCACATCAGTGAGTGCTTGAGCGATCCAGCCTCCGGTACAAGACTCAGCGGTTACTAGCCTCTTTTGTTGTGATTGAAGTGCTTGCCCCACAACTTGAGCGAGTGTAAATAATTCATGATCCATGATGTGACCTTTTTTTTATTCTCATTTAATATCAATTAATTGGAACTGTTTTTAAAAAGACGTTCCTTGATTTTGACGGTTTAATATTTTTTCTTTGTAGCAATCCAGTAGGTGAAATTTAGGTCTAATGGATTAAGTTTAGAAAGCAGCTTTCTATTTTTATCTTTCCACACTAAGAATTCATCTAGTTCTTTATTAGTATATTCAAACATTCATACCACCCGTTCTCCTGATCAATGTCAATTCTGGTTTTCTAGCCTCACACAACAACTCGACACATTCAATCAATCGAAGGTGGGCTCTTTCTTATAAATGGTTGTCAAATTAGAGCAACTTTACTAGGGCAGCGACCAGTCCAGCTTGAGCTAGTAACATTCCGGCAATCCACTTAACCATATCAAATTTGACCTCATTGATTTTTGCCTCAAGGCGCAATTCTGTTTCTTTTAATCGACTATCTAATGTTTCATTTGAAACCAAAGTGTTTTGAGCTTCAGTAATAACTCTAATAACTGCTTCTGATTGCTTTTGGTCAAACCCTGCTGTCTTTAGTTTGTCCACCATGTCTAGCATGTCAAAAGTAATGGTTGTCATTGTTTTAGCTCCTTAAGGTTGATTTATAAATATAGCCGCTAGTAACAGGGCTGTCAAATTAGATAACCCGTCTAATCAATGTCAATTCAGGTTTTCTAGCCTCACACAACAACTCGACACATTCAATCAATCGATGGATTTCAACCTTAGAATAATGCGTGGTGATTCTGCCGGCATGATGGCCTAATAAATCTTGCCTGTCTTCATACATGACGCCAGCGGCTCGTAATCTCATGCCGAAGGTGTGACGTAAATCATGAATCCTAACTTCTTTTAACTCAACTGATTCCCTCCCCTTGCACCATGCTTTATTGGTCATGCGATTAAGCTTTCTGCCTTGGTAGGCAAACACATAATCAGAGCCATTGCCACGCCGATTATTGACTATCGACATGGCGATGGTATTTAAGGGCACGATGCGTTCGTGACTGTTTTTTGCTCGATCTTCTGTGATGATAAAGACGGAGGTGTCTAGGAGGCTGTCCGAAAATAAGTCAGGGCTAAAAGCAATTCTACTGTCATCTGGAAAATTTTAAATTTCCAGATGAGTCTGCTTTAAAAATAACCCATTGACTATGCTGCAAATGGGTTTTT
>Ga0214235_1000458_pt1 | contig 16421 bp, 12 predicted proteins | sample TroBogypolimnion_2_FD_153073 | JGI IMG/M metagenome (GOLD analysis project Ga0214235, IMG submission 153073) | Freshwater microbial communities from Trout Bog Lake, WI - 15JUL2008 hypolimnion | ecosystem: Environmental > Aquatic > Freshwater > Lake > Hypolimnion/Profundal zone ... | reverse complement strand
TGTTTATGTGGCGGGGGTGTGAATGATTACATCGGTGTAACTGATGCCATCGCCACTATGCAGGTTCGTGGGGCTCCGGCTATTGGTATTGCTGCCGCTTATGGCGTTGCACTTGCCGTCAGCCAGCACTACCAGAAAAATAAAAATGAATGGCAAGAAAAGGTCAAAGCAGATATAGCTTTATTGGCAAGTTCTAGGCCCACTGCCGTTAATTTGTTTTGGGCGTTAGAGCGAATGACCGCCCTGCTCGCTCAGCCTTTAAATGATCCTATTGCGGCAACGATAACACTTGCTGAAAAAATCCATAGTGATGATATAGCCGCCAATCGAATCATGGGCGAGCTAGGTGCAGATTTGTTAAGTGGCGCTAAGGGTCTGATGACCCATTGCAATGCCGGGGCCTTAGCTACCGGTGGTTATGGTACGGCACTGGGTGTCATCCGTAGTATTAGGCTAAGACAAGCCATCAGCATTTATATGGGTGAAACAAGGCCGTGGTTACAAGGTGCTAGATTGACCGCATGGGAATTAGCACAAGAAGGCATTCTTGCTACTTTAATAGCCGATTCAGCCGCAGCATGGCTAATGAAATCGGGCGCTATCGCATGGATAGTCGTGGGGGCTGATCGAATTACTGCTAGAGGTGATGTCGCTAATAAAATAGGCACGTATTCCTTAGCGGTATTGGCCAAACAACATGGTGTTAAGGTGATGGTGGTTGCTCCTACCTCGACCATAGACTGGAGTATTGAAAACGGGGAAGACATCGCTATCGAACAGCGCCCCGCTCATGAACTCTTACCCGACTATTATCAGCAGGATGGCTCATTAATTGATGCTTGGAATCCAGTGTTTGATGTGACACCGGCTGAACTCATAACCGCCATCGTCACTGAACGTGGCGTGGTGATGAACCCTACCCTATTAGGCTTGCAAGGTTTAAAAAATGAAATTTTCTAACAAAGGCAACAACCCCATACTCGCTGCCCGTTATTTATTTAAAGGCATCGCTTTATTAGGCAGAGCACCCTTGCGCCGCTTTATATTGATCCCGATTTTGATCAATATCGTGTTATACAGTGCCGCTTTAACCTTGGGCTATTACTATATAGATAGCGTAATTAATGCCTTTATTCCCAGTTGGCTGCATTGGTTACATTGGCTATTATGGCCGTTATTCTTTGTCAGTTTCTTTATCGTGGGCTTTTTTAGTTTTACGGTCTTAGCCAATCTACTGGCCGCGCCCTTTTACGGCAAATTAGCGGCTAAAACCTTAACGCTGATCAATCCTGACGCTATCGCTGTTAGTGAACAACCTTTTATTAAGGTCATAGTGGCAGAAACTAAGCGTGTACTTTATATACTCCGCCTAGCGATTCCATTATTGGTGATCTCTTTCATTCCCGGCATTAATCTGATCGCACCCTTGCTCTGGGCCTTATTCAGTGCTTGGAGTATGAGTTTGGAATATATGGCTTACCCTTTAGAAAACGCTGGCATTTTATTCATCGAGCAAAAACAATTGCTTAAAAGTATCCGCTGGGGTGCTTTAAGCTTTGGCGGGATGGCTGTTTTAGGCTTATCAATACCGATCATCAATATCATCATCGCACCAGCAGCGGTTATCGCCGCGACGCTTTATGTTGATGAGCTGAGTCAGGAATAAAGAAAGAAGACTGTATAAGATACTATTTTCACTGACTTTTCATTTCTAAGCTTGATACGGTTAGCACATTATTAATATCGGTAAGTCTTTAAACACTTATCGGTATCTAACCTCTACCGCATCAGCGCCCAGCAGTGTTTTTAATCGGACTATGAGTTCATCGGTGGGATGCACGCGCCATTCATCACCTAACTGAAGCGTAGTCCGCGCTTGCTCAGAACTATAAGCAATACTCACGGGACAACTTCCCTTTTTAAAGGGCGTTAATAGTTCAGTCAACTGAGTTCTTAAATTGTTAACCGTTGAGGCAGTATTCCACGTTAATTGTAGTCCTCTAGCAAACTGTTCTCTGGCCTGATCGATATCGTAGAGTTTTTCTACCGTTAAACGTAAATTTCCTGAGAAATTATCAAGCGCTAAGCCACCTTCGGCGATTAATAAACTATCTTTTCCCAAAAGACCACGGTATTTCTCATACACCTCACCAAATAAAGCACATTCAAGCCGACCGGTATTGTCGTCTAGGGTGGCAAAGCCCATAGTATTGCCTTTTTTATTTTGACGAGTACGAAATTCAACGATTAAACCAGCAATACGTGCTTCCACACTGCCTCGCCCTACTTTTAAGGCCGCTATTTTTCCATGGGTAAAGTGTTTTAATTCGGCTTCATAGGAATCTATAGGATGGCCTGTTAAAAATAAACCTAAGGTTAATTTTTCAGCAGCTAAGCGTTCATGATCTGTCCAGGGCGTTACTGCTTGTGCATAAGCGCCCGACGCACCGACATCACCCTCCTTCTCATCAATGTCTAAACCCGGCAGTGCAAACATATCGTTTTGACCGGTTTTAGCCATTTTGCCATGCTGTTCTGCAACACGTAAGGCCGTTGGTAATTCGGCTAAATGGCTGGCGCGGTTTTCATCAAACTCATCAAAAGCACCGGCGCGGATTAAGGCTTCTAGCACACGACGATTAAACTTACGCAGATCAACGCGTTGACATAAATCATAAAGCCCTAAAAACACGCCATTTGCTTGGCGCTCTATAAGCATATCTTCTATAGCGCCTTGTCCTACGCCTTTAATGGCTCCCAAACCATAAATAATGTCGCTAGCTTCGTTAACCGTAAACTTATACATAGACATATTAATAGCGGGTGGCAGTATGACTTGCTTCATCTGCCGACATTCTTCTATTAATATCACCACTTTGTCGGTGTTATCCATATCCGATGACAATACCGCTGCCATAAAGGCCGACGGATAATGCGCTTTTAGCCAAGCGGTTTGATAAGCAACCAAGGCGTAGGCGGCAGAATGCGATTTGTTAAAACCATAGCCGGCAAACTTTTCCATTAAATCGAACACATAAGTGGCTATGTCTTCTTCAACGTTGTTTTGTACTGAACCTTCTAAAAACTTACCTCGTTCTTTAGCCATTTCCTCTGGCTTTTTCTTACCCATGGCGCGACGCAACATATCTGCACCACCCAAGGTATATAGCGCCATTTCCCTAGCAATTTGCATCACTTGTTCTTGATACAAAATAACGCCGTTGGTAGGCTTTAAGATAGGTACTAAGATCGGATGAGCGTATTCGGCTTTGGCGCCATGTTTTACATTAATGTAATCATCAACCATGCCCGATTCTAAAGGTCCCGGACGAAATAGCGCCACCAAGGCAATAATGTCATCAAAACAATCGGGTTTAAGCTTTTTAATCAGCTCCTTCATGCCCCGCGATTCTAACTGGAATACCGCCGTGGTCAGACCATTCTTAAGCAATACATAAGAGGCTAAGTCATCTCTAGGAATAGTCGTAATGTCGACTAAAGTTTCACCCGCCAAGCGTTTTTTATCATTGATGGTTTGCAAGGCCCAATCAATAATGGTCAGCGTGCGTAGCCCTAAAAAGTCGAACTTAACTAAACCTACCGCTTCTACGTCATCTTTATCAAACTGAGTAACTAGATTGCTGCCATCTTCTTCACAATATAAAGGCGTAAAGTCTGTCAACTTAGTGGGCGAGATCACCACACCACCGGCATGTTTACCGGCGTTTCTGACCGTACCTTCCAATGACAGCGCCATATCTATTAAGGCCGTCACTTCTTCTTCAGTATCGTATAGCAGTTTAAGATCAGGACTATCCGCTAAGGCTTTAGTCAGGGTCATGCCGATTTCAAAAGGGATCAATTTAGCTAAGCGATCGACAAAGCCATAAGGAAAACCTAGTACTCGCCCTACATCACGTATAACCGCCTTAGCGGCCATAGACCCATAAGTAATAATCTGCGCGACATGATCGCGGCCATAATGACGTGCCACATAATCAATAACTTCATCACGCCTATCCATGCAAAAGTCGATATCAAAGTCAGGCATAGAAACCCGCTCTGGATTCAAAAAGCGCTCGAACAACAAATCAAATTCGATAGGATCTAAATCGGTAATTTTAAGTGCATAAGCGACTAATGACCCTGCACCCGAACCACGACCGGGGCCAACGGGAATCAGATTGTTTTTGGCCCACTGAATAAAGTCGGCCACAATCATAAAATAACCCGGAAAGCCCATTTGGCTGATCATTTTCAATTCAAAATCTAAACGCTGATAATACACCTGTCTATTTTCTTCATCTGTGCCTTTACCTACTGCGGGATAATGTACCAAGCGCTCTTCCAGACCTTTTTCAGCCTCTAAGGTCATGTACTCACTTAAGGTCATACCGGCGGGTACAGGGAAATCGGGTAAGAAGTTCTCACCTAAAGTCAGACTAATGCTGCAACGCTTAGCTATTTCTACACTGTTTTCTAAGGCCTCTGGAATATCGGCAAACAACTGCTGCATTTCTTCGCTGCTGCGTAAATACTGTTGCTCGGTATAGTCTTTAGGTCTACGCTCATCATCTAAGACCCGACCTTGATTAATACAGACGCGTACTTCGTGAGCGGCAAAATCTTTTTGCTTAAGAAAGCGTACATCATTGGTCGCTACCACAGGCAAGCCCATCAGCGAGGCTAATTCTACAGCAGCATCAATATAAGCTTCTTCATCAGGCTTACCGACCCGCTGTAATTCCAGATAAAAAGCGTTTTTAAATAAGTCTGACCATTGTTGTGCGAGTTGCTGGGCTACACCCGTTTTACCTGCGACTAAGGCTTTACCGATATCACCCTCCATCGCCCCCGACAAGGCAATTAAGCCTTGATGATTAGCTGCGATCCATTCATAGCGCAGCATAGGCACGCCTAAATGCTGGCCTTCTTGATAGGCTTTTGAGACTAACTCGGTGAGCGTGACATAGCCGACATTATTATTGACCAACAAGGTGAGTCTATAAGGAACAGTCGGTTCATCAGGGTTATAAATTAAGACATCAGCGCCCGCGATGGGCTTAATACCCACGCCTCTTGTGGCTTTGTAAAACTTAACCAAAGAAAATAAATTAGCGTGCTCGGTGACAGCAATGGCGGGCATATTAAGCTCAACCAAGCGTTTAGCTAACGCTTTGATCTTGACCGTACCATCGACCAAGGAAAATTCGCTATGTAATCTTAAATGAATAAAAGCCGGTTGCATGTAGGATAGTCAACGTAAGGTAAAGGGGAGAATGTGTTGTTTTTAAAGCGTATGGACAAAAACCGTTGCGGATTTTCAATTAACAAAGAGTAGTTCCGGTTACCTTGCGCTAACTAGAACTACCGAACTAATTATAACCTTTCCTGAAAGCCAGCATCTTCTACTATTGCCACCGCAACCCCATCGAGTGCCGTTTTAGAAATAATGAGTTGGCCACGAGGACTGGCAATTAGGGCGCAAGGTTCACAAACGCCGGGCAATCCTACATTTTGTTGTACCCACGCAGAAGGCTGGTTAAGCCATGCTCGTGCGGCCACGGTCTGGCTGGATAATATGCGTAGTTGCAGTTTCTGCTGTCTGCAAAATTCAAGTAAGCCAGGTTCATTGGCTTTTAAATCGATAGTTACTACTTCTCGTACTTCATAAAGATGACGCTGAGCTAAGGTCAGTTTCACTGCGGCGGCGATGCGCTCCACAGACACATTTTTACGGCAGCCTATGCCGACCACTAACGGTTTTAATGCCTCAGTTGCCGTAGTAATGACAGGCACAGCGCCTAGCACATTGGCCACTTGATAAGCCAGTTCATTAGCACCACCTTCATGCCCCGCTAATAAAGAAATAGCAAAACGGCCGGCCTCATCCAACACTACCAGCGCTGGATCAGTGTGTTTGTCTTGCACTAAGCCTTCCAGAAAACGTACGGCAATGCCGCTGGCTGCAATCATAAGCCAGCGCCTGTGTAAAGGGAATGCTGCAGCAAACTGCTCTTTTTGCGTAAGGGACGTATTCAGCCAAGGTTTATAAAGCGTCCCCCCTAACTGATGTTGTAGGGTTGCTGCCAAGAGCTCACTATCAGATCGAACTAACCAAATACCAAGATTATTCATTACAAAATTTATCCATGTGTAGCGTAAAACCTCGCCGTTTAGGGAGTGGCGATGAGGAATAGTGCCACTATACCATCTAACCCTTTTAAGGGGTGCTGCATTTAATATATGGATTCGGGCCTAGGATTGTGACTCGATGATATTGTTAGGCTAGAAAACAGTTCTTACGCTTGATAATTAAGCTTATCGCGCGTAGCTTAGTTAATCTATTTGTAAATTTAGTTAAAGACTCATAAAATTAACTCATAAAATTAACTTAACTCCATTTATTGAGATATATGCCTGTCATTAGCGATTCCTATAACCGTGCCTACGATGCCTGTGATGACGTTCTGATCGAAGAGGGACGCTTCCCTACTGTTGAGGCCATCAGAAATCGTATCGATACCAATAGCCCTGCCATCATCAAGCGTGCCATCAATGATTGGCTATTAAATTTTGCCAAGAAACACAAAGAACGCTTACGCAGGCCTGATCTACCGGATGCCTTATTGGAGGCGGTAGATAACATCTGGAAGACGGCCACTGATCAATCTAAAAAAGTATTTGATGTGGATTTAAAAGAGTTTCAACTCCGTGAGGAGACGCTTGAAGGCCATTTACAGCTTCACAAAGAAACAAATGAAAAACTAACTCAGGAATGGCAGGATAAAGAGGCCGCTTATGTGCAACAGCTTGAGTTATTAAATGACTGTATTAAAAGCCTAGAGCAGCAATTAGAGACAAAAGACACGGCCCTACTCGTTCACGGCAAGCAACTTATAGACACGCAACAAACACTCACGATAACAGAAGCCACTTTACAAGAATTAAGACGTGCTCAAGAAGTACAAGCTACAGAATGGAAGGTACGCTTTGAGCAGGAACATACTTGGCATCTAAAGCGTATTGAAGAAGAAAAAGAAGCGTTACGACTCGCTAACAAAACGCAAATTGAACGATTATCGAATAAATTACAAGCAGAATCTCTGGAGCGCGAAATACAGAGCACTAAAATTAATCAGGTGATGGGTAAGCTTGATAATTTGCTTGAAACGCTGTCTAAAAAAGATATTGAGATAGCGACTTTAAGAACAACGTTAGAATTACAAGCGCGTGTTGTAAAACAAAAATCATTACCAACACGAGCCGGCAAGCCTATCAATAGGATAAAAAAAAGAAACTAGACCTTAACTAATCTGTACTAAAATCTTAGGCATAGAACGCTAAAACGCGATGTTGACGTTTTTTTAATCCCCCCTCCTCATTTTTTCAAAGGGGGAGGTCATTATTCACCGAACATAAACAGCCCTATTGAAGTCATGACTATTTCTAAACAATTTTCTTCAGAGCATCACGCCTTATTACGCGGCTGGATACAAGGCGTAGACTGGCATATTCTGGGCGAAATGTGTTCATCAGTCGCGGATCGATCAGAGACACAGGCAATGGTTAAATTGCTACGCTCACAGTTGGCCATCAAAGCAAGGCGCTTAAATCTTATAACGCATGAAGCCATCTGGAGTCAGGAGAGAGGCTATACTCCTGACTGGATAGAATTAGCGCTTAAGTCATTTGAAACGCTGTCGAGTTTAGTTCCCACGCCACAGCCTGATAGTTTGGTAACGGTGTGGTTTATGGCAAAGATTGCTAGTCGACTAGAAGAGGCGGGTATCAAATCACTCAGCGATCTTAATACGTTCATTAATGAACGAGGTCATGATTGGTGGCAAGGATTGCCAAACTTTGGGCTTAAATCGGCAAAGATTGTTGAAGCGCTATTTGAAGATTATGCGCATGATTTAAACCTTACGCTGGATCTGAGTAAAAAAGTAGTCATAGAAAATACATCGATTATTCGAATCTCAGAGATAGCGCCCTTTGAGCGTTTTTTGCCACCTGAGTTGCTAGACGGTTCAAGCGGCTCAAACCGAGCACCAATGGAACGCTGTAAAGTCGAGGCAAACAATGATTATGAAGCGATTCAGGCTTGGTTATCTTTATGGATTTCCAGCAATCAGACCTTCAGAGCCTATCGTAAAGAAGCAGAACGGTTCTTGTTATGGGCCATTATGGCTAAGTACAAATCATTTTCGTCCGTAACCACGGTGGATTGTGCCGAATACCTGCGATTTTTAACAGACCCAGCACCCGAATCTTCTTGGATTAGTTCAACATCAAGCCGATCATCCAGTCAATGGCGGCCTTTCAAAGGGCCGTTAAAACCGGTGAGTGTCAGGCATGCAAAAGTCATACTTTCCTCATTATGCGATTGGCTAGTGGGTCAGCGTTACTTAGATAGCAATCCATTTGCTGGTTTGGCTTATGAGAACTACCCCAAGCGCAATAGTGCCATTGAAAAAGTATTGTCACCCGCTCTTTGGGAAAAGCTGCTGGGCTTTGCTGAACAGCAGGCGATGAATCAAGAGCATGAGCCAAATCAACATCGTTATTATCAGAGAATAAGATTTGTTCTAATGCTTGCTTACCGCACAGGACTCAGGCTTGAAGAACTTGCTAATGCAACAGCCGGACATGTAAAGCGCCTGTCTTCAGATGATCAAGAACAATATTGGCTGGATGTCGAGGGTAAAGGCAAAAAATATCGCGAAGTACCGATACCACCGATACTCATCGAACAGCTAAACCGACATTTAGGTGAGCGACACTTGTCGTCACTTGAATATGTCTCAGCCGATACCTTTTTGATTGGCAAGATCCGTGGTGACATGAAAGAAGGTGTGTCGGTATCTACATTAGCGCGAACTTTGAAAGATTTTTTTATAGAGGCTGCCGGCGTACTCGGAAAAGATGATCCTGCCATTGCCTCAAGACTTAAAAAAGCCAGTACTCATTGGCTAAGGCATTCTCATGCCAGTCATGCTGTTACCCGTGGTGTACCACTGGCTATTGTTAGAGATAATCTTGGACATAGTGATATATCAACAACCTCTATTTATGTACATACGGAGCGGGATGAGCGCTATAAAGCCATGACTGAAAAAATGTAGGAGTAAGGCTTTATTGTCAAAGTACTTTTCTATGTGTCTATTTTGTAACACAGCCATTAGGCTGCATTTTAGGATACGTTAACGAAATTTCATGCTGTCAAAACTTATTGACACACTCTAAATGATGCTTAAACCCTTTAAAATCATAACCACTATGAAATACTTTTTTCTACTAATAACATTCATTTTGACTAGCTGTACAGGGATTCCTGAAGGGCTCGTGGCCATTGATGATTTTGAAATTAATCGTTATCTGGGTACATGGTACGAAGTAGCAAGACTCGACCACCGCTTTGAAAGCGGCTTGGAAAACATTTCCGCTAATTATAGCTTACGTGCTGATGGCGGCGTTGATGTGCTTAATAAAGGCTGGGATACCCAAGCTAATGAATATCACCAAGCCTTAGGTAAGGCTTATTTTGTAAAACAAGCTAACAAAGGCATGCTAGAAGTGTCTTTTTTCGGCCCTTTTTATGGCGCTTACAATATTATTGAGCTGGATAAAAAAGACTATAGTTATGCGATGATCACCGGCCCAGATCGCTCCTATTTCTGGATACTATCCAGAACCAAACAATTACCGGCAGCGACTATGCAAGCCTTGCTTGAGCAAGCCAAGACCTTTGGCTTTGCCACTGATCAGTTGATTTTTGTTAAACAATATTAGGTTAAGTCATACAGGCAGCGCCTTAAGACCACTGCCATTAACGTAGGTAATCTATATGCTTGGAATAAAAGTTAAAAATACTCTACGCACGAACAAGATAACTTTCCCAAAGCACAGAGCTCCCAGCTTGGTACAGTCAGATCGATTACTGTCTGTTGGGCTGCCAGACTACGCCGAGCTGGGGCTCAGCGCTCCCAGAATCAATAGACTCTATGTAACTATTCACCTCCCCCTTTACTAATTTAATGTAGGTATATTTCTTTTTATGTCTGAGGTCGTTTCATTGCCACTTTGCGTTACTTTCTGATAAATACCCGTTAATTTACGCTTAAACTCATCAGAGATTTGCCGTGAATCTTGCTTGCTTTTGACTACGCGCGGGGTAATAAGAATCACTAATTCGTCTTTAGTTCTAGTATAGCTAGTGCTACCAAACAATGAGCCTATCCACGGTAAATCATATAACAACGGAATTCCACTTTTATTCATGGCATTGTTGTCATCAATAAGCCCGCCTAATACAATGGTTTCTCCATCATTGATGGCAATGGAACTATCGATTTCTTTTTTATTAATAGTTGGTGATTGAATGCCAACTGCGCTTGTTACGGGTATTACCGAACTGACAATCTGATGAACGTCCATAATAACTATGCCGTTCGCATTAACCCGAGGTGTCACTTCTAAGGTAACACCCGTATCTTTATATTGTATGGAGTTACTTGTCAGTAAACCGGCTGTTGTTCCAGATGTGGTGGGTAGTTGTGTAGACGCTGTTTGTATGGGCACTTGATCACCGACATTTATTTTTGCTTTTTGATTATTCAACACCATTAAAGAAGGTGATGAAATCACATTAACGTTACCTTTCCCAGCTTCTGTACTTAAAAGTGCATTGACGGCACTTGAGCTATAAACGGCACTCAATCCCCCCGTTGCCACCGCTGCTACAGCTGCTGCACCCGCATTAGCAATACTTGCTCCAGAGATCCCACCCACGGCACCGCCGACTGTCGTACTTCCATGCTGTAAATACCAAGCGATGCCATATTGTAAATTATCAGTCAATTTAACCGAGGCGATGGTCGCATCAATCAGTACTTGCAACGGTAATATATCGAGTTGCTCGATGATAGGCCGAATGACTGCATATTCTTGCGCGGTTGCAACAATAACCACGGCATTATTAGCTTTGTCGGCAATTATTCTTACATTGTCGACATTAGAGACCTTGGCCGTCCCCGATGCTCCACTATTACTCGTGGTTGATTTAGCCGTCGTGCTATCAGTTGCTACGGTATCGGTTGGAGATTTATTGCTTATTGCCGCTGCTGTTTGCCCTGGTGCTACTTTTGCCGTGCTCGATTTTTTTTGCGCACCGGTAAAAATTTCATTCAAGGTGTTAGCTAAGTCTTCAGCATTGGCATGTTGAACTTTATAAACATTCACGCCACCGCCACCAGACGCTGAGTTAGCACGGTCTAGTCTAAACACCCAGTTTTCAATATCTTTTAAATAGTGACCTTGATGGGTCACAGCCAAAACAGCATTTAATCGCTGTATAGGCATAAATTGAAAAAATGCAGACTCATCATCTTTAGCTTTTTGATGAAAAATACCTTCCAGTTCTTTAATAACGGTTTCTGGATCAACATGTGCCAAACTAAATAAACCAAAAGATCGGCCTTTTAAAAGATCAATATCAAACGTGCTAACCAGATCAATGACCCTCGCTATTTCATCGGCAGTACCCGATGCCACCAAAATATTGCGACTGCCATCAATATTAAGTATGGTTTTTTCATGGACTAGCGGTTTTATAATGTCGGCAACCTCTTGAGCAGCCACATTTCTGACTGGAATCACACGGGTTTGATAACCTGTTTTACTGCTGGCTATATTAGAAACAAATAAAGCATCAGACGTAGGTTCAATATGATAAATATGGCTGTCTTTAACCAACGCCGCATTATTCATGCGCAGAACCATTTCTAAGGTTGGTATTAATTCTTCTTTAGTTAAGGCTTCCGTGGTTTGTAAGGTGACCTTACCTAGCACTTTTGGACTTAGTACATAGTTTTGCCCAAGAATATCGCTTAAGATTACTTTTGCAACTTCGCCCAGATCAGCATCATCAAAATTTAAGCTATAAGTACCCGCGCCTGTTGGAGTGGTGGTTCTATGGTGAGGAGCAGTCCCCGCTACAAAACCTTCCGTTCCAGGATATAGTTCGCTAAAGGGCTTTATTATTTTTGATACTGGCGGTGTATTTTGTAAGTCTTTAAAGGCAGCATCTGGGGATTTATCTTCTTGCGCCCTTGTTACCGGAGTCAACGGTAATTTATCAATGGTAAAGGGCTTTAATGCCTCGCAGCCGACTAGTGATAAGCCCATTAGTAGAACACTGGGGATTATTTTATTTTTAGGGGTTGTCATTATTAATATTCTCAAAACCGCCTGCTGCGGGTGGTGGGCTATTAGGTGTGTTAAATGGATTAGCTGCTTCAGGAGGTGGCGGAATGTCTGGTATTTGGTTAGCTAACGGTATGCTTAAGTTTTTGGATAATTCTTTAGGTTTTGATTTTTGCAGCAATAATTCCTTTGACTGGTTGTTTTGCTCTAACAAGATTCGATCTTTTTTAATGTCAGTCAACATCCAACCATCAAGTTCCGCGCCGATAGTGAGTTTTCGATGAGCATCTTTAGGTGTTTTGGCTGTAGATCGACTTAACAAAGCAGACAAGCCTTTAGGGGTGGTATAAATTCCATTTAGTTGCCAATCAAAAGTATTAGTGGCTGTTTGTGACGTTAGCAATGTTTCAGAAAGAGCTTCATTTACGGGTCTTCTGCCTTTAATAAATAAGGGTCTAGTAACTAAGTCGGCATAACTGCTTTCAGGCTGTAGGCGTAGATCTATAACGGGCATTTCGTCAAGTAATTGCTTAGGATGTATGGCTGTTGTTGAGTTCACCGTGTGTTTTTGCGCCCATAGGGCATAAAAATACTCCATCAAAATAATTAAGATACAGGCGACGCAAATAGTAGCGAGTGCATAAAATCGTTTACGATTCATTCAGCTAGCTTTCTCATAAAACTGACTACTTGAAAATTAACGTTTAAATTATTGTTAGCCTCAATCTGACGTGTGACATTATTCATGGCGCCGCGCAAGGGTCTGATATCGATTTGGTCAATAATGATTAACGGGGTCGATGTTTCTATGTTGTAAAGCACTGCTCGTAAAACCTCACTATTGCCATTCATTCTTACTCTAACCGTTATTTTACTAAATTTATTTTTGTTGTTGACCGGAAGTGCCTGAGTGCTACTTAATTGCCCTCCTGCATCGACTATCGTTTTTTTTATAAACGCTTGCATTTCAGCAGAGGCTAAAGCATCTGTTTCTTGACTATTAAAATAACTTTGCAGGTCATGCTGTTCTTTTATTTTGGCCATACTGGCCACTACGGTATTTTTCGTGGCTAAAATTCGTTCATATTGCTGTAATCTAAATATCAAGTCATTTTTAGACTTATGCAATTCTAGACCTTTGTTAAGTAAAGGGGCTACAACGATTAGGCTGATAACTAGCACTACGATCATTAATAAACTTAACGCCAGCCAACGCTGCATTTTTGGGCTTTTATCAATGTGCATTAATGTATTCCTGTTGGGATTACATCCGCAGTAATCTGAAAGCGTTCAAGTTTACTGACAGCATCTTGAGTAAGCGGCGACTCAAATCGAACGTGAGCAAATAAATCAGATGCTTCTAGTACCGCTATCAGTGCTGAAGCTGTGGGCGATTCACCTTGTATTTGTAAATGACCGTCTGAGTATTGTACATAATTTAACCAAGCATCATCTTTTATCAGCGAACTTAAGGTATTCAACATAACAATCATAGTCGGTGCGGCACTTTTTTCTGCAAGCAATTGACGGGTTTCATCTATGGTAGCGTCTATGTCTTTCTGCAAGGCTTTAACTTTTTTGGCATCTTTTTCTAAGGCATCGGTTTTTACTTGTAAAGCCTTAACTGTTTGACTTTCAAGCCAAACCGGCGTAGCTATAACCGCCACCAGTAATAAACACGTTAGCGTTATGAGTGCCGAGTTAATGAGATGCGTTAGTTTTGTTGTTTTTTGTCTTAGCTGTTCAGGCAATAAATTATAATTATCATCCCTTTTATTAAAATCCATGACCAAATCGTCATAATATGCCCCTTGCGGCGCTAAGGTCATCGCCTTGCACTCCTCAACGAGTGCATCAAGAATAGCTCGAGTCGTTAATATTAACGTCACCTTAATCTGCCCCATTTCGTTGGCATCACTGAGCCTTTTAACGGCAAAATAAACCTGTTCCGGCTTAAATGGCGTATAACGATCTAGCTCGTAAGCGACAACTTGCAACAGATTTTCTTTTGCCACCGCTGGCAAGCTTAGCTCTTTTTGCAGGGCGTACTGACTGGTCAATCTGAGTATGACCTGAGCCTTAGTGAGTCGCTCATCTGTTTCTCGCAAAATAGTAAACTGGGCGATGCCAGATTCATTCCGATCTAATCTTGCCAGCACTTCGGATTGCTCATTGCATTGATAAGTGAGTAGTAACTGATCGCCATCGGGACTTATGATTAGATAGCCTTGTGAGTCAGTGAGCAACTGTTTTATTTTTTTAGGGACTAGAACGTCTAGTTCATGCGTCCACCACTGTAAAAACGACTTAAAGTCTAGGTCAATTGTTGAATTCAGGTTCAGCATATTGTTTTACTAATAATTTACTCATTGCATCAACAAATAATGACCTATTATGAGTCGTTACTTGTTGCCATTTTAATACCTGAAAAGGATTCTGTGGCGACGTAGTGTTTTGCACCGCCACGGGATCTACTTTTTTTATGACGACACTGATGACAGCACGGGACTTATCATTCAACAGTGCTTCAGACACTAAGCTTAGTACATTAGAGCCCAGTGTAGTTGGCTGTAGGTTTGCACTAGCCAAGCCAGAGCTAGATGGAAATGACGGCATGGCTAAATTATTGATTGCACTGTCCATTCTGGCTGTCATATAAGCCTCTATCAGACTAGTATCCAAGCCGGGAATGATCTGTAAAACGTCTTTAGCCGCCTGTTGCACTGAAACTGTCGACTGTCCCGAATAAACCGTTATTAACGGCTCTAACTGCAAAAATATAGTTTCATTCATCCCCAAGACTAACTGCAATTCTTCAAGGGTTTGAAACGGTTTGTTTCTGGGCTGATAACTTAGACCCGCAGCTTTGTATTCGTTTTTTTCTGCACCCTCAGTATGCACTAAGTCATCGGCGTCACGCCAATCCAGTATGGCTGCGACTAATGTTGATTTTTGTTCAGCTACACTAGGAACAGAAGATATCAAAGCTTCCAATAAGACTTGATCGGCTTTATTAATGTCTACCTTACCCGCTTCAGATAATAAGCGTACACGAACCTTGGTATCATTTGCGATTATTTCATAAATACTGCCGTCTGCTCGCCAACGTTGATTCTGGTCAGGATTCAATAACATCAATTCTGCTATCGCTATCCCCGATTCGGCAACGGCCATAGCCTGAGCATTATTTTTAATACCCGCCGTAATAGACGCTTCTCTGCGCATACTTAAAGCGAAACTACCAGCCATAATCGTTAATAAACTGATGACCCACAGTACCAGAACCAATGCCATCCCTCTTTTTTTTGTCACCGGGCCGTTTTAGGGTTATTGATTGTCATAGGTTCCGTGGCTGTGTTGGTAGTGTTAGGTGTTGCCACAATCTTAAGCTCAATAATCATTTCCGGACAAATAATGTCATTGTCCAAGGTGATATTAATTTTAACCAATCGAGGCAGACTATTTTTAGCTAACCATTCATCCTGCCAACTATCTAGGCTAAGGCCATCATCTGAACCAAAATAGGCCAAGGTAAAATCACTTACATGGCTGATTAATATATCGTCTTCCTTATGCCATGACGCTCCCTCCGCTAAGGGGAAAAAGGGCATTAAGGTTACTTTGATAAATCTATCATTATTGTCTGACTGTAACTCGACTGAAAATAACTGAAAACCCGCTCTACCGGCACTGGCAGGCATTGCTGAAACAAATTGCAAGGAATGGGCGCTACCTTGAAAAGAAAAGGTCTTTTCTTCACTTGAAAAATCATTCCATAACGGATGTGCTAACGACAAATGTTGGTGAAAAAAAGTATAAACGACAGTAAATTCATTCACCTCGTTGATTTTTTTCTCACCCTTTTCCCAGCTATCGGCGCAAATTTTTAAACTAGCAAACAGTAATACCATCATCATGCTTAACAGCGTCATGGCAATGAGTACTTCAATCAGAGTAAAGCCCTGCGCCTGTTGCTTCATAATGCTTTGTTTATTAATTTTAAAGTGATTAACTCCAGTTGTCGGTCACTGTTATGACCATCATCCCAACTGACGGTGACCTTCACTTTAAAAAGTTCTGCGGTTACCGTTTTGATGTCAGTATGATCAGTATTAAGGGTAAATGGACTCACTTCAACCTGCCAATGATAGTGATTATTTTCCAGTCCTGTCGATAACCCCGTTTGCAAAGGCGTTTCCACACCCACTTTAGCC
>Ga0214235_1000453_pt1 | contig 16651 bp, 21 predicted proteins | sample TroBogypolimnion_2_FD_153073 | JGI IMG/M metagenome (GOLD analysis project Ga0214235, IMG submission 153073) | Freshwater microbial communities from Trout Bog Lake, WI - 15JUL2008 hypolimnion | ecosystem: Environmental > Aquatic > Freshwater > Lake > Hypolimnion/Profundal zone ... | reverse complement strand
GTGGTGCCGTGGCAGAAACCCTGGAGAACGGCTGGAGGGATGCCCCGCAACTTGGCATCGAACAGGCCATACAACGGGATCAACTTTTGGCTATTGATCTCGATGAAGTTTACGACCCCATTTTACCTGACGTTTGAGCAGGTGAAAGCCCTGAACGGAAACGTGAAAGCTGGCGAGAAATCGACAATGGTGGTTTTTTGGAAGATATTGGAGTCGGAGGAAAAGCCAGGCGAGGTGAAGAAGACCCCGTTCCTTAGGTATTACCGGGTGTTCAACCTTTCGCAAACCGAGGGGATTGACCCGGCAAAGGTACCTGCAACCGAGGCTTTCGACCATGACTTCAACTCAATTGGTGCTGCTGACACGATCATCCAAAAATGGAAGGATTGCCCAAAGATCGAATGGGGAGCCGACGCGGCATATTACTCACCAATGAAAGACCTGGTATGTATGCCCGACCAACGGACTTTTTTCAAAGATGAGCAGTGCTACTCTACATTGTTCCATGAACTTGTGCACAGTACCGGCCACAGGAGCAGGCTCAGCAGGCACGAACATATAAAAGATCACCAGTTTGGATCGAAGGATTACAGCCAGGAGGAACTGGTTGCCGAGATGGGCGCCGCCTACCTTTGCGGGATCACAAACATTGAGCAGGAGACCTTCGACAACAATGCTGCCTACATTAAGAGCTGGATCAGAACTTTTAAGAACGATCCCAAAGTTTTGGTACTGGCCGCGGCACAAGCACAAAAAGCCGTTGATTATATGCTTGAACATCAGGAAGAAAAACAGGAATAAGATTATCATGCAAAAAACGGGAGAGCCTCAGAGATGGGGCTTTTCCTGTTTTAAACACACTTAAAAATTAAAATAAGATGGAAAAGTTTTCACAAAATATATTAAGGGTTGCCGACAGGCACGGGGTAAGCACGGTATTCCCCGACTTTTTAGAGATGTGCGTATGTGCATTGTCGGCAGGGGCAAAGGAGGATCATTACCTGAAGGTGATAAAGAAATATACAAAGGATGAAGTCTATCTGCTGGCAGATGCATGTAAATTGTTGGTAGCAGAGATGGACAACAGTGGCGAAGGTTTGAAGGATTGCCTGGGTGATTTCTTTATGGACCACCTTTCGTTTGGCAGGAACGGACAATTTTTTACGCCACAACCGATCTGCGACATGATGGCGATCATTACCAATACGACGGGACCGGGGAAGACCGTGGCCGATTGTGCCTGCGGATCGGGACGGACGTTGCTGGCTGCCGCGAAAATTTGCAGGTTGAACAGTTTCTACGGTGCCGATATCGACCGGACGTGTTGCCTGATGGCCGTGATCAACCTTTGCCTTAACGGGATGCTTGGCGAAGTGGCATGGATGGACACGCTCTGCAACAGGTTTTATGGCGGATGGAAGATCGACCTCTATCCGGCAACACCGGTACCTTATGTAAGGGAAATCTCCGAATCAGAAAGTTATATTTTCATGAGGATCCCGGTAACGGAATCTAAACTTTCACCTGGTCGCGATCAACCTGATATCAGCCCGATCGGGATCAATATCCCATTGGAACCTATAAAGGGTGAGATTAAACAATCTTCGCTTTGGGATGAGTGGACGTTTTAACACTTAAGGGGCTGTCGCCCCTTTTTTGTTCGTTGCCCAGGGCAGGAGGTCCCTTTCTTTTAAAACCCCTTACGCAGCTTCGTGCCAGCGGGTCGCTGCATTGCCTGTACGATTGGCAGGTGGCACAATGTTCCTTTTCCCAATTGCGGCTTGCAACCAATGGAGGTTGCGACAAAAAAACAAAATGGTGTTTATGGTTTTGCGGGCATTTGTCCGGATCTACGCAATTTGCATGGCAAATCAGCAGTTGAAATTATGTGCAAAGGTTGTGTCCCTTTCCGGGTAACGGTCGCCTCAGTAAAGGATTTTCCCGGCATATACTCTTTATAGTCCGTTATTCCAGTTCCTCCTTGACTGCCCCTCCAGAGGCACACTTGTAACCTGCATATAATTTTTAACTTAAAATTTTGTGCCATGAAAACAGCTAATGAGACCCCGGTAAATTACAGCATCGAAACCCAAACCACCAACTTCAATTTTAATTGGAACGCCACCTCCGACGGTGCAAGCCTTAAAGCATGGGAAGAAGATAACGAAGAATATGCCACCTGGGATATTATCGAAGATAACAGGGCAACACCAAAATGTTGACCAGCAAGAAGCCCCGGAAGGGGTTTTTTTATGGACGGGATTTGTTGTTTCTATATTGGCCTAACTAACTTTTTAGGAGATTACTATTACACTCAAATTACGGGGCAAAGTTATTGATCGCCGTGCGGAACTGTAAAGGGCCGTACAGGCGCACCCCGCTAAACATTACACAACGTTACACCTTCCCGGCACTTCGTGTTCGGTCAGATTCCCCCCTCACCCTTCGACTTCGCTCAGGGACCGGGGAGAATCAGACATTCACCCTTGACCTGATCCGCACGGCTCAATTGTGGTTTGCCCGAAATTTAAGTTTAACGGCGAGCCAGATGCCAACACAAACCCGCAGGGCAGCGGTAACAAAACCATGATTCCAAATTTTATTGCAGAAGTAAAGATTACTTATTCGAACCCTGTAAAATCTGCCGACCGTATTAAGGTTGTCGGATCGAGCGATGTAGCCAGGGCATTGCGAGAATTTTGGCCTTCATACGACCATGTGGAGTTTTGCTACATGCTGATGTTGAACCGACAAAACCAAATACTGGGTTATAATCAGGTAGCAAAAGGGGGCATTACCGGAACCGTTGTCGATACGCGGGTCATCTACCAGGTTGCGCTCAAAGCAAATGCCAGTTCAATAATCATTGCGCACAACCATCCATCAGGGAACCTTGATCCTAGCAATGCAGACAAGAAAATAACCCGTGAGGTTAAAGATGCCGGAAAGATTCTGAACATCACACTGCTCGACCACGTCATCCTCACTTCAGATGGATTCCACTCGATGGCCGACGAAGGAGAACTTTAAAACTCATAAAAATATAACCGGCGTGCCAGGAGCCACAACAAGTCCGCAGGGCAGCGGCAAACAAACATGGCTTTTTATGTACACAAGTATTACCCCGAAATGACCTGCGAAACGGTTGAAGCTACCCAACGTGGATGGAAGGTATTGCAAACCGACCCCAGACATAAGCGGAAACCCAAGATTGCCTATTATTCAGACATCGACTTTAGTGCCGATAAGGGCGTATGGGTAAAAAAAGAAGTTCAGAACCGATGACAGAAAATCAATTCCTCGACAACATGGCCTCTTACCAACGGAGGTTCGAATACCTGCGCATTGGGCTGATACGGAAAATGAACGACTACACTTTTACGACCAGGGTGCGCGACAGTGAATACTACAAGACCATCGACAACTACGCGATGAACATAGCCATGGTGGCTTATACAATACAGATACTCAAAGATTTTAATGCCAGCCCCCGCGAAAATTTGTTGCGGGTGGTTTGGCGGAACAAAAATTTACCCGGCGTGCCAGATGCCAAAATAAATCCGCAGGGCAGCGGTAAAATACAATGACGAGTTACAGAAACGACCCCAGGCAGATTACCGCCAAATTTACCTCTAGTTGCCAAAAGTGCAAGTGCAAGATTACGAAAGGCACAGAGATCTATTATTGGCCTGCAACACGAAGCGTTTATTGCCTCACTTGCGGCGATGCCGACTACAGGCAGTTTATTCTGGCAGCACAAGACGAAGATTCATACAGCCGGAATAGTTGTTATAGATGAAAAGGAAGGGGAAATTTCCCCTTTTTTGCTCCCAAATACACCGAACCCTGTTACGGGCCCCTGGTGCTTTTGCTGCAACCGTTGTGGTTTGGCTGCTTTGGTTGGCCGGATTGGGCTTTTGGGCAATGCCCATTGCAGATTGGGCTTGGGGGCACCGTGCCTGGTGGTTGCATAAATAATGGTATGCCAAAATAATGATGGCTATTTTCCCCACCCGGGCAACACCACCGGGGCACAAATTGTATAAGCGTGCAAATAGCAGGCTACGCGTTTGGGGTACCGGCACGGCGTGAGGGTTGGCAAATTGCCTTTTGGCAATGGCTGTTCGTGCCTTGTTTTTGCCGATACAATTTTGTTGTTAAATTCTACGCAAAGGTTGTGCCCTGTTCCTGGTAACGGTCGCCTCAGTAAAGGATTTTCCCGGCATAACTTCGCTACGTTCCAGTATTCCAGTTCCTCCTTGACTGCCCCTCCACATGGCACTGATAACCTGCATATAATTTTTAAACTAAAATTTATTGTCATGAAAACATTCACGAAAAATTACATTGGAAAAGGGAAAAAAGTTGCCAACCTCGACATCGTTAAGATTACCTGCAAACTGGAAGACCTGCAAAAATTTGCATACTTCTACAAAGATGGCCCCGATGAGTATGTTACCTTCGAGGTGGCAAAAATGAAAAGCCCCGACAATTTTGGCCGCGACTATACCGTTTATGTAACCACCGAAGACGAAGCTCCCCAGGAAGAAGCCCCAAAACGAAAAGACAAGGCCCCTGCCGCAAAACCCACGAAGCCTGCCGCCAAAAAGAAAGCCCAAACCACAAAGTAGGTTGCAGGCAAAGCACCCGAAGAAGCCCCGAAAGGGGTTTTTTTGTGGCCACTAAATGGGAAAATTGGAAGGGTTTGACGGTGTGGAAAGTTGATCTATAGGAAGGAACTAACCTCGTAGCTATAAGTAGTTACACTTAAATTACGGGGCAAAGTTATTGATCGCACGCCGGAACGGTAAAGGGCCGTACAGGCGCTCAACGCTATACCCCCAACAATACAGCCCCTTCCCGGCACTTCGTGTTTGTTCAGAAAATGGCGGCCCTTCGACTCCTCACTTCGACTCCGCTCAGTGATCGTCTCGAACGCCATTTTCTGACATTCACCCTTGACCTAATCCGCCGCTGCTCAATGCTGGTTTGCCCGAAATTTAATTATAACGGCGGGCCAGATGCCACAATAAATCCGCAGGGCAGCGGTACAAAAGTTATGGGTAAAGTAAATGGTGCAGAGAAAGTTGGTGCAGTTGAAGTTGCAGAAGTAAAAACCGTTGAAGCTGTAGCGGCTCCGGTTATGACAGTTGTTAAACCTGACGCTCCGGAAGAACCACGGAGGTTGACCCTGGACGAACGGATCCAGAGAGTTGAAGACCTCACGATGTTGATTGACCGCTGGAGGACATTGAGCGAAAGCCGCAGGAAATTGCAGACATTCAACATCGGTGCCGATTCGATGAGTTCGGTGATCATGCTGAAGGATGCTGCAGGGAACGAGTTCAAGACATCGAATTCGGCAGTGATCGCGTCGGTGATCGACGAGATGAAACGGACCCTCGATGGGAAGGTTCGCGAAATCGAAAGCCAGATCAATCTTTAAAGAAGAGGGGAAGCAGAGGCTTCCCTTTTTTTGGACGTGGCGGAATATAACAAATAAATGTATAATTTAACGCACATATTAACATTTATTAACTAAAATAATTTGATTTAAGCCATTTTTCAACCTATATTTGTACTGGATTCAATACGACAATATGTCGAAAGCGGAAGCCGAAAAGCGTTACAGAGTAGGCACAAAGATTAAATCGCACCCAATATGGGAATTCGGGCAACAGCGTAACTGAAGAACCGCACAGGCGTTTACCTGGTAACAAAAGTTTAGATCCTGAATGGCACGTGGACAGTAACCGTGAAATATATGAATACATTAGAAAAAATTAAAATTGAATTGTTGGCAAAAGCAAATGCAGAAGTACAGAAAACCGGAAATGGGTTTTTCCAATTGTGGCAACTATCGAGCGGCAAGGCCGTCTATTCGAATCAATTTGTAGGTAAATTGAATTATTTTATTGAGAAGGAGACACAAAAAGGGTTTGAAGAAAACGACATAAATATTTATGTATCGTTTGCCCAAAATAACCTGTATGCATGGTATAAGTACATTCATATAAGCATTACAAATAAAATAAGTGATGCTGGGTTTACAGATGATGGGTTTGTTTCGTTTAAAGATCGGTATGAATTTACCAAAGAAGAACTGTCGGAAGCTGACGCACCTTATAACGCGTTGGTAAAGCAAAACAGGGCATTGATTGGGGATGAAAACGCCTGCATCGAGTTTTTAAAGGCAGAAAAATTTCTGCAAAATAACCTAACTGATATGAAGTTCGACCAAGAGACACATGATTTTGTGTTGAGTATAAAGAAAATATTGGCCGAAGCCGAACAAAAAGCACAGGCCGAAAAGAAAACCATTTTTGAAAATTGGGCTAAAGAAAATGGCTCTGATTTATTAAAATTAAGGATCAAACATGGACAAAACTGGATATCTATTGCAGAGCAAGAATGGGCTTTGCAACATACAAAAGGGTTTCAATTATGGGGCGATAGGGATAACCCAAATGAAACATGGACAGTTAAAAACGGCACGTTGGAACAATTGCTTGAGCTTGAAGAGGCAATTTCGGAAAACCCTGGACATGAAATTGTAATTGAGCGGTGCAAGTGGGTAGACGAAGATGGCGAAGTAGAACATTCTACATTTTTGAAATGCTATATCCAAACCCCATTCAGAGTCCTGGATCTGTACAAAGAAATAGAGGACATTAACGAAGAATAACTTCCCATCAATTTTAAGCCCTGGGCAACCGGGGCAATTGAAACTTTAATCGCACCCTTGGGGAATTTAAAACTTTTAAAAACTATTTGCATGAAAAAGATTATAACCCTATCGGGAGCGAAAGAATTGATAAATTATGTTGATGTACTACCGGAAGAACAGGAACCGGAGTATGTGGACAACTCATATGGGAGAACCGTTTCGATACATGGGTGGGCAACCCGCAGATACTCCGAAAGGATTGCCTACGACAAACAATTCTCCAGGAAGGCGAATAACCTTGGGCTAGGTGCGAAAATAACTTCTGTTTATGTGGTAAAAGACACCCCATCCGAAGAGCTTGGAAGGTTTATAAAAGAAATGATGACTTAAATATAATATGTTCAATAAATCAAATCAGTCAGGTGCCAACTTCGCTGTAAAGAAGTTGGCACTTTGCCTCCTAAAGCCGGTTGGCTTAACAGGGGTTTTTTCGGTTGTGGCCGAAACTTGGGGCACGTGCATGTTCAGGGCAAGCGGCAAAGCCGACAATATTGAAATAGAACACATCGACAACCAAGCTGCCCGCATACCTATACCGTAATACCTGGAAACGTTTACGAAAATGTTTTCTATTTATACGCAAACATCCGCACCGGCGAAGGGTTCTGCGTGCTGCTGCCCACGGGCGCAAGGGTCGTGGGGATACATGGGGCAATCGGAAGCAAGGGGAGCAAGTGGCAACACTACAGTTACCTGGTATATTCGCCACATGGTACGCCCCCCGAAATTACCCCACACCCCGCTGCCGGGGCATGGGCAATGAACGAGGATGGAGGTGAAATTGGCAAATTAAACTTCGAAACCCTTTACCCTGGCACAGGCCGGAGGTATATCAACGCAAAAGGAGAAACTTGTACAAAACTAAAAATAGCATATGGAAAAATATGAGATTGAAACGGTTATGGAGGCAGTGAACACGGCAATAGAACTGCTCGAGGCACAGCGCGATTTTGGCGACATCGACGAACGTGGCCTCGAATCGCTGGCAGTGCTGAACGCCTGCTACGAACTGATTGCCCGCACCCAAACGATCGAGGCAAAAAAGGTGATGCCAACCGAAGAGATGATCGACTTTGACGAAGTGCTGGGGCCTTACCCTGCGTATATGCACTCGGGCGGTGCGATAGACGATTTGATGTTTGCCCTCGCTACCGGAAAAGGGGAGATCGACCTACGGGCAGTGGCCAGGCAACTGCAGCACCAGGCAAAACGGTTTACGGTTAAAGGCAGCAGCGGGATATCGGTAATGTCGGTATTGCGCGATGCACAAAAAGCATTTACAGCGAAACCTGTTGCCGAAGGACCGGAATTTTCGTTGCGGAACATCCTCGCCTCGTTGGTGGACGAGGCCAAGGCGCAAAAAATAACCCAAGTGCAAATTGCCGAAGCTGCGGGCATACAACGGCAGACATTGGCTGGCTACCTTAACGGCAAAAAGAGCATAACAACAGAGAACTACGAAAAGGTTGTGAAATATATAACAAAATTAATGCAGGATGGAAACAATAGGAAGTAGATTAAAGCGGCTTCGGAAGTCGAAAGGATTAACATTAAGGAATCTGTCAAAAATAATAGATATATCAGATACTGCTATTTCTAAAATAGAGACAGGCAAAACCTCTTCGATAACAATAAGTCTTGGTTTAAAAATTTGCAAGGCACTTGATGTCCCTTTCCCAGAACTTTGGGAAACAAATGTTGTTGGCGAAAAAAGTGAACTGATGGAGCTAAAAGCCCCGGTACCCGATCCTCCCGAAACTCATAGTTTACTCGCCCAGAAATACGAAGAGCAAGCAGAGCGCATAAAGGAACTTCAAGAGTTGAACGAACTGCGCAAGAATGAGAGATGGCTCGAAAAACGGCTTGCCGAAAAGACGTTGGCAATGGCACGGTACAGGCTGCGAGATGCGATAAAAGATGGATTACCTGCGCAATATGCCGAAATTATTACTTCGCTGATGGACGAGGTAACCTACATTGTTGGGCGGATTCCAAAACCCGAATAGCATAAAACTCTTATGGCAACACTCCAGACCTTAATAGATTTCTATTCGGCCAACAACCGGGCACCCGTAAAGCGCGAGATAAAGGGATCGAGTTGGTTGGAGCAAAAATATGGATCGTGGAACAAGGCACTCGAAGCGGCAGGGATTGCTTTGAACCGGAAATACGAACATAGCGAAGCGGAACTGCTAGCTTCGCTGCAACGGTTTGCTAGCGAGAACGGCGCAAGCCCCCGCCATGCCGACTGCAACCAAACCCCTTACCTTTTCGACACGGGCACCTACCTGCGGAAGTTGGGGTGCAAAACATGGAGCCAGGTTTTGCGCAAAGCCGGTCTGGAGGAATATATCGAACTCTCGCCATACCGCAGCCTGCCCGATGGCGAACTGCTTGCAATGATAGGGAAACTGCTGACCGATGGGGACAGCACGACATCGACATATTACGACGGCAACCATGGCGACCTGCCAGCCCTAAAAACCATCAGGGACCGCTTTGGAAGTTGGACAAATGTTTTGAAACTGTTGCACATGGCACCCAACATCAACAAATATAGCGACCAAGAACTTATAAGTATATTCAAAACGGCAGTGGGGCATTATGGGCAGGTGCCATCGGGGGCACAGCTCGAAGCGTTCTCGCACATTGCGGTAAGGCAATGGACAAACCGGTTTGGTGCCTACAACAAGATGCTGGAGTGGATGGGGTTGCCCGAAAATGCCAAAACCCCCAAACTGGACACACAAACCAACGAAGAACTAAAGTTGCTCTATATTGCATTGTCGAAAAGTGGCGGATATGCGAACGGCGCACCAGCCGCGGTAGTGGATGCCAGTGGCGACGTTCCAGGATCGGACGTATATGCGCTCAGGTTTGGGTCGATGAACAAACTGAGGGCAGCGTGCGGCTACCGTGAGTTTAAGCCGGGTGGTTTGAAATATACCGAAACTGGTATTGCATTGCAGATGCGGGAACTATACAAGAGCCTTGGCCATGTGCCCAGCCGATCGGAACTGAAAGAGGCAGGGCTACCTCCGGTATCGACAATTTGCAGGTACCTTAAAACATCGAACATTACAGAGTGGTTTGGAGAGAAAAGAAAAAAATGCTCGAAATGTGGCAAAATGAAGTTATACAGCGATTATTACCCACAGCACAAACCAAAAAAAGACGGTACTTATTCCTTGCAAGCATGGTGCAAGAAATGTATAAGCACTTCTGGCAACCAGTACAAAAACGTAACTGGTTATGCCAAATCACAAAAAAACCGCGATTATATGAAAAAATATCGGGCTACCGAAGATGCAAAAACAACGCAGAAAGTGGCGGCAGCCAGGTGGGCAAAAACCGAAACCGGAAAACAAAAGCTAAGTGCTTCCTCTAAATTATATTACAAAACCCCAAAAGGGCAATTAAAATTTGCCCGAAAACGGTTGGCTAAAGCTAAAAAACCAAAAACAAAGGAAATGTTGATTGAACTGATTGCAGAACTCGAAAAGATAATTGCCAAAGGCTGATGCTTTGGCAATGTTTTCCGTCCTTCCATTCGCACAATCGGTGAACTATGTTTGCGTTACATTAATACATAACGCAAAAATTATGAAACCATTGGAATGGACAACCGAAAAGCGCAAGGTTAACGACCTTATAGAACTTGAGATAAACCCGCGCAAGATTACCGAGAAGAAAAAAGCAGAACTGGTTGCTAGCCTCGATAAGTTTAACCTTGTAGAGATCCCTGCCATAAACACCGATAACAAATTGATTGCCGGAAACCAACGTTTAAAAGTATTGCAACTTGCAGGGCGCGGCGAAGAACTGATAGATGTACGTGTGCCCAACCGGAAGCTTACCCTTGCCGAACTAAAAGAATATGCTATTATCTCGAACAGCCACAGCGGAGAATGGGATTTCGATTTGCTCCAGATAGAATTCGCAGATATCGACATGGATTTTGTTGGCCTCGACATGAAGAAGATCGAATTTGAGCAGTCGCCGGTGTTCGACAAACAGATGGATACTTTTTTTGCACGCAAAGAAGCAAAAATACTGAAGGCCGAAGATGATGGATTTGAAACGCCTATTACCGAACCTAAAACCGACATATTGCCAGGTGATATTTTTGAAATTGGCAACCATAGGCTAATGTGCGGCGACAGCACAAAGGCAATTAATATAAAGCAATTGCTAAACAACGAAATGGCAGACTTAATTTTTACCGATCCGCCATACGACCTTGAAGACAGTTATTCGGCAAATATTTTCGATGCAGCAAAAGAGGACTCTCATATATTTATAATGAACAGCGACAAGTTGTTGGTGCAGATCGTTAATACAGGTTACAATTGGTTCAGAAAGTTTTTTGCTGTCGATTTTCGCCAGGCAAGGTTGGTCTCGAATAATCAACCTATGACCAGGGTTGACCTGATCGCAGAATTTTGCAAGGGCAAAACTAAATTTGTGAACAAATTTGATGGCTTCTCGACCCTTATAGAATGCTCTAAAATACACAACGATAACGAGGATACAAATTTTGGCCACAAACAAGCCAAAAGAATTGAATTGCCCGCAACATTTATAGAGCATTACTCTACAGAAAACGATCTGGTTGTCGATTTCTTCGGCGGTAGCGGATCGACAATGGCTGCTTGCCAACAATTGAACCGACGTTGCTACATGATGGAATTCGACCCCGCGAACTGCCAAATTATATTGGACCGTATGCAGGATGTTTATAAAATAAATTATAAAAAAATATCCAATTATCTGGAAACCAATTGATTAAAATATTATCTTTGTAGATGTTCAATTTTAAAACGATGCTACTATGAAGATTTATGAACCGGCTGGACGTGCAAGGGAGTATTCGCCACTTGCTTTGAATTATTTTAAAGGGTGCGACCATGGGTGCAAGTATTGTTACGTTCCAAACATGATGGGGCGTTTCGATGCAGGATATAAACATGGCAACGTTATTGCGCCATTGAATTTTACAGAACTCGAAACAAGTGCAAAAAAATTGCAGGGTTGCGGCAAACAAATATTGCTATCGTTTACAGGCGACCCCCATTGCAATGCCGAAAGTGGGGAAACCCGGCGTGTGCTTGAATTGCTGAACGCATATGGGCACAAGGTTGCTATCCTTACCAAGAATCCCGAAAAAGCGTTGAAAGATATGGATATCATCAGCGCTTTTGGCAAAAGGATAAAAGTAGGATCGACACTTACCTTCGACAACGATACCGACAGCCTTGAATGGGAACCAGGTGCCGCATTGCCACTTAGCAGGATAAAGGGGTTGAGAGCCTTCGCCAAGGCTGGGGTAACTACATGGGCAAGCTTTGAGCCGGTAATCATTCCAGAGCAATCGCTGAACATGCTCGAAAAGGTATCATCTTTTATAGGCCATGTGCGTATTGGCAAACTAAACAATTACAAAGGTTTGGACAAAGCAATAAACTGGGACGTGTTTATTGCCGGGGCCGTGGCGATTTGCCGTATTGCAAATTTGCCATTTTATATAAAAAACGACCTTGCAGAAAAAAACACGGTGACCTACCTTACGGAAACTGAACGCAACCAGGACTTTTTAAACTTATAACGATATGAATTACAATGACGAGTTTCTTAAAAAAATGGTACAATGCGGTACGTTGGGTTACCCGATAAGCAAAATATTGAACGTGTGCGATGTGCCAGACGTGGAACAGTTTATCCGTGATTTCGATAACCCAAATTCGATCATCGCGTTCAATTATCAAAAGGGATCCGACATATCGGATTTCTTACTGGATGGTAAATTATACGAAATGGCGAAGAATGGTGACTTGCAGGCAATGAAAAAATACGAAGAGCGAAAAAAAGCCAATATTGCAAAAGGAATAGCCGAAGCAAGGGAGCGCAACCTGCGAACTCCGATCAACAGAAAACAGTTGAATAAATAGCCACCAGTTAAGCTGGTGGCTATTTATTTTTGTGAAAAATAATTTAAAAAATCTTCGTTTATTTAACTATAATATTTGTAAATACATCTTGTAAGATGTATATTTGTACTATTAAATAACACTTAGAGACAAACAAAATGAAAACGATTACAAAAACAGCGACAATCACGACAGAAAAAGGAACTGTTGTAAACATGAAAGTAACAGCATCCAGGGGATTTGAAATGGTTAACGAGGAATTATTTAACGATGGTTGGAATTCAACGGTAAAAAAAGGACAGGTAACGGAAAAAACCGAAATTATTTTGACTATAAATAAAGTGGATTACAAAGGGCAGTTAGATATATTACCTGCAAAATTGCAATTAGACAAAGGATGTTATGCAACATTCGCCGGGAAAATTGGATTAAGCAAAACCAAATACGATGAATTAAACTCAATAGTCATAGCTGCGGAAAAAGAAGCTGAATCAGATCAAAGTTGGATTGATTATATGGAACGCAAAGCAAAAGCAGAGAAAGAAGAGGCAGAATATTATAGGAATTACAGAAAAGTTGAAAATGCAATGACTTTAAACGGACACACATATTAATTATAAAATAATGAACCAGCAACAAGTAATAAATAAATTAAAACACCTCCCTGATGACCGTATCGGGGACGGAGTTTACATCGCTTATCAATGGAGCGATGGCAAATTGGTCAGGTTGTACTTGGGCACAAAACAATGTGGCCCAATGCTCCAGTTCGACCTTTACGAAAACGACATGTACGGTAAAGGGGTAGATGTTACAGTTGCCGAGACTACCACGTCGGTAACTTACGGAACACATTACGACGGTAAAGAGCACCGCTATTTTTTAGCGGGTGCATGGACAAATATTTATTCACGCGGTAATTTTGGAAAAAATTATGCGTGTGGTGGCAACTGGAGTGGGCATACAAAGAACTTGATTGACCCATTATGGCAAAGAAAAGACGTAAGCAAAGAACTGCTTGCTTTGGGTGAAGATGTAATTACCCTGCCAGATGGTATTAAGGGCAATGTCCAGCAAACCGAGATGGACTGTTCTGGTGGATGGTCAATCTTTTTTGAATCGGCAAGGCAAGCGTTGGAAGAAAGATTGACTGTAGATAAAATAGAAGCATCGAGCCTACCCAGGCAGACAAAACAACATCTGTTAAAAAATGAAACGGAGAATGTAATTGATGCCTTAAAAGATGTAATTGAGGCATATAAGCTTTAATCGACCGCCATGAAAGAGGATTAAACAATGAACACAATCAACCAAATATTCGAGATCGCCTCTAAAAAGGGGCTGTCTCAGCATTTTCTTGCGGATGCATGTGGCACGAAGCAACAAAATATTTCGAAGATCAAGAAGGGGCAGCGGATCCCAACACTCGAAACGGTAGAAAAACTTTGTGAGGCCGTAGGGGCCGAACTGATCGTAAAAGACAGATTGGCTCAATAACTGTCGAAAGCAAAATAAAACTGAGCGTACAAGGGAACCGGAAGGTTCCCTTTTTTTTGTCCTTTACTATCCTCCTATCCCCTTATACATTCGCACAAAAAAAGAATTGTATGGCTGAATTACAGACGATACGGCGCAACCTGGCACTGAAGGAATTCGAGACAAAGGAAACCCCCGATGGGAGACAGGTGGTATTTTCGATAAAATTTGTGACCAAAAAGGGGGAACTGATATTTATGCCCAGGGCAGTGGCCACAGGGCTAAGGTTCGACATGAAGAGCAACCGGATGCGGGGCGCGTTGCCCGTTGACGAACACAACAAAGCAACAGGGCACGCAACACCATTTAATATTGACGGCATTACGGAATGGAACGGGAAAAGGGTGAAAATGTAACTGGTTAATTAGGAATTAGGGATGTGGAATTAATAATTGATCCGAAATCATAAATCTGAAAACATAAACAATAAATCGAAATGGCAGATATACTGTACAGCAACGATGGCACACCGTTGATGGCCTACGGCAAAAGCTACCAGGCAACCACAAAGGGGTCGCCGGCAGAGAAGCCCAAAGACCTGGCTCAGCCAAAATATCCATGGGAAAACTTTACCACGGCCTGTGGCGTAAAACTGGCCTCGTGGGGGGCAAACAACGACTTCCCGAAGATTGCGGACGCGATTATCGGCAGCGTGGGGGTACTGAACACGGGATTGAAGTTTACGCGCAACTTTACCATAGGCCAGGGGATATTTGCCTGCAAGGTTGACGGATACGACGAGCAGGGGAACGAACTGCTTGCAAAAGTTGACGATATGGCCCTTGTGCAATTTGCAAAGAGCAGGTTGGTGCGGCGGTATATGGCAAAGGCACTAAGGGACTACCTGAAATTTGGGTGCGCCTATGTGCAACTGATCATGAACGCCGACGGGTCGCAGATTGTGGGCATCAACGCGATAAACGCAAAGTATTGCAGGCTATCGTTTGCCAACCCGGCAACTGGCGTGATAGAAAAGTGCGTGGTTTCGGGGATGTGGCCCGAGATGCCCAGCGCGGGAAATTACCAGGTTTTTGACGTTCTGGACGAATATGACCCGTTTGCCGACCTGCAAAGGCGCCGATGGGCAAACCAGACAAAGGGGAGGTCGTTTATTTTTACGATACGCGATTCGTGGGGCAACGGCGAGTATTACAGTTCGCCAATCTGGTGGGCATCGTACCTTGCGGGATGGGTTGACATTGCCAAGTTTGTGCCCGCGTTCCTCAAAAAGGCTTATGCGAACCAGATTACATGGAAATGGCACATACAGATACCCTACGCTTTTTGGGACAGGATGTTCCCCAAAACCGATTATGCGAGCCTGGAACAACGGAAACAGGCCATCGACTCGTACATGGACGGCATTGAGGCCAACCTCTGCGGCACTGACAATGCCGACAAGCCGATCTTTACTGGGTTTGAGGTGAACCCACAAAACGGAAGGGTGGAGGAGCAATGGATCATTACGCCTTTGGCCAACAAACTGAGCAACGACCAGAACCTTGTGACCTCGGCAGCGGCCAATTCGGAGATCATGTTTTCGATCATGGTGAACCCCAACGTACTGGGCGCGGGCATGCCGGGCGGAACGTATGCAGGGAACCAGGGCGGATCGAACATCAGGGAAGCATACCTTGTGAACATTGCCAACTGCTGGCTCGACAGGCAAGACCTTATGGACCCGCTGGAACTGATGACGCGCTACAACGGGGCCGACGAAGACCTTGAATGGAGGTTCAGGAACACTGTGCTTACCACCCTCGACACTGGCGCGGGAACAACAAAAACTTTATCGTAACCCTTTCGTGTAATCCTTTTAAATCCGTGCAATATGTTATTCTCAAAAGATAAGAACGCAAAAATGGAAGAGGTGAAACAATACCTCGCGGTAAGCTCGTCGGCCACGCTCGACAGCCTTGTGCCGCACATTGTAAACGCCGAACGCGATTACCTGCTGCCGGTGATGGGCACCGACATGTACAACGAACTGCAAGCGTATTACGATGGCACCCTTGCGGCCTCCGGATCTGGATCGGGAGCCGAGCTGGACACGGCAATCGTTTTAACTTTGGGAAGTTTGCTCAAATTGGTACAGGCAGCGGTGATCAATATTGCCTATTATATTGGTTTTGATGTGATGAACGCGTACATAACCGATAGCGGGTTTAAGCGGTCGGAATCGGACACGGTGAAGGGGCTGTACAAATACCAGGAAGAAAACCTGAAACGGTACTTCCGCACCAACGGGTTCAATGGGCTCGATGCCGTGCTGGCCTTTATGGAAGCGAACGCTGCCCGGTTGCCCGACTACGCCGACAGCCCAATAAGGACGGCACTCAGGACGGAGTTCATCCCTTCGGCATCGGTTTACAACGCATACGTCAACATCGCTTATAGCCGGTTGACCTTCCTCAGGTTAAAACCGTTCCTGGCACTAATCGAAAATACCGATATCCTTACT
>Ga0214235_1000448_pt1 | contig 16837 bp, 18 predicted proteins | sample TroBogypolimnion_2_FD_153073 | JGI IMG/M metagenome (GOLD analysis project Ga0214235, IMG submission 153073) | Freshwater microbial communities from Trout Bog Lake, WI - 15JUL2008 hypolimnion | ecosystem: Environmental > Aquatic > Freshwater > Lake > Hypolimnion/Profundal zone ... | reverse complement strand
ATCGTATCCCTACTTATTCGCCGGAATTAAATGTTATCGAAATTGTATGGGGTAAAATAAAATATGAGTGGCTGCCTTTTGAGGCTTATAAATCTTTTGCTGATCTCAAAAGGGAATTGTTTAATGTCCTTGCTAATATTGGTATATCTTACAACGTAAGATTTTCTTGAAAAGTTACATTAATTATTCATAGGTACTTAGTTTCTGCAATAGCTTATGAATGGATTTATAACGCTCTAACCTTTGAAGGCAAGGCGATAGTGTTTAATGCTTTATTAGCAACGGCTAGCGCAATGCTTTGTATGGTGCCTTCTTTAAAAATTTATTTAGATACCATGGCTTTTGATGAACATGCCAAACGGTATTTAAAGATAGGCCAATATTACGGCTTATGTGAGAAGCAATTTGAGCTTTTAGATAAATTGCACTCAGCGGCAATAGATCAATTGTTGATTGATATTGGTAAGCAAGCTTTAATTGAAACCGGCGATTGGTTGCTGTTGCATAGACAACGCCCGGTTAAAGTACCTGTCATGTAGGGCAATGCGTATTTTTATATGACTAAAAATTCCCTAGCTACGGACTTGTCTGTAAAATTACCCAATTTATTTTATAAATGGAGTAATTTTAAATGGGTAGAGCGTATCAAAATCGTAAAGATTCTATGGCAAAAACATCCGATGCTAAGGCAAAGGTGTATAGCAAATATGGTCGAGAATTGTATGTATGCGCTAAGTCTGGAGGCATAGACCCTGATGGCAATTTAGCTTTACGGGGCTTAATTGATAGAGCTAAAAAAGATCAAGTTCCCACGCATGTTATTGAAAAAGCCATAGATAAAGCTAAAGGCGGTGGTGGTGAAGATTTCGCACCTATACGCTATGAAGGTTTTGGGCCTGGGGGTTGTAAGGTCATTGTTGATTGTTTGACGGATAATCCTAATCGTACTTTTGGCGATGTACGCCAGTGTTTTACTAAAACAAAATGTAAAATTGGTACACAAGGTGTGGTTAGTCACATGTTTGATCATGCTGCTATTTTGGTATTTGAACATGCTGATGAAGATACTATCTTGGAGGCGTTACTTTCTGCTGATGTCGACGTTACTGATATTGAAAGTAGTGATGGCAAAATTACCGTTTTTACACCTCATTCAGAATATTTTAAGGCTAAGCAAGCGTTAATCGATTTGTTAGGCACTATTGACTTTGAGGTCGATGAAATTCAATTTATAGCCAAAGAATTCATGACTATGAGCCCTGATGATGTCGAATTATTTGAGAAGTTTTTAGATTTACTGAATGATTTGGATGATGTACAAAATATTTATCATGACGTAACTATTTAATTTATTGGCGGAACTTTAATCAACCTAATAAAGTAGGAAGATCAAAGTTCAAGCCAATACACCATTAGAGGTCTGTTTGTTCTGTCTCTTCTTCAAATTCAACTTGATTAAAAAGAAGATTTAACGCCTTATGTACTTCATCTACACCGGTTTTTTTCAACGCTGAAAATAACTGCATTGTTAATGGAAAGTTAATATCTACGAGTTCTTTTTGTACCTGCATTAAGGTGTTTTTTGCGGCTCCATACGTTAATTTATCGGCTTTAGTTAATAGTATATGTAATGGCAGGCCGGTATGTTGACACCAATTAACCATTTGCCAATCGAATTCCGTTAAGGGATGACGTACATCCATCACTAAAATGATGGCGCATAAGGACTTGCGTTGCGTTAAATATTTTTCCATCAGTTCGTGCCATTTTTTTTTCACGGCAATGGGCACTTTGGCATAGCCATAACCGGGTAAATCTACAAATCGTTTCTGATCATTAATTTCGAAAAAATTCAGCATCTGAGTTCTACCGGGTGTCTTACTAATTCTAGCTAAACCGTTTTGTCGGGTTAGGGTATTAATAGCACTCGATTTTCCGGCATTTGAGCGTCCAGCAAAGGCGATTTCTTTACCTTGGTCTTCGGGGGTATCTTTAAGATCGGGCGAACTGTTAATAAATTTTGCTTGGTGATAAATTGGATTCATGGCTGTCTCGCTTAAGCTTACTAATTAGGGTAGAATCTGGCTACATTTAGCAGCCTATACAGTTCAAGGGCTACCATACAATGACAACTTTATTCTAAAGGGAAATCCGATGAAAAAAAAATTGCTGGCTCTTTCATTTGCCATGGCATTTACCGGTACTTCGAGTATTTTACATGCAGAAGACGCTATTGATGCAGGAAAAGAAAAAGCAGCCTCTTGTATTAGTTGTCATGGAGAGCATGGAAATAGCTTAGTTGCAACATTTCCAAAGCTTGCCGGACAACATTCTTCATACCTAATTAAGCAGCTAGAGGCCTTTAAAAATGGTACTCGTAAAAGTCCAATGATGTCGGCCTTAGCTATGGGATTATCTGATAAAGATATTAAAAATATAGCCCTTTACTATGAGTCACAGAAAATTTCAGTCAATGAATTGCCTATTTTAGATGAAGACGATGACGATAGTGATCCAAAAGAGGTGACTACGACAACGAGTGCGCCTAATTCTGTACCAGCTATTATTGCTCAAGGCGCTGATTTATATCGAAATGGTGACTTGCCTAGAGAGGTTTCAGCCTGTATTGCTTGTCATGGACCTTTCGGTGAAGGTAATAAACCTGCGGCATTTCCTTCATTAAAATCGCAACATGCTGATTATTTAATTAAAACATTAACCGATTTTAAAACGAATGCACGTACTAATAATCCAGACAATATGATGCATATGATCGCTAAAAAAATGACCCCTGAAGAAATTAAAGCAGTGGCTTATCGTATTTCAATGATGAAATAAAGTATCTACTTTAAATCCCAGGGTAAAACGTGGTATGTAAAAAATAAAATACTTTAAAATTAAAAGGTTAATTGTTCATGATGTTGAATTTACCCTGCTTTTTAAAGTAGATACGAAATAAATATTATCTGTTTTAGCATCGCTCTTAATCTAATTAAGAGTGATGTTTTTTGACTTATCTTTCTCGACGTTATTAATCAACTATCTTTATTGGGAACTTAATTTATGTTAAAAAAAATCATAAAAATCAGTTTGTTAATCTTGATTTTCTCTGCTTCTTTTTTAGTAAAAGCAGAATCTGTAGGCTATGAAACGCTATCACCGGCTCAACCTACACAAAATCCAGAAAAAATTGAAATCATAGAATTTTTTTGGTACGGCTGCCCGCATTGTTACAGTTTTGAGCCTTTGCTTGAGAAATGGAAAAAAAATCTACCTGCTAATGTAGAGTTTGTACGTTTGCCAGCTGCCTTTAATGAATTATGGAGTAAACACGCTAAAGCCTATTACACCGCAGAAGTATTGGGCATTGTTGAAAAAATCCATGCTGATTTTTTTGAGGCGATACAAAGTGGTAAAGAAAAATTAGATACTGAAGCTTCGCTAGCTACTTTTTTTGTGGCTCATGGCGTGACTGAAAGCCAATTTAAAGAGGCTTATAATTCTTTTGCTGTCGATTCTAAAATGCGTCAAGCGCCGCTTATGGCTGCTCGATATGGCATAACGGGTGTACCCGCTATCATTGTTAATGGAAAATACAAAACTAATGGCACTTTGGCTGGCTCTCATGAAAAAATGATCGAAGTTATGGATAAACTCATTAAAGAAGAGAGTACTAAAAAATAAGACTATGATCTATCAAATTGAATTAATTGAAAAATTCAATCGATGGTGTTGAAGTAGTTGCCGAAATAAGCCGGGATCTTTTTGCAAGATAAGATTGCCGGGGCGAGGATAGAGCTGATGTTCTAAGCGTGAAAGCCAGAAACGTAACGCTGACGCTCTTAATAAAACTGGCCAATGCTGCTTCTCGCAAATCAATAAGGGTCTTAGGTTTTGATAAGCTGAAAGTAATGCGTTAATTTTTTCTGGATTAAGTTGACCCTTTTCATGGCACCAATCATTGACGGTGATTGCAACATCAAACAGTAATATGCCTGTAAAAGCACTATAAAAATCCAGTATGCCGCTAACTTTATTATCAAGAAACAGAACATTATCTCTAAATAAATCTCCGTGTATAACACCTAGAGGTAAGTCATTCATGGTATGAGCGGCTTGGAAAATCAGCTCATCTTGAATCAATGCTCGATCTGACGGTGATAGCTGGGAGTCTATTTTTTCAGCCAAAGCGATACATCCTTTTAAGTCGAAGCCATTACTAATAGGGAAGTCATAGTTTTGTGTACAACGATGCACTTTCGCTAATTGTTGGCCTATTTCTTGGCAATTCTCAATAGAAGGTGTCAATATTGCTGTGCCTGACAGGCGTTTAAATAATACGGCCGGTTTATTATTCAGTTGGTGCAATAATGTAGCCGATCGATCTGATTGAGGTTCTGGGCAGGAAATGTTGTTTTTGGCTAAATGTGACAGTAATTGAGTAAAGTACGGTAGTTCGCTGATTGACAGTGTTTCAAATAAAGTTAACACAAAGCGACCGTGAGTTGTATCTACGAAGTAATTAGTATTATTGATACCGTCTTCTATACCCTCAAAACTTATCAGGTCGCCAAGAGCGTAAAAAGTGAAAAACTGCTCAAGTTGTGACGCATTGACTTGTGTATAAACAGCCACGAGTTATATTTTTACCATTCCCATAGTTTCCACATATTAATGTTGCTGCCCCTATCTAAATCATTAGAGCGCACATCCATTTTGCCATCGCCATCATTATCAAGAAAATAATAAGGGGGACCAATATCCGGTTTCACTTTAATCATATAGAGTTTACCGGATCTACGATATTCCTCTACGGTATTAGTACCTTTGCGAACAATGGTAATATCCGGCTCCATGGTTTCGCCACTGTGTACGGGCAAAGGTAATTCGGGTAAATCAGTCACCGCCTCAGTCTCGGGTGGTTGCTCATTAGCATAGACTGGAAAAATAAGAAAACTCATTAAAATAAAACGACGCATGGGAAGTGACTCATCCAAAGTAAAAACGCTTGTATCTTATTACAGTTTTCAACCCTATGCTTAACTAATAAAAAAGTGGTTATGGCTATTACTCGTCATCAAGTTCAATAGTAAGCCATAATAATGGATATTGAAGACTTAAATATCTGGGCTACCAACTTAAGCCGGGACAGATAACTTTCTGGGAGCGCCGAGCCCCAGCTCAGCACGGGATAGTCAAGCCGATGACTGACTACGCCGAGCTGGGGCTCAGCACGCCCGGAATCAATAGGCCAGCTTTATTTATCTGTCCCGCCTTAAGTTGGTAGCCAATATCTGCAAGCGCAGCCATAAGTTATGGTCTGAGTTTTAAAACGCATATCCTTTTTTTACTAACGCTGTGTATAACTTAGATATAAAGTTGAATTGACCATTAGCTAGCTGACAATAAGAATAATGCTGGCTGGGTTATACTATTCAATTTTAAAGAGTGAAATACATGAAAAGACTCATTGAAGCAAGAGTAGTTAATCCATTACTTGAGGTATATGGTATACCCTCATATAAAACAGAGGGTTCTGCGGGTATGGATTTGGTTGCTTGTATCGATGCACCTGTGGTAATTGCTGGCGGTAAAAATAAACTAATAGCCACTGGTTTAGCGGTAAACATTCAAGACCCCGGTTTAATGGCTGTTGTTGCAAGTCGTAGTGGACTTTGTTTAAATAAACAAATACGAGTTGGACAGGGAATGGGGATTATTGATGCAGATTATCATGGTGAAATAGGTGTTATTTTGCATAATGATGGTTTGGAAGATTACCTAGTTCAGCCTGGTGAAAGGATTGCGCAACTATTATTTATGCCTGTGGTTCAAGTTGCGTTAAAGTTAGTTGCAGAGTTTACTACGATGACTGATAGAGGTGACGGTGGTTTTGGTCATACAGGGCGTCATTAGGTTCTCGATAAAAGTAGTAAATTCTTTTTCTGTGGATCTGGCCAAGCAGTGAGGGTATCGGGTGTTTTTGAATTATTAACGAATTAACCTTTGTACACATTTAAATTTTCTTAACTTTAACTAATCATTAATTATGACTGAATCTATTTCCAATAATGCCATCATTTACGCCACACTTGCTTTAAATAGCGAGGTGGATTTACAGCGAGAATATTTAGAATCTGATGATGTTCCAGAAGATGAGCGTGAAAACGAAGAAGAAATTCTTGCTGATCTTGAACAAGCCTTTATGGAATTTGTTGATCTATATAAAATCCGTTGCAAAGCGGATAAACAATTGCCTAGCATAGACGAATTATTGACTAGTCAATTATAAGCTTCGCTATGTATACGCTTTACGGCATTAAAAATTGCGATACCGTTAAAAAAGCGAGGCAGTGGTTAGATAAAAAGGGCATAGTCTATCGGTTTCATGATTTTCGAGTCGATGGTTTAACGCCGATTCAACTAATTGATTTTACTGCTCGTAAAGACTGGAGCTTGCTGCTTAACCGTAGCAGCACTAGTTGGCGTCAGCTTAGTGCCGAACAACAAGGCGATCTTTCTTTGGAAACAGCCATCGTCTTGATGTTAAGTACACCCACTCTGATTAAACGTCCTGTTTTAGATACCGGCGATCAACTAATTATCGGCTTTAAAGCTGACCATTACCAAACCGAATTACTATGAGTGAAACCTTAGAATTACTTAAAGACCTTATTAGCCGGGCATCGGTTACTCCAGAAGATGCGGGTTGTCAGGATGTGCTTGCTGAACGCTTAACTAAGTTGGGCTTTGAAGTAGAACGACTGAATTTTGATGATACTCAAAATATTTGGCTTAGACGGGGTGATAAATCCCCGCTGTTTACTTTTTTGGGTCACACCGATGTCGTGCCGCCCGGCCCTTTGGACGCATGGTTGTCTCCGCCTTTTGAGCCGACTATACGTGATGGTAAGCTTTATGGGCGTGGTGCTGCTGATATGAAAGGCGGTATCGCCAGTTTTATTACCGCCGTTGAGCGCTTTGTCGTTAACCATCCTGATCATCAAGGCTCAATTGCTGTCATGATGACTAGCGATGAAGAAGGTATAGCCACCAATGGTGTCGTTAAAGTGGTGAATATACTTGAACAACGTCAGGAAAAGATCGACTGGTGTTTAGTGGGTGAGCCCTCTAGCGATAAAAAAATAGGTGATGTGATCCGTGTCGGTAGGCGTGGTTCTTTGTGTGCAAAATTAACGGTCATCGGTATTCAAGGCCATGTTGCTTATCCTGAATTGGCTGAAAATCCCATTCACAGCTTTGCTCCTGCTTTAAAAGCGTTGACGGAAGAAGTATGGGATAGAGGTAATGCTTTTTTTCCACCCACTAGCCTGCAAGTCTCTAATATCAATGCCGGTACAGGAGCGGAAAATATTATTCCGGGCACTACTGAAGTGCAGTTTAACCTGCGTTTTTGTACGGAATTGGATGTGGAAACTATCAAACAGCGCACTTGCGCTATCTTCGATAACTATGGGTTTAAATACGATTTGCAGTGGCGATTGTCCGGTAATCCTTTTTTGACGAATAAAGGTGCGTTAATAGATGCCACCCATGCTGCCATTAAAACGGTAACCGGTTTAGAGACTTTAGATGATACCGGTGGCGGTACGTCGGACGGTCGTTTTATTGCACCAACCGGTGCGCAGGTAATAGAGCTGGGGCCATTGAATGAAAGTATCCATAAGATTAACGAACATGTGAACTTGGATGATTTGGAAATTTTGAGCGATATCTATGAACAGATATTGATTAATTTGCTAGCTTAGCCAACATAGCCTAGTCTTTTTTGTTAGGAAAAAAACAGCCCTTCACATCTCCCATTACCCACTTTTTTCATCAAGGAAGAAAGGTGGGTATTTAAGTAGCTCTTAAAATTGCAAATAAAGGCTATTCTGGGCGATAATATTATACAACGCATAGTTTACTATGCTTTCGACAGACCTTATAACTCGGCATACGACAGCTATAAAGCCCGTATGTCAGCTTTGGAATACGCAATGAAAAAGACCATGTACGAAAAGATCTGGGACAGCCATCTGGTAGTTGATGCGGCTGGCCAAGCGCCTTTGCTTTATGTTGACCGCCATTTAATGCACGAAGTAACGAGTCCTCAAGCCTTTGAGGGCCTCAGATTATCAGGCCGCAAGGTACGTAATCCTCATAGCATATTGGCTACGATGGATCACTGTGTGCCCACTAAAAATCGCGATCAGCCTATTGCAGATCCAATAGCGCGTAAACAAATTGAAACAATGGCTGAAAACTGCCTTGAAAACGGTTTGAATTTATATGACATGAAAAACCCTAATAACGGTGTTATTCATGTCGTTGTGCCTGAGCATGGCTTTGTTCATCCTGGTATGGTGGTTGTTTGCGGAGACAGTCACACGGCAACGCATGGTGCTTTCGGTGCATTAGCGTTCGGTATTGGTACATCTGAAGTTGAGCATGTGATGGCAACGCAAACTTTGCCGCAGCAAAAATCTAAAACCATGCAGGTCGTAGTTAACGGCGCACTATCTAAATACGCCTCTGCTAAAGATATTGCTCTAGCCATTACCGGAAAGATCGGCACAGCGGGCGGTACAGGTCATGTGATCGAATATACTGGTGAAGCGATTCGTGAACTATCTATGGAAGGTCGGATGACCTTGTGTAATATGGCAATTGAAGCAGGTGCCAGAGCTGGATTGGTCGCACCTGATGAAAAAACTTACGAATATCTGAAAGGCCGAGAGTTTGCACCTTCTGCACAACATTGGGATCAAGCTTTGGCTTATTGGAAAAGCTTGCCTAGTGATGATGGTGCTATATTTGATACAACGATTACATTAGATGCTTCCGATATTGCACCGCAGGTTTCTTGGGGGACGTCGCCTGAGCAAGTGGTTGGTGTTGATGGTTTGGTGCCTGCACCAGAAAGTTTTGCTGATGAAATAAAACGTAAAGCGTGTGAAGGTGCATTGGCCTATATGGGCTTGACCGCTAATACTAAAATAACTGATATCGCTATTGATCTTGTGTTTATTGGCTCATGCACCAATGGTCGCATAGAAGATTTTCGGATTGCGGCGGAAGTGGCTAAAGGTACTAAGGTAGCTGAAGGCGTTACTGCGATTGCTGTACCTGGTTCTTATCATGTTAAGCAACAGGCCGAAGACGAGGGTCTGGATAAGATTTTTATTGAAGCGGGTTGGGAATGGCGTGATCCAGGATGCTCTATGTGTCTAGCAATGAACGGTGATGAATTGACTAAAGGCCAACGTAGCGCCTCTACGTCTAACCGCAATTTTGAAGGACGACAAGGCAAAGGCGGTCGCACGCATTTGGTGTCACCTGCTATGGCCGCTGCAGCAGCCTCAGCAGGTCATTTTGTTGACATACGCAAACTTTAAAAATCGGAAATATTATGGAACCGTATAAAAAACATGAAAGTATTGCTGCGTTGATGGATCGTAGTAATGTTGATACTGATCAAATTATCCCCAAGCAATTTCTAAAAAAAGTTGAACGTAGTGGCTTTGGCGTGCATTTATTCCACGACTGGCGATTTAATGACGATGGCTCAGATAATGCCGAGTTTGAACTGAATAAGCCTGCCTTCATAGGCGCAAAAATTCTAGTAGCGGGCGATAACTTCGGTTGTGGTTCATCTCGTGAACATGCGCCGTGGGCGATTGCCGATTATGGTTTTAATGCTATTATTTCAACCAGCTATGCTGATATTTTTTATAACAATTGTTTTAAAAATGGCATCTTGGCGATAAAGGTTAATAAAGACCAACTAGATAAATTGATGACGGAAATCAGCGCTAACGAAGGTGTGCGCTTTGTTATTGATTTAGAAAGCCAGCAAGTTATTACACCTGCTGGTAATGGCTTCAGCTTTGAAATCGATCCTTTTCGTAAGGGCAATCTGTTAAGTGGTTTGGATGATATCGGCCTAACTTTAAAGCATGAAGCTAAAATTACCGAGTATGAACAGCAGCATAAACAAGATTATCCTTGGCTTTGGGCTTAATTCTCGTAGGTTGGGCTGGCGATAGCCAACCCAACTAATAGTTAGCGTATTAACAATAAATCGATAATGCCAATTTATCTGAATCAAAATAACAAGCTAACTGAAGTCGAAGAAAAAACGTTTAAGCTGGAACGTGAAATACAGAAAGTGTTTGAGGAAAACTTAACGACTCTTATGGGACTTACTTTAGTTAAAAGTGAGTTCTCTATTAAAAATAAGCGTATTGATACACTGGCATTTGACAAGCAATCGAAAGCATTCATTATTATTGAATACAAAAGAGACAGGAGCTTAAGTGTAGTTGACCAAGGTTTTACTTACTTGAGTTTGATGTTAGAAAACAAAGCTGATTTTATTATTGAATACAATGAAACTTTAAAGCAAAATTTAAAGCGTGAAGATGTAGATTGGAGTCAAACACGCGTTGCTTTTGTTTCTACCTCATTTACGGAAAATCAAATTCTGGCGACCAACTTCAAAGATATAGCGATTGAATTATGGGAAATAAAGCGCTTTGAAAACGACTTATTTTCTGTCAACGCCATTAAAAAGACTAGGTCAGCAGAAAGCATTAAACCTGTTATGCAACAAGATGAAGCATTAAAAAAAATTATTGCTGAGATTAAGGTTTATACGGAAGAAGAACATATAGCATCAACAACAGAAGAAATCGCTGAGCTATATAAAAGAGTTAGAAACGCCATACTTAATTTGGCTGATGACATTGAGATAAAGCCTCAAAAATTTTATATTGCGTTTAAAAAAGACGGAAATGTAGTTGATATATCTTTACAAAAAAGAACTTTGAAACTATGGATTAATGCAAAATTTGGAAGTATTGAAGATGCTAAAAAAATAGCTAAAGATGTTTCTAAAATTGGACATCTAGGTAACGGTGACTATGAAGTACAAATTAATACAGATAAAGAAATGGAATATATCATGAGCCTAATTAAACAAGCGATAAAATAACGGCTATCACACACATTTCGTACTCTCGTAAATGAATAAACTAATTACTGATAACCGAATAGCTATTACAAACATAGCCAAACAACATGGTGTCAAAACTATTTTTTTATTCGGCTCAATGGCGAAAGACGCTGTTAGCGCTAACAGCGATGTGGATTTTTTGGTTGAGCTTGAACAGGGGCACGATTTATTTGATTTAGGAGAGTTGTTAATGGATTTACAAGCCTTGTTGCAGCGCAAAGTGGATTTCGTCACCAAAACCAGTCTGCATCCTCGTCTGTATTCGCAGGTTTTAAATGAAGCCCTGCCATTATGAAAGATGATCGTATTTATCTTGAGCATATTATTGATTGTATCGACAATCATGGTCGGGTTAGCGTAGCGTAACCCGACAAAATATTTATCAAATCCGCTTACATTAAGAGTACAGACGACAACCATGCCCAAAGATTCCAAACCCATTCAATTGATGGACACCACCTTGCGCGATGGTGAACAAACGCAAGGCGTTTCTTTTACGCCAACTGAAAAAATTACTATTGCTAAAGCATTATTACAATCACTACGAGTTGATCGTATTGAAATTGCCTCAGCCCGTGTTTCAGAAGGTGAAAAAGAAGCTGTCACCAATATTAATCAGTGGGCCAAGCAGGAAGGTTATAACGGTTGTGTTGAAGTACTGGGCTTTGTTGATCATACCAAAAGTGTAGACTGGATTTTAGAAACCGGTGGTGAAGTGATTAATTTACTCACTAAAGGCAGCGAAAAGCATTGCCGAGAACAGTTGGGTAAAACGTTGGCTCAGCATAGCGCTGACATATTGCAAACGATTAATTACGCACAGGAAAAAGGCCTAAAGGTTAATGTGTATCTGGAAGACTGGTCTAATGGCTATCAAAATAGCCCAGATTATGTTTATGCCTTAATGGATAACTTGCAGTATACCGGCATACATCATTTTATGCTGCCTGATACATTGGGCGTGTTGTCGCCTGATGAGGTTTTTAATAATTTGAGTGATATGTGTCAGCGCTATCCAAAGTTGCAATTTGATTTTCATCCCCATAATGATTACGGCTTAGCAACAGCTAATGTTATGGCGGCTGTTCGTGCTGGTGTAAGTTCGATACATTGCACAATTAATTGTCTAGGTGAAAGAGCGGGTAACGCTTCCTTGGCGGAGGTCGCAGTAGTATTACGCGATAAAATGCATAAAGAGCTTTCTATTGATGAAAGCTATATTGTGCGCATCAGCAATATGGTTGAAAACTTCTCTGGAAAACGAGTTGCGGCTAATGCGCCGATTATTGGTGCTGATGTTTTTACACAAACCGCTGGGATACATGCTGATGGTGATCAGAAGGGCGGGTTATATAAAACTAAGTTGGGTCCAGAACGCTTTTTTCGCATCCGCAGTTATGCGTTAGGAAAAATGAGCGGAAAAGCTTCATTGAAAAAAAATCTTGAGCAATTAGAGCTTGATTTATCAGAAGATAATCAGAAAAAAGTATTAGAGCGCATTGTTAGTTTAGGCGATTCAAAGCAGACCATTACCACAGATGATCTACCTTTTATAATTGCCGATGTACTAGAAACTAAGGATTATCAACATATTAAGTTACTGAACTGTTCTGTTACTAGTGGTCTTGATTTAGAATCTACGGCTAGTATAAGAATTAAAGTCAAAGGTACAACCCATATGGCTTCTGGTTTCGGCAATGGGGGCTTTGATGCTTTTATCGTTGCCATTAATAAAGTGATGATTGCCTATCAGTATAGTGTACCGGCATTGTTTGATTATGAAGTTAGAATACCCCGAGGCGGCCATACTAATGCTTTAACGGAGTGTGTGATTACTTGGGACTGCGCTGGAGAGTTACGAAAAACTCGCGCGGTGCATTCTAATCAAGTTTTTGCAGGTATTCTAGCAGCACTTAAGCTGATTAATATGCAGTTGCATGAGCTTAATTTGAAATCAGCGTAAAAATAAAGTGATATCCTTACTAATATGCCAGACTCGATTGTGATTGAACAAATAAATGCCATGCTGCCGCAGACGCAATGCCGACAATGTAGTTTTCAAGGGTGTAGGCCATATGCCGTTGCTATTGCCTCAGGTGTCGCTGATATTAATCAGTGCCCACCAGGCGGTAACGAGGGTATCGTAGCGCTTGCTTCATTATTGGGTGTAAATCCTAAGCCCCTAAATCCACAATATGGCGAACATAAAGTTAAAAGCGTGGCATTCATTATTGAGCAAGATTGTATAGGTTGTGTTAAATGCATAGCAGCCTGTCCTGTTGATGCCATTTTAGGTGCGGCAAAACAAATGCATACGGTTATTTCTTCTGAATGTACTGGTTGTGAGCTTTGTATTGCACCTTGTCCGGTGGACTGTATTATTGTGCTTCCTCTGGAAGTTTCTATAAGTGGCACGAAGCAATACGAACTAGCACAGCAGGCTAGACAGCGTTATGAGGCTCGGTGTTTACGAAAAGAACAAGAAGTTACTGAAAAAGCTGAGCGTGCAAAACAAAAAAGAGCCGCATTAGAAAAAATGAAATTAGCCTCGGTACTTTGAGGCTAACAAATTGAATTTTTTAAGAAGGCAAGCGGTAAGTATGCTTGTTTGTGCAAAAAAGCTAAAACATCAGTTAAACACCCTCTTCTTTATCTTCATCGCCAGCCATGTCAGAAATTTCTTTTAATCGAAAGATTGCTCTGGCATTAATACTATTTTCAGGATAAAGACCTTCTAAGTCTACTTCACCTGCGGGTTGGTCTGTGAGTAATTCCAAGGTTTCATCAACAGTGGCTACGGCATAAACTGAAAACAATCCTTGCGCCACAGCATCAATAACTTCTTGCTTTAACATTAAATTTATTTTGTTGGCAGCAGGGATAATGACAGCATGCTCACCATTTAGGCCGCGTGCCTGACAAAGCCTAAAGTAACCTTCTATTTTTTCGTTAACACCACCGATGGCTTGTACTTCACCATATTGATTGATAGAGCCGGTAACGGCAAAGGCTTGCTTGATTGGTGTACGGGTTAGGGCAGAAATAAGGCTGCACAGTTCGGCTAGTGAGGCACTGTCTCCATCGATATAGCCGTAAGATTGTTCAATGGCAATACTGGCGGAAATGGCCAAAGGAAATTGCTGGGCGTAAATATGTCCTAAATAGCCGGTTAAAATCATCACTCCTTTTGAGTGAATGGCTTGTCCTAATTCTGCTTCTCTCTCAATATCAACAATGCCTCTGGAGCCCGGAGAAACGGTAGTGGTAATACGAGCAGGCGCACCAAAACTGCTGCCGCCTATTTCTAAAACCGTTAAGCCGTTAATTTTTCCTATCGCTATACCATCGGTATCGATAAGTATCGTACCTTCTATCATTTCATCGAGTATGGCTTGGGATAAGCGGCCATTACGGTATTCTCTGGCAGTTAATGCTTGTTCTATATGAGACCTATCGATCTCGGGGTGTTTAGCTTGCGTACAAAAAAAATGGGCTTCGGCAATAATATCTAAAGAGTCTTTAATGTGAGCAGAAAAATGCTTTTGGTTTTCTGAGAGTCGGCAGCTATATTCAATGAGTCCTTCAATAGCGCTACGCGTTAAAGGATTCGCTCCTGAATCCGCAGTGTGTTTAATCATTAATGAAGCAAAGCCTTGCATGGACTCATTAGTGCGGGGGATATAATTGTCGAAATCAGCCAAAATTCTAAACATTTCATTAAATTCACTATCCATTTCTTCTAATAGATAATAAATGTCCCTAGAACCAATCAAAACAACTTTAATATTTAAAGGCATGATTTCTGGTTTTAGGGTCATGGTGGTAATGCCTAATTCAGAATACGGAGATTCAATTTCTATGCGTCCTGATTGTAATGCTCTTTTAAGTCCTTCCCACACAAAAGGATAGGTTAAAATCTTTTCTGCATCTAATATCAGATAACCCCCGTTGGCTTTATGTAGGGAGCCGGCGCATATTTTTTGATAGTTAGTTATTAATGCACCTTGCTCGCTTACGTATTCAATACGACCAAATAAGTTTTGAAAAATGGGGTGTGGTTCATAAATAACGGGAGCGCCGTTTTCATATTTATTATCAATAAGTATGTTAGGTTTGTATTGTTCATTTAAAATAAGTCGCTTAGTATTGTTATCTCTAGCTTCTAGGGATCGACTGGGCAATAAATAAGCAGTAATGGTATTGCTTAGATTTTTTTTAATTTCTGCTAAATAAGTAATAACATCATCAATGTTTTGGTATTTATCATTCAATTCAGAAAATAGCGGATCTATAGCTAGGTCTATGGTGTCGTTGTCGAGATGTTTGATTTTATCGACCAATGTTCTGCGCCACTGAGGTAATTCCAATAATACTTCGCCGAGATAGTCTTCTAGTGATTCAACTTTCCTATGAAATAATTCACGTTCGGATTGGGGGAGTTGGGAGAACTTCTCTTCATTAAGAGGTTTGTTTTTGTGAAGAGGAGCAAAGGTAATATTTTCACTTTCACGAAAAAGGGCAATTTTATTTTTTTGTGCTTGTTTATCAACTAAATCAATTGCGCTGTTATAGCATTGGCTAAATTGACGCTCTAGGGCTGATTTTTTTTGTTGATAGCTAGGGCTTTCAAAGGCAGCTGGAAAAGTCGCTAAAAGATCATCTATTAGTTTTTCAATATCTTTAACAAATATTTGTCCTTGTTCAGCAGGTAATTCAATGGCAATAGGTTCTCTGCTATTATCAAAGTTATCGACATAAGCATAAGAGGGGGGGGCTGGCATCGTTGTGGTGAGCGTGTATAAATGATTGGTGACCATAGAGAGGCGGCCAAGGCCTGGTTCGCCCATGACAAAAACATTGTAGCCAGGATTGGGCATAGATACCCCAAACGCAAGAGCTGATTGTGCTCTGGGTTGCCCTAAAATAGTAGTTTGGATGCGTGGAGCGATGGGAAATTCAAAACCTGTCAAGTCGACATTTAGTTTCAGAGACTCTATGGGAAGCTTTAAGGTAGTGGACATGAATAAACCAGATTGCAAATGAATTTAGCATGGTAGCATTTTATCAATGAGTTTGATAACCCTCGGTTAGCTCATTTTTTTTAAAGTTCAATAGATTCATTCGGTTACAATGGGGTGACGTGTTGTTTTTTAGCAAATCAGCCTAAAATAATCATTAATAATCATATTGTTATAAAAATGAGCGAACCGAGGGTTGATAAATTACTGATATAACAATGGGGCTGTTGCGCTTGAGATATCTACTTAACTATTTAGTGTATTATCCTACATTAAGCGGGTCTAAAAATTTAACATTAAGAATCAAGTTGTTAAAAATTAAATTAAGAGGAATTTAAGAATCAACAGCAAAAAATTATATTAAATATCAAAACGATATAAGTACCCCGCTCAATGTGGGTTGTATAAGCAAAAAATTAATCATTCTATTTTAGGTCAGAATTACTCAATGATAAATCTAATGAAATTGCTGTCATTCCAAAGATTCTGTCATGGATCTATATAACCCTCGGTTCGCTCATTTTTATAACAATATGATTATTAATGATTATTTTAGGCTGATTTGCTAAAAAACAACACGTCACCCCATTGTAACCGAATGAATCTATTGAACTTTAAAAAAAATGAGCGAACCGAGGGATATAAGGATGGATATTCGTTGTTATTGAGATGGATCTCACGGTTCGCTCATTTTTCCGGCTACTTCACCAGATTGCGCTGCCAGATCTTGATAAATGGTAGTAGAGCAACCCAATAATGCCAAAATGCGTAACTGCACAGCGGTTAGCGGACTTACACTGTG
>Ga0214235_1000446_pt1 | contig 16857 bp, 15 predicted proteins | sample TroBogypolimnion_2_FD_153073 | JGI IMG/M metagenome (GOLD analysis project Ga0214235, IMG submission 153073) | Freshwater microbial communities from Trout Bog Lake, WI - 15JUL2008 hypolimnion | ecosystem: Environmental > Aquatic > Freshwater > Lake > Hypolimnion/Profundal zone ... | reverse complement strand
TTCTGCTTTCATTAACGATTCAATCTGGTATCTTTGTATCTTGTTTAGCTGTTTATAGCCTTTCATGAGTTTCCTCGTCTTTGGTCGGATTGAAAAAGCTCTGAACTATATCAGTTAAACCCTTTCAATTCTGTTAAAAATGAATTGCACTTATGAGTTGAATCTAAGAAATCTAGCAAGGCAACTAAGCTTAACCCAACATCGCCGCCCTAACACAACGCAAAACACCATAACTATATTGCCCGTCGAAGGCTTCATAAACTGGCTTAAGGGTGTTTCGTTGTTCTTCAGGCAAGCTGAGTAGCACTTCTTCTATCTGTTTAATCTCCTGTTTTGGCAAGTCGACAACGTCTTCTAATTTTAGCAAGCCTTGTTCTAGTGCTTGCGATAGATGGTTGTAAATAGTATCTTCTTTAAGTGCTCTTTTTTGCGCGATCTGCGCTATATTGTAACCTAGTCTAAACAAGTTGACTGATTCCGCGACCGTATCGGCTATCGCATGATTATGACTAGAAAATTGGTTGATAACCGCTAAAAATTGGTCGCCATAGAGTTCTAGTTTATGATCGCCGACACCTGATATTAAGGCCAATTGTTGACGATTAGTGGGCTTAGCTTCAAGCATGGCCATCAGCGTTGCATCATGAAAAATAACAAAAGGGGGGATGTCTTGTGCATCAGCAATTTCACGGCGCTTGGCGCGTAGTGCATCCCACAGTTCGGTCTTGCCGGTGGCCTGTGTAGCGCGGCTTGAGGTTTTTTTGCCGAGTTTATTTTTCTCGGGTTTGATATCTTTACGCAATATCAGTTGTTGTTCGCCACGCAATATCGGGCGAGAGCTATCAGTCAATTGTAATATGCCAAAATGTTCAAAGTTGACAGCCACTAAGCCTCGTGCGACTAATTGCCTAAATACCGAGGACCATTGCTGTTCGTCAAGATCCTTGCCGATACCAAAGGTAGATTGTTTGTCATGGGCGGCATTAATAATCCGATCAGTGGCTTTGCCTTGTAGAACGTCAATGAGATAAGCTACGCCAAAGCGTTGGCCGGTACGGTAGATACACGAGAGCGCTTGTTGTGCAGCCAAGGTGCCATCCCATGTTTCAACGGTTTCTAAACAGGTGTCGCAATTGTTACAAGACTGCTCAAGATGATCACCGAAATACGCTAATAAGGCTTGCCTGCGACAATGAACTTGTTCGCAAAGTGCCAGCATGGCATCGAGCTTATGCAGTTCTAAGCGTTTATGCGCGGCATCCGCGTTAGAGTCAGCAAGCATACGTCGCAAGGTAATGACATCTTGTAAACCATAAGCCATCCAAGCATTCGCGGGCAGCCCATCTCGGCCTGCTCGCCCAGTTTCCTGATAATAAGCCTCAATACTTTTAGGTAAATCCAGATGTGCGACAAAACGCACGTTGGGTTTGTCGATACCCATACCAAAGGCAATGGTGGCCACGATGACTAGGCTGTCTTCCATTAGAAACCGATGCTGATGCAGCGCTCTTAAATCACTGGGCATACCAGCGTGATACGCCAAGGCTTTAATGCCTTTAGAGCGTAGCCATTCCGCCGTTTCATCCACTTTTTTACGTGATAAGCAATAAACGATACCGGCATCTTGGCTATGTTCGGCTTCAATAAAGGCGATTAATTGTTGTCTTGCATTTTGTTTTTGAACGATGCGGTAACGAATATTGGGACGGTCAAAACCGCTAAGATAAAGAGGTGCTTGTTCCAGTTGTAGGCGCAGGATAATTTCTTGGCGAGTTTTTTCGTCTGCGGTTGCCGTTAAGGCAATTCGTGGAATGCTAGGAAATTGTTCATGCAGCATTGAGAGCTGTAAGTAATCGCTCCTAAAATCATGCCCCCATTGCGACACGCAATGCGCCTCATCAATAGCAAACAGTGCAATCTGTATCCGCGAAAATAAGGTTGCGGTACGGGATGCGGTTAATCTTTCTGGGGCGATATACAGTAAATCTAGCTCATTATTAAGGAGTTGCTGTTCAATTTGTCTGGTTGCTTCTGATGATAAAGTGGAGTTTAAAAAAGCCGCTTTAACACCTAGTTGTAGCAAAGCGCTGACCTGATCTTGCATTAAGGCAATAAGCGGAGAAATGACAATGCCTACGCCTGGACGTATTATTGAAGGGATTTGATAGCATAATGATTTGCCACCGCCGGTGGGCATTAAGACTAGGGCATCTTGACCATTCAAAAGTTGTTGAATAATCTCAAGTTGTTGGCCTCGAAAACTATTATAACCAAAAACAGCCTTAAGTAATTCTAGGGGCTTATTGTCCACAGCTACTGCCTCGCTACGATAATATTTCTTCAATGGGTTAAACCCTCTATAATACGGCGATTATACAGGACAGCAGGGAACACTAGCCCACTCTATGACTCAATTTAACAATCAACACATGCCTCGTCTAGCACAAATTGTAGCTAATGATCGTCAGGCCTTGCTTTGCGGCGGTCTTAAAGGCATAGAAAAAGAAAGTCTACGTATTGCTGATGATGGTTTGATTTCCCAAAGCTCTCATCCTTTAGCTTTAGGTTCTGCGCTAACGCATCCGACCATAACGACTGATTACTCAGAAGCGTTGATTGAACTGATTACGCCTCCGTTTGCAGATATTAAAGAGACATTGACGACTTTACATCAGGTACATCAGTATGTTTATGAGCATTTAGAGCATGAACTATTACTGAATGCCAGTATGCCCTGTGGTATCGATGGTGATGAAAGCATACCCATCGCTGAATATGGTTGCTCTAATATAGGGCGTATGAAGCATGTCTATAGACACGGTTTATGGCATCGCTATGGCAGAACCATGCAGGCGATTGCCGGCATTCATTTTAATTACTCCGTACCGGAGCCGCTATTAATTGAATTACATCAACAAGAGCGTAGTCAACTTAGTGTGGAAGCGTTTACCTCCGAAGCTTACTTTGGTTTAATCAGAAATTTTCAGCGCTTAGGCTGGTTAATACTGTATTTATTTGGCGCGTCTCCAGCCATTTGTAAAAACTTCTTTAAAAGTCGTCCGGAATTAATGCGGCAATTTGAAGAGTTCGATAACGGTACGCTTTATCATCCTTATGCAACCTCATTACGTATGAGTGATATAGGTTATAAAAGTAAGAATCAAGCTAATCTAAAAATTGATTACAACTCTTTGTCGGGCTATGTCAACAGCCTAGGTGATGCGATTGCTACGCCTTATCCAGATTATGAAAAGATTGGTGTCGCGGTAGCGGGTGAATATCGTCAACTTAATAGTAATATCCTGCAAATTGAAAATGAGTTCTATAGCACGATTCGTCCTAAGCAAATCATTAACTCTGGAGAAAAGCCAACCTTAGCCTTGAGTCGTCGAGGGGTGCGTTATATTGAAATGCGTTCTTTAGATTTGGACTTATTCAATCCGATTGGTATAGACATAGGCAAGGCCCGCTTTATAGAGGCACTCTTATTGACCTGTTTATTAAAAGACAGTCCCGATAATTCAGATCAAGATCATCTGATTAATAATGCTAATCAGTTGGCGGCAGCTAATGAGGGAAGAAAGCTAGGTCTGCAATTGCAAAAAGCCGGTCAGACTATAGGCTTGCGGGAATGGGCGGCGGAAATTTTAGAGTCTATGCGCCCCGTTTGTAGCATTCTCGATAACGAAGCGCTTGATAAGCCTTATAGCATGGCCTTAGAGCAACAAATGGCCTTAGTCAATAATCCACAACTGACCGCTTCAGCAAGAATATTAGAAGGAATGACCCAAACTGGGCAGCCTTTTAGTCGCTTTGCTTTAGATAAATCCAAGGAGCATGCGCTTTATTTTAAACATAATCAGTTAGATAAAACCTTATCTGATCAGTTTGACGATATAGCTAAGGCTTCACTGATTAAGCAGCACGATATAGAAAGTAAGCCACAAATTCCTTTTGATGATTTCTTGGCGCAATATTTTGCACAGCACTAAAAATCTAAGGTGGCTTATGCATCCTTAGCAACCACGGTCATTAAGTTAAGTCATCGGTGTGTTTGGAGTAAAACAGCTTTAGCTTAACTTAGGTAGTAGTGACTCTTAATAACTCCATATAATTTATAAAAATAAGCAAGCCCATGACCTCGTTCAATATACAGTCGTTGCAAAATGAATTAGCCGATAAAAACCCTCGCACTATTTTAAAAAAAGCCTTAGAACAATTCGATAATATCGCTATTTCATTTAGTGGCGCAGAAGATGTGGTGCTGATTGATATGGCTTTAAAAATCAGCAAAAACATATCTGTATTTTCTTTAGATACCGGACGATTACATCCCGAAACCTATCGCTATATAGAAAAAGTACGCAAGCATTACCAAATAGACATTGAGTTATTAACGCCCAATAGAGACGTGTTAGACGGTTTTGTAAAAAGCAAAGGCTTGTTTAGTTTTTATGAAGACGGTCATCAGCAATGTTGTGGTATTCGTAAAGTAGAGCCTTTAAGGCGTAAGCTTGCGCAAGTTGATGCTTGGATTACCGGTCAGCGTAAAGATCAAAGTTTGGATACGAGGCAAGCTATTCCTGAAGTACAAATAGACAGTGCCTTTTCGAGTGCCGATAAAACACTGGTTAAATTTAATCCGCTCTTAAACTGGAGCTCAGCTCAAGTCTGGGATTATATTGAAGCCTATCAAGTGCCCTATAATGAACTGCATGAAAAAGGATATATCAGTATAGGCTGTGAACCTTGTACGCGTGCAGTGTTGCCTAATCAGCATGAAAGAGTCGGGCGTTGGTGGTGGGAGTCGGGTTCTAAAAAAGAATGTGGCTTACACGCGGCTAATTTAAAAGATTAACTAACCATGATTCAAGAAACCTTAGTGACCACGCAGAACAAATTAGGCGTGACGCATATTGCACCTATGGGTGTGCATATCGAGGCAGATGATTTCATTATCTTGCCGTTTAAACCGTCAACGACTTTAGAAAATCTACTTGAAACCAAGGTGGCAGTACTTAATTATAGTGATGATGTGCGTATTTTTGCCGGTTGCTTAACAGGACGGCGTGATTGGCCCTGTACTCAAGCAGAAAAAATCAACGGACAAGTTTTAGAGTGCGCATTGGCTCATACTGAGCTTGAAGTTATCAGCGTAGAAGAGGATAGCCTTCGTCCTCGCATAATTTGTAGGGCAATACATAGCGTCAATCATGCTCCATTTAAGGGTTTCAATCGTGCGCAACATTCGGTCTTGGAGGCCGCTATATTAATAAGTCGAATAGCGTGGTTGCCTATAGAAAAAATAGACGCCGAGATTGATTATTTACGACTAGCCTTAGAAAAAACAGCAGGTTCTAAAGAATGGGAAGCATGGGAATGGCTAATGACTAAAATAGCTCAACATAAAGCGGGGAGTTCTCTATGACGGCCATGTTGGCTAGTGTAAATAGCATCGAAGAAGCTTTACTGGTCTTAAGCGCTGAGGTTGATATTATTGATCTTAAACAACCGGCATTAGGGGCTTTAGGTGCGTTAGAGTTGGTGAATGTTAAACAAATAGTTGCCGCCATTGCAGGGCGTAGGCCAGTTAGTGCCACCATAGGCGATTTGCCTATGCAGCCCGAAGTGATTTTTAATGCCGTTCAACTAATGGCCGAAACGGGAGTGGATTATATAAAAATCGGCTTCTTTCCTGGTGATGATTGGACAGGTACGCTTAAAAAACTAGGTGAATTGACGTTACAAAAACAGGCGCTCATAGCCGTGTTATTTGCTGATACTCAGCCAGATTTAACTATTATGGCAACGCTAAAAGCCTCTGGCTTTGTTGGTGTGATGCTAGATACGATGAACAAACAGCAAGGTTCATTAACTCAAGTGATGGCAGCAGAGCAGCTTGCACAATTTGCGTCTCAAGCTAATAATCTGCAATTACTATGTGGTTTGGCAGGTTCGTTGAGGTTAACGGATCTACCTGAATTGATTGCTTATCATCCTGACTATCTGGGTTTTAGAGGCGCATTATGTCAGGAACATAACAGAGTAGGGCAGTTAAATCAGATGGCAGTACGCACAATTAAACAAGCGATGCAGGCTGCAAGCGTAGAGTAAGCAATAGCGTCTCTAAAATAGACGATTTAACTCTGCTCAATAGACGGTATGGCGTATAATTTTGACAATTGCAACTTTTTAAAAGATTCAGAACATGTCAATTAGTCTTAGAAAAATCACTCATCAAGTTTTAGTCGGCGATGTTAAGGTCGGCGGCGGCGCTCCTATCGTTGTACAGTCTATGACTAATACAGATACCGTTAATGTAGCTGCGACAGTCAATCAAATTATAGAGCTCGCAACGGCGGGCTCTGAAATGGTTCGAATTACGGTCAATTCAGAAGAAGCCGCTAAAGCGGTTGCAGAAATTCGTAATAAATTAAACCAGCAAGGTTGCACAGTACCGATAGTCGGCGACTTTCATTTTAATGGCCATAAATTATTAGAAAAATACCCAGATTGTGCGGCGGCTTTAGATAAATATCGTATTAATCCAGGTAATGTCGGTCGTGGCAAAAGTCGTGATCCGCAATTTCAGCAAATGATAGAGTTTGCTTGCCAATATAATAAGCCTGTACGTATTGGTGTTAATGGTGGCAGTTTAGATCAAGCGGTATTAACGCGGCTTTTAGATGACAATAGATTATTACAACATCCTGAGTCTTTACCTGCCATCACTCGTAAAGCCATCGTCTTGTCGGCTTTAGAAAGCGCCGCTAAAGCGGAAGAGATTGGTTTAGCCAAAAACAAAATTATACTGTCATGCAAAATTAGTAACGTACAAGAGCTGATTAATATTTATCAGGACTTATCTAGTCGTTGTGATTACGCCTTACATCTGGGCTTGACTGAAGCCGGCATAGGTTCTAAAGGTATTGTTTCGTCCGCTGCGGCACTTTCAGTGCTCATGCAACAAGGCATAGGCGATACTATCCGTATTTCTTTAACACCAGAGCCTGGCGCATCGAGAACTCAAGAAGTGATCGTGGGCCAAGAGATATTACAGACTATGGGGTTTCGTTCATTTACGCCGATGGTTATTTCTTGTCCAGGTTGTGGTCGTACCACCAGTGATTATTTTCAAAAACTAGCGATGGATATCCAAACTTATCTGCGTGATCAAATGCCGATTTGGCGTACCCAATATCCAGGTGTTGAAACTATGGAAGTTGCTGTAATGGGTTGTGTGGTCAATGGTCCTGGTGAAAGTAAAAGCGCTAACATTGGTATCAGTTTGCCGGGTACTGGTGAAACGCCGGTAGCACCAGTGTATGAAGATGGTGAAAAAACAGTCACCCTTAAGGGCGATAGAATTGCTGAAGAATTTCAGGAAATAGTGCAGCGCTATATCGAATCACATTACGTTGCCGATAAATCTTAAGTTACAGTGGCCTTGCGCATCTGAGGGTCGTTTTAAAACCAACTTAAATAACAATGACTAGCCATGATAGTCATGAAAGAGACTATTTTTAGGAGTAGCTATGCTTAATAAAGTGACATTAATTGGAAACTTAGGTGCAGATCCTGAGGTGAAATACATGCCGACTGGCGACGCAGTTGCTAATATAACCTTGGCAACATCCATGCGCTGGAAAGACAAACAAACGGGTGAAAGAAAAGAATCTACCGAATGGCATAGAGTCGTATTTTTTAGACGTTTAGCAGAAATTGCCGGTGAATATTTAAAAAAAGGTAGTCAAGTTTATGTGGAAGGACATTTGCGTACCCGTAAGTGGCAAGATCAAGCAGGACTAGATCGTTATACCACCGAAATAGTGGCAGATGAGCTGCATATGTTAAGTTCTCGCAGTGGCGGCACTGCAAGCATGGCCGGTGATCAGGCTTCTTCTAGTTATTCTGCATCGGCTGCATCTAAACCTGCTTATCCAGCGCAAGAAGCGCAAGCATCGAAGCCGACTAGCACTGCTAACAATATGCCGCCATCACCGCCTACGTATGATGATTTTGATGACGATATACCTTTCTGATTACGTCCTAAATAGACTGGTTTATGTAATGAATAATGGGATGACATGTTAAAACGATTTTTGTTAATAGGCTCTTTGTCTATTTTTATGGGGGGCTGTTCTTCTTTTTTTGGATCTCAGCCGCCAGCGCCTATTTATGGCAGTGGTGCGACGGTTTATAGTAAACCGTTACCAAAAGTAGCTAAGTCCAAGTCTAAGGCAAAGCCTAAGGTCGCTAAACAGATAGAACCGCCTGCTATAACGCAAGAGATTCCTGAGGTGCTAACCACTAAACCGTTTGTTGAGCCTGAACAGGTTGCAGTCCCTGTAGATGTGCCAATAGAACCTTTGATACCCATAGTGCAAGAGCCGGTTGCAGTACCGTTAAAGCAAGAGCCAACATTGCCTGAGCAAGCCGCTAATGTGCCGCCACCAGCAAATCGAGCCGAACGTTCGGTAGATGATTTGGCTATGCCGACATTAAAACAAGAGCCTATAGAGTCTCCACCAGATTCTTCTATGCAGCAGACTAAGTTTTCACCCTTGGATTCTTTTGCACCGTTGTCACCTGCGGTTAATGCTTTAGCGTCTGCGGCTAATCAGAGCAGTAAATCGGGTGATATTGAAGCTGCTACAACCACGATTGAACGTGCCATTAGGATAGAGCCTCGTAATGCGACCTTGTATTATAAATTGGCGGTACTTAGGCTAAAACAATCTAAACCAAAGCTAGCGGAAGATTTAGCCAAAAAGGCTTTGCTATTGGCAACGAATGATGTGTCTCTTAAAAAACATAGTTGGTTATTAGTTGCTAGAGCAAAAGAGCTCTTGGGTGATATCAGTGGTAGCAGAGAAGCGAGGGCGCAAGCAGATAAGTTTTAGAAGCGGAGTGTGCTTAGTGGCTACCAACTTAAGATGGGACAGATGCTAGACTTAACTTCAAACCTTCCCATTCGTAGCCAAAGCTCCTTTAAAACAAACTCTAAAAAATATTTATGGCTTATTTCAACGTATTTCTAAATTCAACCCCTAATTCTATTATTGCATTAGTTTTTGGTGGCGCTACAGCTCTCCTAAGTATCCTTATCTTCATACTGGGTCGAAAGTTAGTTCCTGTTGAGTTTGAGAAAGAAAGCTCTGATCTTGCTATTAAAGCGCATACCAGTTTGCTTGCCTTTGCGGTGTTAGTTTTGGCATTTTCCATAGGCGATGCAAGGAGCAATTTGGCGAAAGCCACCGATGCTGTTGATTTAGAAGCATCCAAAATCAAGCATCTTAATCAACTATTTATTTCCTATGGTGCAGTAGAAACGATTGCTGCACATAACGCATTGTTTAATGTAGCATCTAGTATAGTTCATGATGAATGGCCTTCTTTATCGGAAATAAAGCCAATTGGTTCGGCCAAAACAGAAGCTGAATTAAGAAATTTGTTTGAAGAAATAAAAAACTTAAAGCCAACCACAAAGAGGCAAGAGACTATTAAGATATCGTTGGAAAATAACATGGAGGAGTTGCATAAATCGCGTGATTCTGTAATTGATAAAGCCAACAATGAAGTGCCAGGCCTGTTTTGGGCGATGATTGTTTCACTGGTGGTAATCTCTATGGTATTCAATGTACATTACCAACTGACTAAACTTAATTGTTTATTGATAGGCTCACATATGGCGGCCGTAGGTGTTGCTATTGCGCTTTTGGCCATGTTAGACGCGCCTTTTCGAGGTGAAACCTCGGTGTCACCGGATATTATTGTGATGGAAATAGCTAAGCTTACCGCATCAGCAATTAAATATGAGCCTAAATAAAAAGATGCTTAGCGAGTTGAGCGTTTCCGGCCTATAGCAGCCCCGCTTTAAGTTGGTAGCTGATTTTTATCTTGCATGCTAGGCACTCGATAAATAGTGATAGACTTCTTTACGGTATAAAGTGAATTGTATAAAAATAAAAAGCTCCCCGTTATGGGCTGCGTTAGTTTCAGCGCTCTTCTTGTTATGTATTCCATTATCAGGATTGGCGATGGATTTAGATATTAAAGCGGATGCCAAAGGAGCTGAAGAATATAACTCCAATTTATTTTTAACGACCTCACCACATACACAAATTTTGGGACAGGGTGCGGATATTGTTTTAGGTTCTAAATTGAAAGCAGCCGGTTTAGAGAGCAACATTAATGCTAATTTCAATAATAGAGTCTATATAGGGGCGCCGCAGCTTAATTACTTCAATCAGCTTTTCGATATGAAAAACGGCTATGTCTTTAATAACGCTCGTGTTGGCTTTAATGCGCAATACAACATGGATACAAGCTCTTCTGCAATGGACGATCCCAATGATGCTATTGGTTTTGTTTTTCAAAGAATTCCAAAAGTATCAAGAATGATACAGCCCAATTATACCTACCATATTTCAGATAATACGCAGATAAATATGGCATATAAATATCGAGATACTCAGTACGACAAAGTCATTCAATTAGCCCCCTTGCCTTTTCCAAATACGCTAGGCCATACAACAACAGCAGATATTAGCCATCAATTAAGCAAAGACCTTCAGCTTACAGGCTCTATGTTTTATAAAGATTTTTTGCTACGTCATCAAGGTGAGACTGATAAGCTTGTTTCGAATGGCGCCTTGCAGAGTTCACCGCAGTGGACAGCAGAAATTTATACTGAAATTGCAATGCTAGGAGCAAACTACTTGTTTTCTGATACCCTGAAGTTTTCAGCTGCGGCTGGTTTTCAGAGTAATTCTCAGTCTTCTCAAGCCTATAATGTTTTAAGCTCAACGGGATCGGTGGTAACTCATGTCGCTGATAATAAAGGCAATACCTTTTCAGAGGTTTACCTAGCTAAGTTAAACAAGCGGGTTAATTATGCAAACGATGCGCATAGTGATGTCGCTCTTGAAAATAGTCGTTCAGTCATGCCAAATCCTAATGGGGTATTGGTAGGCTATGACAAATATGCTGCTTCTTTGGCGCATTATTGGTCGCCAAAATGGTTAGCGAAAATAGGCTTAACCTACACAGACCGCTCTTATCCTGTGACCCAAAAATTAAGCTCTTCAGTTTGGGGTGCGCAAGCGAGTATTGCTTGGAAAATGGGGGCTGGTTTTGAATTGTCGGGTAATTATCAATATACTCAGCTCAATGATAAAGCGCTAGCCGCTTCTGGTTTATTAGATATAGCAACGTCTAATGCGCTGACTTTAAACATAGCTTATGTTTTTGGAAAACAGCTAAATTTGTAAGGCAGTGTTACATTACAGCGACCAACTTAAGGTGGGACAGAGGCTAGACTTAACCGTTCGCCCTGAGCTTGTCGAAGGGTGAACGGTTAAGCCGCTCATGGTTCGACAAGCTCACCACGAACGACTTAAGCCATGCGCTCAAATAAATGATAAGCCACTTCCCCCGCCACTTTACTTTTCAATAGTCGCCAGTTTTCTGGCATGCCTGTTAAGGTTAGCGTGCTTTCTGTTTCTACATAGATTTTTGCATGCTTGCTTAGCCAGCTTTTTGCTTCCAGTAATAGACAGGTCTGCACGACCAAGTCCATAGCGAAAGGGGGATCAATAAACACCACATCAAACACTTGAGGGTCGCCTGCCAGATACTGTAGTACATTGGCTTGTACCCTTGTTATCTGGGTAGCGGCAAGAGCGCTGGCATTATCTTTTAAGGCGTTGCAAGCCAAACTATTGTTTTCTACTTGAACGACAGACTTAGCCTCCCTAGAGGCGGCTTCAAAGCCTAAGGCGCCGCTACCCGCATATAAATCCAGACAACGGCTGCCGATGATATCGTTGCGTAGCCAATTAAAGACCGTTTCTCGAACTCTGGCAGGGGTGGGTCTTAAGCCGGGTGTATCGACAAAGCTGATGCAGCGACTACGCCAGTCGCCCCCGATGATTCTAAGTTTATTGGACATTTACTGATTTACCGACGGTAATGGTTTGTAATAAAGAGAGCTTAACGTGGCGTTTAAGCGCATCGGTGATGGATGCAACGGTCACGGCGTCTACTTTTGCTTGGAAGGTATCTAGGTAGTCTAAGGGCATCTCATAAAAGCCAATCATAGCAACATAGCTGGCTAATTTTTTATTGGTATCAAAGCGCATGGCAAAGCCGCCGGTAATATTCTTTTTAGCTGCAATCAGCTCTGCTTCGCTAGGGCCTAGTTCAATATAATCTGCCAAGGTTTTATTGAGCACTTGCAGCGCTTCAGTGGTTTGATCATTACGCGTTTGTAAGCTGATCAGAAACGGCCCTGGTTTTTTCATGGCTACGAAAGCACTAGAGACGCCATAAACTAAGCCGCGTTTTTCTCTGATGTCATTAAACAGCTTAGAGACCAAACCACCGCCCCCTAAAATATGATTGCCTACATAGAGATTAAAATAATCAGGGTCTTTGCGATAAGTGCCGGGCAATCCGACTAAAACATGGGTTTGTGTTGAGGGAAACTGCGTGTGCTGTAGACTCGCAGTGACCGGCATAGTGACCTCAGGTAGCGGCTCTGGTTTTTTGCCTAGCGGTAAGCCAGAAAGTAATTTCTCGGCAGTCAGTTCGGCTTGTTCTTTAGATAAGTCACCGACGATCACGATCATGGCATTAGCGGCCACATAATATTCTTGATAAAAATGGCGTAGATCCGTGCTTTTAAGCGCCGTCACTGTTTTAACGACGCCTGAATCAGGGTGAGCATAAGGATGCTTGCCATACAGGGTGTTGTAAAAGGCGATGCTAGCTAATGCGCTGGGTGATTCTTCTTGTTGCTTTAAACCCGCCAAAGTAACGTTTTTTTCGCGTTTAAAGTCAGCTTCTTTAAAGGTGGGTTTAGCCAAGATGACTTGCATCGTGTCCAAGGCTTTATCGAATAAGGGTTTGTCGGTCAAGGTGCGTAATGATACCGTGGCCATATCAATAGAACTGCCAGCGCTAAACTTTGCACCCACGCTTTCAAAGCGTTGGGCTATATCATCAGCATTCCATGAGCCAGCCCCGGTCTCTAATAGACTAGCGGTGAGCGAGGCTAAGCCAAATTTTTCCTTATCTCTGGCACTGCCTGCATCAAACACCACCTGTATATCTACCATCGGTAGACCTTCAGTGTGTACATAATAAACGGAGCTGCCTTGGGTAGATTGCCAGTGCTCGATTTTTGCAGCAGAGATCGCAGGCTGACTCGTTACCAGCAACGCAAAAGCTAATAGATAGACTCTGTTAGTATCTAAACTTACTGATTTTAAAAGACGAATACGCATTAGTGAGTTTCCTTTTTTGCAGCGCTAGTAGTAATGATTTGTGGTTCTAGGTAAGCAATACTTAAATGATCTTCAATAAGATATTTTTGGGCTACTTGTTGCACTTGTTCCGCCGTTACTTGATTAATCTTAGGCACATATTCATCCATTTTTTGCCAACCTAAGCCCACGGTTTCTAGTGTGCCTATTTGCATAGCCTGATAAAAATTAGAATCGCGCTGGTAAATGTCGCTGGCTAATACCTGAGCTTTAATGCGTTGTAATTCCTCAGGGCTAATTAAGCTTTGCTGCAGTTTTTTAACTTCTGCCTTTAGGGCGATTTCTAAGTCGACTACGCTTTTACCTTCAGCAGGTGTTGCCTCTAGCTCAAATAAGCCCGACATACGTGTTGCCATTTCATAACCTGCACCGGCAGAAACCGCAATTTGTTTGCCACGCACTAGGCTAGACGATAAACGTGCGCTGTTGCCGCCATCTAATACGCCGGCCAGCACTTCTAAGGCATAGGCTTCTTCTTCATTAGAGGCGGTTTTTAATACCGGTACTTTATAGCCCATGACGATAGACGGCAGTTTTGCAGGAACTTTTACCGTTATCTTGCGTACCCCCAACTGTTCGATTTCAGTCTGTGGTTTTAAGGCTTTAATGTCGCTGGTGCTCAGTTCGCCAAAATAGTGTTCGGCCAATTCAAAAACCGCAGCAGCTTGTACATCGCCTACGACCACTAGAGTGGCATTATTAGGCGCATACCAGCGTTGATACCACGCTTGTAAGTCTTCCACCGTGTAATTAGCAATATCAGATGGCCAACCAATAATGGGGTGCTTATAACTACTATTGGAATAAGCGACCGACATAAACTGCTCTTGCATTTTAGCTTGTGGATTATCATCAGTACGCATTCTGCGTTCTTCGGTAACGACTTGCAGTTCTTTTTTTAACTCTTCGGGCAATAAATGCAGATGACGCATTCTATCGGCTTCCAGTTCAAAGCTAACCGCCAAGCGAGTCGCTTCCATGGTTTGAAAGTACGCCGTGTAGTCTTGCCCAGTAAAGGCATTTTCATCGCCACCATTTTCGGCAATGATGCGTGAAAATTCGCCAGCGGCATGTTTGTCCGTACCTTTAAACATCATGTGTTCCAACATGTGCGAGACGCCAGTAATGCCACCTGGCTCATAACTAGAGCCCACTTTATACCAAACCTGAGTTACGGCTATGGGTGACCTGTGATCTTCTTTGACTAGAATTTTTAAGCCATTGGCCAAGGTATGTTCAACTACTTTTGTTTCGGCCTGGCAGGTAAGTGCGGGTAAACAGAGTAAAGCGGTGCATAGTAAGCGATGATTCATAAATCCTCTTTCATGATGGTAAGCACGTCGGGCTATTTCAATAAGCTATAGTTCACGGTATTCTATACAATAAATTAAAAGTTGGAACTTATTAAACAATGCCTAGCAAATCCTCTGTGCTTTCATGGAAGAACTACCTCACACTCTGTAAACCCAATGTGGTTGCAGAAATGCTTTTTACCGCCGTGGTCGGTATGTTATTGGCGGTACCTGGCATGCCAGAAATCGAACCTTTTGCTTACGGTCTAATCGGTATCGGACTGGCAGCCTCGTCAGCCGCAGCGATTAATCATTTTATTGATAGAAAAGCCGATGCACAAATGGCCCGCACCGAAAAGCGTCCGCTGCCTATGGGTGAGTTAAGCGCAATCAATGTACTGAGCTTTGCCTTAGTATTAGGTGTGAGTGCGATGCTAATCTTGGTATTTTTGGTAAATAGCTTAACCGCGATACTGACTTTCTTATCGTTATTTGGTTACGCCATCATTTACACGCTGTATCTTAAAAGAGCCACGCCACAAAATATAGTCATTGGTGGTCTATTCGGAGCCACGCCCCCTTTATTAGGCTGGTGTGCTATGACCGGAGACGTCAGCGCTGATAGCTTATTATTAGCCTTGATAGTCTTCGTGTGGACACCCCCGCATTTCTGGGCCTTAGCTATTGCCAGACGTGAAGAATACGCCAAAGTGAATATCCCTATGTTGCCCGTTACTCATGGTGTGGAATTTACGCGCTTACAAATATTGCTCTATACCATCTTATTGCTGTTAGTGACTTTATTGCCTTATTTAACCGGCATGAGTGGTTTGATTTACGGCGTCTTCGCCTTGTTGCTGGATTTTGGTTTTATTTATTACGCCTTACTCATGATGCGAAATAAAGATAATAAAACCGCGATGAAAACCTTTGTTTATTCGATAATCTATATCACCGTATTATTTGCGGCCTTATTAATGGATCATTACCTACGATTTACCTTATGACTTTTACGCACCATGAGCAAACAGGGCAAACCGAACATGCTTTTGCAGAGTTTATTCGTATCTTAGGCAAAGGTAAGAAAGGCTCAAGACCGCTGACGCAAGATGAAGCTTATCGTGCCATGAGTATGATTCTAGCAGGCAATGTACTACCCGTGCAGTTAGGCGCTTTTTTAATGCTGATGCGCATTAAAGAAGAAACCCCTGAAGAACTCGCAGGCTTTGTGTTGGCAGGGCGAGCCGTTTGTAATCTTGCCGCTGACAAAGCGCTAGTTAATTTAGATTGGTCATCGTATGCCGGAAAGCGTCGGCATTTACCGTGGTTTTTATTGTCGGCATTGTTATTAGCAGACCATGGCATCAAGGTGTTTATGCACGGTGCCACAGGCCCTAGCGCTGATCGAGTGTATACCCAAGATGTCTTAAAGTACCTTGGCCTGCATTATTCCACCTCAATAGAGCAAACTAAACAGCAGTTGCAGCACCAGCATTTTAGTTATTTATCGTTGGAACATTTTTGTCCGATCTTGCATGACATTATAGAGCTGCGTCCGCTGTTAGGTTTACGTTCGCCCGTGCATACCTTGGTACGCTTATTAAATCCCTTTAATGCCGACTATAGCATTCAAGGCATTTTTCACCCCGGTTATAGACCCGTACATCAGCAAGCCGCCGCTTTATTGCAACAGCCCCATGCTGCGGTATTAAAAGGAGAGGGTGGCGAAACCGAACGTAATCCTGATATGGACTGTCTGGTGCAAAGCGTACATAACGGCGAATTAGTCGATGAAAACTGGCCGGCTTTATTTGCCCGCCGCCATGTTAAGGACGAAGAACTGAATCCTAAGCAACTTGCATTCATCTGGCAAGGCCATGCTCAAGACGAGTTTGCCGAAAGTTCTATCATTGGCACGACTGCGGTAGCGCTTAAGCTTTTAGGCAAAGCCGATAGCCAGCAACAGGCGCACGAATTAGCCTTAGCTTATTGGCAGGGCAGAGACAAGAAAAAGTACGCGGGCGTGTAGGTCGAACAAGCGTTTATCCATGTATAGCGTAAAACCCCGTCTCTTCAGGGCGGGGATGTAAGCGGCTCAGTTCGCACAAGTAATCATTATGGCGTTCTTTGTTGCTTAAGGTACTGATTAATTTTCATGAGTTAAACAAAATGGGTGCTAGTATAGCAACATGAAAAAAACCCTACGCAAAGCCTTCAAGTTCAGGCTCAAAGTGACG
>Ga0214235_1000422_pt1 | contig 17606 bp, 18 predicted proteins | sample TroBogypolimnion_2_FD_153073 | JGI IMG/M metagenome (GOLD analysis project Ga0214235, IMG submission 153073) | Freshwater microbial communities from Trout Bog Lake, WI - 15JUL2008 hypolimnion | ecosystem: Environmental > Aquatic > Freshwater > Lake > Hypolimnion/Profundal zone ... | reverse complement strand
TAAATAAATTTAAAGAAAAATTATTAAATAATTATTTTTCAATTTTTTTTCTTCTTTATCCAGTTAGTTTATATAATGTTTAGATTATAGTCCATAATGTCTATTTTTAAGTAACAGTTACTAACCTGGTGGAAAAAATAGTTCAGATAGTTTATTAAATAGTTTTGGTGATGTTTTATTTGGAATATTTGGATGGTTATTTGCGATGTATATCGATAAAAATATTAATTAATTATTCGTAATTTCATTATTGGTAATGATGATGATCTTGTTGGAATTCTTGGACCACTTATAACTAATCTTTGTTCTTTTATAGTTTTATCTTTATTTTTTATTTCTTGTTTGAGTATATATATTTCATGTTTTAATGTATTAATTTCGATTTTTTGTCTAAATATTGTAATTTTATCCATGATAATATTATTTATATTTTTTATTTTATTTTTCAATTATTTATCATTTATCATTCTTTTAATTATATGTGAATATTCTATTATAAAATCTGTTAAAGAAATTTTATTTTGTTTAATTATTCTCATAAGATTCGCAATAATATCAGAAGGAGATACATTTGAATTCTCAAGTCTTTTTTGTAAATAATATAAAGAAAATACAGCACAAGTTCCTGTATTTATTTTATTTTTTATTTTTAAATCTATTTCTTCTCCCTGTAATTCTTGTATTCCTATATATGGACATATATGAACTGGTTCTATTAATTCTTCAACTGGTAAGTGTATTCTATCAAAAAAAGTAATTAAATTATCATCTAATTCACGTTGATCATATGATTTATATTCACCATTAGGATCAAAACGTTCTAAAATTTGAGTTTTTCTATCATAAATAACTATATTAGCATGATAATTTTCATTTTTATAACTACATTTTCTATATGCTAATATTAAGTAAAATACTATTAATCTATCATCATTATTTTTAACTTGATCTATTATATCTTTTATAGTTTTATCATCAATTTTTTTATTATTATATAATAAAATTCTATTTAATTTAGTTGTACAATTCCATACTAACATACTTTCTGATCCTATCCATTTATTTACAAGAATCATAATATCTCCTATTGTTGGATTATAAAACTCTTGTGTAAATGATACATATGGTTTTTTTCTTTTATATGTATTTATAGCTGTTGTATATTTTGTAAAGATAAGTATTGATCTATTATTTACTGGTAATTTTTTAATTATATTTAGAACATAATCAATATCATCTATCTTATAAAGAAGATTGATAATTCTATCTAAATATTTTTTAAATATTTTTTCATCTGTTTCTATAAAAAAATTAAGAAATCCTTTAATACTTTTTTTTATTTCAGGTAAATCACTTAACCCCAATTCTATTAATTGTTCAATATACTCTTCTTCTTTCATTTATTATTAACAAATATAATAATTTTTATTTAAAAAATAAAAAGAAAAATAATAATATGGATAACAGTGATTCTACACATAATTTAGGAAGGTATTTTCAAAGTATTAATGATCATGAAAATATGTTTAAATATTATAATATGGCAATAGAAAATGGTAATAGTAATTCTATGAATAATTTAGGAAATTATTATAAATATATAAATGATCATATTAATATGTTTAAATACTATAATATGGCAATTGAAAATAATAATAGTCATTCTATGAATGGTTTAGGAAATTATTATAAATCTATAAAAGATTATGATAATATGTTTAAATACTATGTTATGGCAATGGAAAATGATAATAGTGATGCTATGAATAATATGGGAACTTATTTTGAATCTATAGATGAAATAGAAATTGCTTTTCTTTATTATAAATTATCTTCAGATTTTGGTAGTAGTACAGGATCATTTAATTTATGTAAATTATCTATTAAATATAATATTGATATTGATAGTAAATATAATAAAATAATGGATTTTTATGGAATTAATATAGAAAATTAAGTAAAGTATTTATAAATTCCATGAATCTATTTCTGATTCTAATTTTTGATCAGTTATCAATCCTTTTGCAACATATTCTTTTCTGAAATTATTGAGAATAACTTCTTTAAATTTATTACTTAATATATCACCATCATATTTCGTGGATAAATCATTATAAATAATCATTCCTTTATAATTCATTTCTTGTTTAAGTATTGAACTATCTATTATTCTGACATCATTATCTATCCCGTTAAGTGTATCAAGTACTCTACTACTTCTTCCTTGTACACATACAACTTTATCATGTTCTACAGCTTCACTTAATTCATTTATTAAGTTTTCTTTTAAATTTTTCTTTAATATATAATCTGTATTATTATTTATTCTACTATATACTAATTGTAAAACTTCTAATTCTGTCATTCCAATCGAACTAATATCTCCATTAATTCTTTCCATAGTATCTAATGTCTTTATTGCATTTATTCTTTTTATCTTACTGATAGATGATTTATTTATTTCTTCACGTAATTCATATAATATTTGTTCAATATCAGTTAAAGTATTATCTTTTAATTTATCTATACTATTTTTTATACTATTTACTATTGTAGAATTATGTACATTTTGATTATCTACAAGTATAGGTATAGGTATTTGTATACGTGGTTTATGTATAACAGAGTTACGTACCTGTACTTGTATAGGATTAGAGACTATTATATCTTTACACGGATGAAGATTTTCTTCTATATTTAATATTCTTATCTTCTCTATAGCTTCTGTTCTAATTTCTTGATCTACACTATTTAATGCTCTTATATAATATTTTCTAGCAATATTTTTATCTATTATATCATAAAAACCAGTATAACCATATTGGTATATCGATCCCAATTGTAAATTATATTTTTCATACCCATTTTCTACTAAAATTTTATAATAATAAGATGCTTTATTAAAATCTGGTTTTATACCATAAACTTTATTTCCTTCTGTATCTATATAATCATTAATACCATTATGATACATATATGATAATTTAATTAAATCATCAATATTTCTTGGTTTATCATTAATTTGACGTAAATAGTTTTTATCTTTATTAACCATTCTTCTTCTATGAATTTTATTTTTATTTTTATGATAATAATATATTATACAAATTATTAATATCATAATAATAGATTTAATTAATAAATTCATTCTTTTATACTTATTTATATTTATTTTATTTTATTTATAATAAATATATTATCATGGAAAGAAATACTATCATAGCTATAATAGGAATCATAGTTATTATCTTAGTTATTTTATTTAAAACAAAAAAGACTGAGGATTTCTGTCATAAAGAACAATTTTGTTCACAATGCGTAGAAGCATTTACAACTTCTCCAAAAGCTAATCATAAAGTAGTATCTGTAAAAGGAAAAGGAAAAGTTACACATCATATAGTACAAACTCCGCGAGTGAAACTTGTTAGTAAATAGTAATATTTGTTAGCAATTGTAAGTTATTTCTGTTCAGAGTGTAATGGAATAATTATTTTTAAATTGACTTTAATCTATAAAATAACATATAATAATTACTACTACTCACTTTTATATTTACCTTAGATACATTATTGTTATCATAATAATACCAAGAACCATTCAAATTCTTACAAAATGAAGTATAATGACCAAGTTCATAACTTCCCATATGATTTATAATAGCATAAAGTTCATATATAGTATTATTACTTCCATTAATAATCTTCTCATCATGTAAATGTATTTTCATATCTATTTCATCATATATGGTAATATCATCAATAATTTTTTTCATACTATTTGTAAATCTTTTAAATTGGAATACTAATATAGGAGGTAATTCCCATAAAAGCTGTTGCCTGATAACAACTGCATTTTTCTTACACATTTCACAATAAAAATCATTTATTGTTTCACTTCTTGTAAAATTAGCTATCAGAGAATGTAAATTAATTTTTTCTGACAAAGATATCTGTGATTTTACAATTGCTAAACTTAACGTATTAAATACTTCAAAACTATTTATAGTTTTATTACATGTTTGACATGTTAAATTATTTATTATTGTTCCATAAAATAATTCTATTATCTTTGAATAATTAGATGATATGAAATTATCAAAATGTTTAAATCCTTGTAAACATAACTTATCATAATTACTTTTAATCTTACCTTCTAAAACTATAGATATTGGATATTTTATTTCTTCATGGAAAATATTTAATAAAGACATTAACAGATCATTCACATCATTTTGGTCATTATTATCAAATGATTTATCATTCTTACCTAATATATGTTTGAATGTATTTGATGATGTATTTTTATTATTTAACATTTCTATCAGTATATATTTGTATGATAATGTTAATTCTCCTTTTGTTTTTTTACATGATAATAAATATTTAGATAATTCTATAGTATTAGTTAATACATGTAAGATAGTATTCAAATAACAAATATTATTACCATTATTAGTAAAACAAGCAATTCCTCTGTTTTGAAAGTCCATATTATAATTATTATTATATTTTAATTTAAATAAAAATACAATAGAATTTCATAATAATATGTATATATTAAGTATAGATCCTGGTATAGTTAATTTAGGAATTTGTTTAATAGAAACAGATAATATAGATTTAGATACAGTGAGAGGTAATAAAATTTTATATTGGGATAGTATAAATATTATTTCTGGAACATCAAATAAAACAATAAACTGTAATGGTTTACTTAAATCAGGTTTACCATGTAAAGGTATTGTTACTAAAAAATTATTATCTTCTTATTTCTGTAATAAACACGGAAAGGGAGAGGGAGTTTTAATAGATACAGGAACACGAGTAAAATTTATGGAATTTCAAAAAATATGCAAATACCTTATTACCTTTTTTAATGATCTTACTAATCTTCCTTGTTTTGAAAAAATAGATCATATACTTATAGAAAATCAACAAAAAAGTACTGAACGTATTAGATTTGTTTCTAATGTTATTTTTACTTATTTATGTACTAAATATGATTTATCTAAAATACAATTTATACATGGAAAGTATAAATTATTAGTAGATTATAATGGCCCAGAAATTACATGCACTAAAAAGAGTAAATATGATAAAAATAAATTTTATAGTATAAAGTATTGTGAATATTTTATAAAAGATTCTTCATGGAAAGAATACTTAGAAAAGTATAAAAAGAAAGATGAATTAGCTGACTGTTTATGTTTTGTAATTTATTTTATTGAAAATAATTACGTGATTTTTAAAAAAAAGGAAAAAATCTATAATAAAATCACTCAAAAATATAAAAAAAAGAAGAAGTAGATTATTTTATTGGTTGATTAATATTTTTATTAAATTGTTGATATCTCTTTATTCCTTTCACACACTTCGTATCTTTAAGTGTAGGTTTATATTTTAATAAATATGGTTTGTTATATTTTAAAAAATTATTAATATTAATATCTATATTTATATTATTTTTTTTTACACATTCGTCAGGAATAGATTCTGATTTATTCAATGTAATAAAATCATCTACATTTTCTTCAAAGATAGTTATTTTGCTAGAACACTGTATATGATCATTTTTTCTAAAAAATAAATTTTTAAAGTATGATATAGACAAAACTTGAAACATTATATTTAATAAATATAAATAAAAATAAAAATAATATTCTTCATAACTCATGTAAATCTGATATTAATACAGAAGGATTTAATATATGTAGACATTCTTTAGCTACCATTTGATCAGTCTCTTTTTTCTTATATGATCTACTTACTCCTAATAAAATTTTTCCTTTATTTAAAATATTTTGTCCTTTATATTTACGCATTAATAATATAACTTGATCATCTGTCAATAAATTCTTATCTATATATATTCCACGAGTAAATAAATTTTTACCAGTTTCATCTACATCTGTCTTAATATCACTATAAACTGGAAGTGGAAAATGTCTTGAATGATATTCATGTTGTAATAAATTCTTAAAATTATCACGTCTTAATATTAATTCAGAAAAATCTATTAAATTTTCAATTAAACTAATTACAAATTTTCTTGTAATTTCATATGCTTTACCATAACCATATGTTATTCTATAATCTGTAAACAATGCTCCTATAAAACTCTCAAAACAATCTTCTAATATAGTTGGTTTTTGTCTACCAAGGATAGCTTGCTCCTCTATTTTAGATTTAATTATAGATTTCTCTGTTTCTGAAGATAATAATATATATTCATCTAAATTTAAATATTTAGCAAACATACATAAACCTTGTGTTTGAGATATATGCATTTTTAATAAACTTATAAATCCTTCTCTCTCATCTTCAAATCTTTGTTGAATATATTCTACACATATAAGATTTACTACACTATCTCCTACACATTCACTTGTTTCATTTGACTTATAAAACATACATGTTTCATCTTTATATAAAGATTCATTTTCAGGTTCAGTAAGTAATTGTTCATAAAAACATTGAGATGCAAATGCTCTTTGATATAAATAAGTATTATTGATAGTTATTTTTTCACTACTATCAATAAATGTATTTAAAATTTGCTCTATCTGGATTTTAGAAATAATTTTATTTTTTTTATTCTCCATGAATATACTAATTAGTATTAATAATACTAATAATTATTTTTTCAATAATTAATTAACTATGTATCTTACAAAAATTATTACCTTCTTTTAATTTCTTACCACATGGCATTCCCTTGTTAATTCCTGATTTAAGTATTTTTTGACAAATATTTCCTAATTCAGAGATGTCTACTTCATCTGATTCATCCATATGTTCAAATGAATCATCATCATCATCATCATGATTAGATGATTCATCATGATTAGATGATTCATCATGATTAGATGATTCATCATGATTAGATGATTCATCATGATTAGATGATTCTTCTATGACACTTTCACTTTCACCTTCTTCTTCTAATTCCTCTATATCCATTGATTTAGATGATTCTTTATTATTCATAATATTTTGAATAAATTCACTATCCATATCAAATGCTATAGGTATATCGCGTTGAATAGGCAAATTCAACTGAATTTGTTCTAATATTTGATTTGTATTATTGACATTTACATGAAAATCATTTACTAAATCATTTACGATACAAGTAGTAGCAGATAAATCATTTTGCATTTTTTTCACATATTTATTTAATGTATAAATATAATACACAAGTCCTACTATAACTGAAATAGATACTATGTTGTTAGTTGATAACATTTGATAATTACTTTTATATTATTTTAAATAAAAAAACGTAGCAACTGTTACTTAAAAATAGACATTATGGACTATAATCTAAACATTATATAAACTAACTGGATAAAGAAGAAAAAAAATTGAAAAATAATTATGCTCTTGTTACATGATGTTTAACTTTTGTTACATAATGTAATAGGTTGATGTATCCGAGACTATTATTTTATTTTCTAAACCTATAATAAATAAATGATCAAGAATAGTAAATTAAAGAATAAAATATTATTTAATTATAATGCTGATTTATATCTGATAGACCAGCTATATAATAAAAAAGATGCAAATAGTATTCGTATACAATTAGATACTTTTATCAGGGATACATATAATGTATTAGAATCAGAATTTCATGAAAAATTTTGTAGGATTTTTAAGAATATTATATCAATTAATATGTTTAAAATTTCTGAAATAAGTAAAAAAGAACAATCATTATTCAAAAATATAATTAATATTAAATCATTAATTGAAGATAATGAAATATTAATGATAATACTTAAAAAATATAACTGTAAAGTAGAATACATATAAGTAATTACTTCGTAATTACATTTAATCTTGCAAATTTACCAAATAATTTTTTAGCAGCTTTATTATACATCTCTGCAGCCTCTTTTTCATCATCAAATGACCCCATATTTACTTTTATATCTCCTCTTGAAATAAGAACTGTATATTTTTTACCATTAAAATATACTCCCTTATATCTACTTGTAGTAGATTTATTTATCTTACTTCTATTCATAGAATTTTCTTGTTGTGTTACAAGTCTTAGATTCCTTTTAGTATTATTATAATGATTACCATCTATATGATCAACTATTATATGAGATGGTGGCATTCCCATCACAAAACGATGCAGATATTGATCTTTACTCATTTTATCCTTAGATTTTATATATCCTCTTCCCATATGACGCCATGTGTATTGAGACATTTTCTTAAGACTACTTTTGTCCACTAATGTATATAATAATAATTCATTATTTTTATTATAAATTGGAAATTTAATCATTTCTTTATATATAAATATATTTTTTATTATTTTTTATTTATATTATTTATATAAATAAAATGGGAAATACTGGAAGTACTGGAGCTACTGGTCCTATGGGGCCCACTGGTCCTATGGGGCCCGCTATTTCGTGGAGTGATATGTCTGATACTGATAAATCAGCAATGCTTACTCAAATGGAAGCAGATACTGGTTTTTTAACCAAATTATCTGCTGCGCTTGCTAAAGAAAATAGTACTGTACCTATAGATACTACTAATAGTGTATTTTTAACTTCTGTTGCTAATCTTATAGATAAATCTGTATTAGCTAATAGTATTATTACAACTTCTACTACAAGTACAGCTTTAGCAAATGCAATAGCAACTCAATTAACACCTGCTAATTTAACTGGAATTGCTACTAACTTAGCTGCTAATAGTACTTTTATGGGAAATTTTGCTTCTTATGTCAATACTAATATTTCTAAATATCCTGGTTTTAAAGGTCCTGCTGGTGCTATTACTAATTCATTATACTGTGCAGATGGTTCGAGTTATTGTTCATTACCAATTAATGGTGATAAAAATAATAGTACAATAACTGCTCCTGGTATAGGATTATCTGCAGCACAAGTATTAAGATTTGGTACAGATGATACAACTAAAGAAGCAAGTGCCGGGCAAATAGCATATGCTCCAGCATGGCAAGCAGATTCTTTAAATATAGTAGGTAAAGGGACAACTTCTTCTAATAGAAAAGTTAAGATTTGGGATGATTTACAAGTTAATGGTAATTTAAATATAGCTGCTACTAATACTATTGGCGATAGTGCTATTAAATTAGGAAATAATTGGTATATTAAAACAGAAGGAAATAATATACTTAAATTTTGTAATGATAGTACAGGGGCAGCAGTTTGCCCATTTAAATTAGGACAAAATGGATTTAGTTTAAGAAATATTCAAACAAAAGATGCTATGTATCAAAATTCTGATGGAGGACTTTCTATAACTACTGCAGGAGCTGATGCTTCGAATGGTTCTGGTGTTTGGGTTACTAATGCACAGAATGCTTATGGTGCTACTGCATCATATGTTTCTCCAGCAACAAAATATTGGTGGGTATAATTTCTATTTGTTTTTTATTATTATTTTATTATATTACTTATTATTAAGAATTATTATGAGTAATTTTGATATTCATAAATTTAAATTAAAAGATATAGTACTCGGTTCTATCATAGGAATAATAGGTAAACGAAATACTGGAAAATCTATTTTATTAAAAGAACTTATCTATAATTTTAAAGATGTTAGAATAATAATCGTATCTCTTTCTGAAAAAAAGAATAAGTTCTTCTCTAAATTCTGTCCATCTGCATTTATCTATGAAGAATATGATCCAGATATTTTTACTAAAGTACTTGCTATGCAAGATTCATTCATTCAAAAATATGGTAAAGATGATAAGAAATCACAATTACTTCTTATTTTAGATGATTGTTTATGCGAGAAAAAAATATGGAAAAATAAACAATTTTTAGAAGTAATAACTAATGGAAGACATTCTGCTATTACAATGATATTTACTTTACAATATCCTATCGCTATAGAGAATAGTGTTCGCGGAAATTTAGATTATATTTTTATTTTTAGCCAAGAATGTGTTAATGATAAGAAACGTATTTTTGATAATTTTGTATCATGTTTTGACAATATTAAACAATTTAATGCTACTTTAGACATTTGTACAGAAGATTACTCCAGTTTAGTAATTAATAGACGATGCAATTCTAATCTTATAACTAAAAAAATACTTTGGTTTAAAGCATCACTTACATTACCTGTATTTGTAGCAGGCAGTAAGGATCAATGGAAACATGATGAAAAATCTAAACTTAATAAAATACCAATACATACAAAAAATGGTATTAATATACGCAAAATAAACTAATAAATTAGTACATCTTTTTTACTGGAGCTTTTTCATTAGCTATAATTTTACACATTTTAGTTTTACATGTTGTACAGTATCCACATAAAATTGAAACTAATCTACCATTCTTAGTTACTTTCTTTATTAAACTAATATCATGATCATATGGTAACCATTCTCTACATGAGAAACAATACCCATGAGCTTTATTAGAATTCATTTTTTCTTCTTCCTTATGACATTTACATGTTCCATTTAGATTGACTTTTCGTTGTGGCATATTTATTATAATATTAATTATCATAATAAAATAAAAATAAAACAAAATAACTATTTTTAATTCTTCAAAGTAAAAGAATCTCCATAACATTTTACTGTCATAGGAACATTTAAATTATAATTTTTACTTTCAAGAATAGACATTTGCATTACTCCTCTATCAGTTTGCCCGTCATCATATGACTTATGACTTTTAAGTACTGATATTTTTAATAAAATGAATTCATTCATATAAACAACTTCATCACCTCCATCTTTTGGTAATTTACTTTTAAGTTTCTTAACAATATCATTCTGCATTCCATCATACCCGAAATTAATAGTAGTATCAAGAAATACATATTTAGATAGAGGATATTTAAATCCATTATCAATAGCAAATTTCATTACTGGATTGAAATATTCTGATTGATATACAGTCCATGTAGCCTTATTCCAATCCTGGTCATTTATTCCCAATGATTTTACATCTTTTACAAAAGATTCCATACCTGTTAAACCATTTTTATGTTTTTGTAAAATAGCAATATATTTACACATTTTATGTGTCTTATTAATTTTATATAATGCTTGGAGTACTTCTAAACCATCTCCACAGTCTGCTGCAGTACAAAAACCAGCTATTCCAAAAGTAATACCTCTTTCATCTGAATCAAAAAGTTTTTCTGCATAATCATAAAATTTCCACCATGAAATATTATCATTTTCTGGTACTGCTATAAGTGATAATATACGTGAAACTAAAACATCACTCATATTTCCTGGTAAATTAAGACCAGAGGGGATGTGAGTATCAGTTACTATTCCTTTTAATAGGTTTTTGAATTTCTTAAACATGTTTATAATTATATATACTTTCTTTTTAAATTATTTATCACTTTCTCTTTTTTCTCTTTTATTTTTAAATAATATATTTAATAGTAACTTGTACTACATGAGTATCTGTAGATACACTCTGAAATTTAATAATAGCATTAGTAGTAGATACTACTCCTGTACATAATATATTTTGTAAAACTATAAGATTAGTATCATCAGTATATCCACTACATTGTGCAATAATATCATAACGATTAGATAAATTTGTTACTAATAACGGAAGTGTTATTTGAAGTTCTGTATTTATACTTGCTAATATGGGAGATACTATTACTATTAAACTTAATTCTGCCTCTATACCATTAATTATTAATTTAGTATTAACAATACTTGACACTATACAATTAACTAAATTACTTGATGAAATAGTTGGATATGATACTCCTGCTGAAAATGTTCCATTTACAGTTAAATTAGTTTCTATTATAGAACTACCATTTATATGTAATTTAGTTGTAGGTTTTATACCTATTCCAACATTTCCATCACTTTTTAATACCATTATATTGTCATTCAGTGAATCTTTATTTGATGATTGATTACCTCCTGAAAATATTAAATTACTTGTATTATTACTATTCCCTGCATCTACTCTCCTAATTCTCCATGTATAATTATTATTACTGTTCTGGAATAATAGAGAATTGGCACCTGTTAGATTATTTGAGCATTTTATAGAAATATCTCTATCAAGTAGATTTATACCATTCGTGGGAGAATTTGTATTTATACCAAGAAATTGATTAGTATTATCCCAAAATATATTATTACTTGTTGCTATAGCATTACTATCATTACCAAATAATAAATTTCCTACAGTAAATGTAGAATTACCAGTTCCACCGTATGTGACTGATACTATATCTGAATGCCATGTACCTGTTGTAATAGTTCCTAATTGAGTTACATGAGATTGGTTTGATGATGTTGTTAATGCTATGCCACTTCCACCTGATAATCCTGTAGAAATTGCTGTATTACTAATTCTTAAATGATCATTAAATATTTCTATAGATGAATTATCTACTAATACAAACAATGTATTTGTGAATTTATCTAATCCATCTCCTGCTATAATTTGTCCTAATCCTGTAAATTGAATAAATGTAAGTATATCAGTTCCTACTATATCATTAGGTGGAATATTTGTACATTGAAATCCTGAATCTATATTAGTATGTCCACCAGAAACAAATATAATACTATGTCCAGCACTACTTGTATCAGACATATCATTACTTCTTGTAGGAGTACCAGATGTTACTATATAAATACCATTATCAACTGTTCCTTGATCTTTAATTAAAATTCTATTACCAACTTCTAATGTAACAGTATCTATTATCTGACCACTTGCAAAACTTGTTGCCATATTTCCTACTACAGTTGTAGCAGCTACTACAGGTGCTTTTGCTGTTAAACCTGCAATTAAATTATCTACATATGATCTGTTTACAGCATCTGTAGGATTACTGGGAGATAATACATTTTTAATCAGATTATTATTCATATTAATATATGAAGATACATTAGTAATACCTCCTATTGTTACATCTTTAGCAATTCCTATACCTCCAGAAAGTGTAAGACAACCACTATTTGTTCCATTACTTGTTAAAGTATTTGTTATATTTGTAATAGTAGATATATTTGTTATAGAATGAATAGAATCAACAGTTAATAAAGTTCCAATAGATAAATCTGTTGCTACATTCAAACTACCTCCCATAAATAATGATTTGGCAATAGCAATACCTCCTGCACTTATAATTGACCCTATTGTCGTGGAAGTTGATTCTGTAGTATTTGTATTATTTATTAATCCTCCAATAAATACAGACTTACCGATGGCAAGTCCTCCAGCAGTCGTAAAAGTTCCACCACAACTTATTGAAGATGAATCTGTTGTATTACTAATTGATAAACCTCCTGATAATATGATGGCTGCAGAATTTACAGTTGTTGATGATATCGTGGAAGAACATGAAATAGTTCCATTAGCATACAATCTTAATTGATCATCATTACCATTTGTTTCTATTGATAAATCTCTTAAAATACCAGATCCTTTATTCATTGTCTGTATTATATATAGTTCATTTATATGATCATATCCCATATCTATACATTCATAATTAGATACATTATCACCACCTACTCCGTATATAGTTAAATTAATATTAGATGAACCATCTTGATTATTTGTTACTAAATTTAATGAAAAGTCTTCATTTCCCTGTGATTGTATTAAAAGACTATTATCTTGAATTGATCTTGTTTTTATAGTATAAGTATCACTTAATATAATAGATTTACCTATATAGAGAGATTTTGTAATTGCAAGTCCTCCAGATGTTTGTATAGAACCAGTATTTATTGAAGTAGTATCAGTTGTATTATTAACAATAAGTGTACCAGTATTAGTTTGATTACCTATAATATTTATATTACTTCCTACAAAAAGAGACTTTGTGATAGAAAGTCCTCCAGCTGTTTGTATTGATCCTGTAATTGTAGATGTTGAATCAAATGTATTTGATATACTTATAATACCTTCATTACTAATTACCATTCTTGATGAAGGAATATTTGTTACACCAGGATTATTAGATGTTGTCATAAATTCAAGACCCATTCCTCCTGTACTATCACTTATATAATTTTCTGTAACTTTACCAATAATAAGTGCAAGTAATTTTGGATTTTCAGTTGTAAATGAAGTAGAAGATGACATAAATTTAATCCCATTTGTATATTTATTAGATGAATCCATATTTCCATTAATTATATTTATACCAGGAATATCTTTAGTTATAGATATATTTCCTATATTACCACCTATAGAGAGTGATTTAGAAATAGCAATTCCTCCAGAAAGTATAACACTTCCTGTATTAATCGAAGATGATTCTGTAGTATTAATATTATTTATTATTCCACCAATAAAGAGTGATTTTGCTATAGAAAGTCCTCCACTTGTTATAATTGAACCTATTGTTGTGGAAGTTGATTCTGTAGTATTTGTATTATTTATTAATCCTCCAATAAAGACAGACTTACCAATGGCAAGTCCTCCAGCAGTTGTAAAAGTTCCACCACAACTTATTGAAGATGAATCTGTTGTATTACTAATTGATAACCCACCAGACATTATTAATGCTCCTACAGTACTTGTAGATGATGATGTTATATCGTTACTATTTAATATACCTCCAATAAAGAGTGATTTACCAATAGCAAGTCCTCCGCTTGTTGTAAAAGTTCCACCACAACTTATTGATGTTGCATCAGTAATATTACTAATTGATATACCTCCAGCCAATTTTAATGCACCTATATTATTTGATGATGATGCTATCGTGGAAGAACACGAAATAGTTCCATCGCTCATTATCTCTAATTGATTTATATTACTTCCTGTTTCTATTATAATTTCTCTTACTATTCCAGTACCTGATGCTGTGCTTTTTAATCTATATTTACTATCTATACTATAATATCCCATATGGATAGATTCATTATTTGTACCTGAAAGTCCTCCTATAGAATACATGGATAATAGTATATTATTATTTAGATTTTGATCGAAACTTGTCATAATTAATTCACATGGATTTCCTGTACCTTGTGATTGAAGTACAAGTGATGTATCTGGTAAGGTTTTACTTTTTATCTGGTAATTTTGAGTTGGTTCTGTTAATATAACATTTCCATGAACTAATAAATTTTTAGCAACAGACATTCCTCCAAGTGTTTGTACAGATCCAGTATTTATAATAGTTGTATCTGTAGTATTAGAAAATGATACAATTCCAGATAAATATACAGATTTTCCTACAGAAAGACCTCCATAAATAGTTAGAGCACCTCCATTCGTAGAAGAAGTTGCATCTGTACTACAATTTATCGATAAACCTCCAGATAATATAAGTGAAGCAGATAATCTACTTGTACTTGGTAACGTGGAAGAACATGAAATAGTTCCATTGTTAATTAATAATAGTTGATTATTATTACCAGCAGTATATAAACTTATATTTCTCACTGTACCTAACCCATTTGCTTCAGTTCTTATATTATAAGCAATTGTAGATGAATTATATCCTACAAATAAATCTTCTGTATTATCAAATAATATTGGTGAACCTATTCCATATATTTTTATACTATTATCACCAGTCTGTGTAAATAATATGAGAGAATTAGATTCTGTACTTCCTTGATTTTCTATATATAGATTATTATTTATAGATGATAGAATATAGTCTTGATCTCCACAATTAAGTACTAAATTTTTATTAACTGAAAGTGCTCCATCTACAACTAATGCACCATAACTTGAAGAAGTAGAATTATTTGTATTTGTTATAATAGTTCTTCCTGAACTATTATTAAAAAATAAATCAGTTCCATCAGATACTAAATTAATAGATACAGGAGTTAATGTATTCCAATTTATCTTAGTAAGAAGTGGTATAGTTATATTTTGTGTATTTATTATATTTATATCAGATGCTGTACTTACAGTAAATGAACTTGTATCATTATAAATATAAGCTGTATCATTTAAATTTATTTTTCCATTAATAAATAGATCTTTTGTTATACCAATACCTCCAGAAGTATGTATAGATCCTGTTGAACTTGACATACTATTCGTGGTAGAACTGAAGAATATATCTAAATTAACTTCTGTCTTTGAATCAAATCTTTTTATTGTATCATTCCATATAGCTATTCCATGATCTAAAGGATTATCTTCTCTACATGCTACTGCTAATGTATTATTAATATCACCTATTCTTAGTGTAAGAGTATCTTCATTATAAACTACTTGGTAATTAGGTAAAGTACCTCTATCTATTTCAAAACCTGCATTTCTAAGTGTTACACCAGATCCATCTTCATTAGCATTGATTAATATAATATTATCTTCTATAGTAGTAATAGTAGATTGAATAGTTGTTACTGGTCCATTAACTAATACATTACCATCTACAACTAAATCTGATGTAAGATGCATTTTATTATGTACTACATCTGAAGTTGTAAGTAAAGCTTGATTTAACCAACTTTCATGTAGATCTTTTAACCCATCATAATTAATTGGAAGTGTTATATCTCCATTTATACAATTTATTCTTGAATTTAAACTAATTTTTCCCATCGTGGGTTCCTGTTCTTATTATTAATAGGAAATTAATTTTAAATAAAAAGACTATTAATTAATTTTTTATAAATATAAAATATAATAAATTTCTTCTGATTTTGATTCTGGTAATTCTGATACTAATGTATTTTTATTAATAACATTTCCATCACTATCTGTTAATTTAATTATATTTTTATACTTATACTTATTACTAAGTCCTTTATCTAATATAAATCGAATAAAATTTAATACATTCAATGATTTATCAGTTACAATATCAAATAATTTATTTATTTTTGGTATAAAAACTTTTATTTTAATATCATTTTCTAATTTATTTACCCATCTTTGTAATTCTTTTTTAACTATTTCTTGTTTTTCTTTTTTAGCTTGCTGAATACTTTCTTCAATAAGAATTTCATCTATATCATTTTGTTTATCTTTATTTTGTTTATCTTTATTTTGTTTATCTTTATTTACATTTATGGCATTTTGTTTATCTTTATTTTGTTTATCTTTATTTGCATTTATGGCATTTTGTTTATCTTTATTTGCATTTGTTATAATAATAGATAGTTTATTTATTCTTTTAATATCTTCTTCTATTCGCTTTTTCTCTTCTTCTATTCGTATATTTATTTTTTCCATAACAAATTCACAAAAATCCATTATTTCTTTTGTTACTCTTATAGATATTTCATGTCCTATATCCCTATTATTTTCTTTTACACAATCATCTCTATATAATTCTCTATTTTTATAACAAGAATATAGATTATTTCTTATTAACCTAACTTCAGATACATATAAAATCATATCATCAATAGTCATATCAATAATTTTATTTACATCACATTTTAACTCATATAATTTTTTAGCTTTAATTTCAAACTCTTCCCATGATAATTTTTCTGTAAAATCATTTGTATCATATACCATTTTACATGATTTCTTATACTGAACAGAAATAACTTACAATTGCTAACAAATATTACTATTTACTAACAAGTTTCAGTTATATAAAGACATAGGGAATCTGTTCTTTCCCTGATGTCTTAATTTTGTATACTTATAAGGTAGA
>Ga0214235_1000421_pt1 | contig 17614 bp, 16 predicted proteins | sample TroBogypolimnion_2_FD_153073 | JGI IMG/M metagenome (GOLD analysis project Ga0214235, IMG submission 153073) | Freshwater microbial communities from Trout Bog Lake, WI - 15JUL2008 hypolimnion | ecosystem: Environmental > Aquatic > Freshwater > Lake > Hypolimnion/Profundal zone ... | reverse complement strand
AATAGGGCTATCCCAGTCCTTACGCTTGCCAAACACCCCAAAGCAGCCTTTTCTGACTAAAACAGGGTCATCTGGACCAAAGGCGAAACCTGCCTTCACCATAGCCAATCCTACCGTTGCAGACTCTCCAGCACCTAGAATAAGCTTGAAAGACTTCAACTCTGGCTCACCCAGCCTGGCATCACAGAGAACTAAATCAAGTGATCGTTCATCCATAGAGGTCCTCAGCGCGCTTTACAAAGCAATCGACAAAGGTGCCAGCAATATGCCCAAAGACTGGGCCAATAATCTTATCCAGAATGACGCTCTTAAACTCCCAGTGAAGCTTGAACTCCACTTTGCAAGCATCTTCTTGTAAAGGGATAAAGTTCCACTGCCCAGAGAAATGCTTAAACGGGCCATCTACAAACACCATATCAATCGTTTCTGGGCGGTGATTTACATTCCGAGTATGAAAATACTGAGTGATGCCCTTGAAATTAATATTGATTTTGGCATCCAGAACAGTCTCGGTTTGCTCAAAGATTTCCACCCCGCCACACCAAGGGAGGAACTCGGGATAACGGGCGACATCGGTCACTAAGCCGTACATTCGGTCGGCTGATTGGCCAATTAAAACGGTCTTGTAGACGTCTGCCATAATCGTTCTTGAGAGCTAAATAAATATGAGTATCGTCGATAACAAAAAAGCCTTCTTCGATTATTTTATCGAGGAACGTTTTGAGGCAGGGCTTGTTCTGGAAGGCTGGGAAGTAAAAGCCATCCGCGCAGGCCGCGTGCACATCAAAGAAGCGTATGTCGTCATTCGCAAGGCGGAGCTTTTTCTGATCGGCTGTCATATCACCCCCCTGCTCTCAGCCTCTACCCATATCCTTCCGGACAACACCCGCACCCGTAAACTGCTGCTTAATGCAATAGAAATTAAAAAACTCATCGGCAAGGTCGAACAAAAGGGCTACACCCTGGTGCCGCTGAATCTTCACTTCTCCAAAGGCAAGGTCAAATGCGAAATTGGCCTTGCTAGGGGTAAAAAGCAGCACGATAAGAGAGCGGCAACCAAAGAACGGGAATGGGAAGTTCAAAAAGGTCGTATTGCTAGAGGCGATTTAAACGCTTGATAGCTTAAATATGGGGGTAGACTGACCCCAAAACTAATATCTGAGCATTTATGCACTTTTTTAGTGCAGTACAGCACCAAGCCGCCTCAAATCATTCACTTCAGATCTTCCAAAGGCAGTAGTTTGATAACTATGAAATTGCCTTTTGACGAAATGCTCGATGCCGCTGGCAAAGCGCGTCCCCACTATCAAATTTTTCACAATTGGCTGAAGCAACAAAGTGACACCCTCATGGGTCTCAAGCGCGCTGAAGCTGATTTGATCTTTAGACGAGTGGGCATTACTTTCGCCGTCTATGGGGATGACTTGGGTTCAGAAAGAACCATTCCTTTTGATCAAGTGCCACGTATTTTTACTGCCAAAGAATGGGAACAACTCGAAGCGGGATTACGTCAAAGAGTTAAAGCACTCAATCGATTTATCTATGACGTGTATCACGATGAAGAAATTATTAAAGCAGGCATTGTTCCTGCAGAGCAAATTTATAACAATGCGCAGTATCGTCCTGAGATGCGCAATGTCAGCGTGCCACGCGATATCTACGCACAAATTGCTGGTATTGATATTGTCCGTGCAGGTGAAGGTGAATTCTACGTACTAGAAGATAACTTGCGTGTTCCATCTGGCGTCTCCTACATGGTTGAAGACCGCAAGATGATGATGCGACTCTTCCCAGATCTATTTCAAAAATATCGCATTGCTCCTGTGGAGCACTACCCAGATCTGCTATTGGAATGTCTCAAATCCGTCAAACCAGATGATGTCAAAAAACCGAACGTGGTTCTTATGACACCTGGCATGTATAACTCAGCTTACTTCGAACATAGCTACCTTGCACAGCAGATGGGTGTTGAGCTCGTAGAGGGTAAAGACTTATTTGTGAAGAATGAACAAGTCTTTATGCGCACTACCCAAGGGCCTGAGCGGGTTGATGTAATTTATCGGCGGGTTGATGATGACTTCTTGGATCCATTAGCATTTCGATCGGATTCCACACTTGGCGTTGCTGGACTCTTATCAGCCCATCGCGCTGGTAATGTGACTTTGGCAAACGCCATTGGTACCGGTATTGCTGACGATAAATCGATCTACCCCTACGTTCCCGAGATGATTGAATTTTATCTCGGTGAAAAACCGATTCTAAATAACGTACCTACATTTCAGTGTCGCAAGACAGATGACTTAGCATACACATTAGCCAACTTAGATCAGTTGGTCGTGAAACTTACACATGGTGCTGGCGGCTATGGCATGCTAGTTGGTCCTGCATCGACCAAAGCAGAGATTGAAGAATTCAGAACCCACCTCATTGCCAATCCAGACAAATATATCGCTCAACCTACCTTAGCGCTATCCACCTGCCCTACCTTTGTAGAGTCCGGCGTTGCACCAAGACATATCGATTTAAGACCCTTTGTACTCTCCGGCAAAACGATCAAGATGGTCCCTGGCGGATTGACCAGAGTTGCACTTAAAGAAGGCTCTTTAGTAGTGAACTCCTCCCAAGGCGGTGGAACCAAAGATACCTGGGTACTGGAAGAGTGAGAGACGAGCAAGAGAACCAAGGAAACACATGTTAAGTCGTACCGCTGATTGTCTTTATTGGATGGCCCGTTACACCGAGCGTGCAGAGAACACTGCGCGCATGCTCGATGTAAACCATCAGACCTCCCTACTACCTCAGCCCGCCGAGTTCCTGGAACAGAGTTGGAAAAAATTACTCACCATCTCTAAACTGGAAGAAGCCTTTCTGAGTAAATACGATGTGATCAATCGTGAGAATGTCTTGGATTTCATGATTTATGAAACCAGCAATCCCTCTAGCATTGTTTCTTGCTTGTTTGCCGCTCGCGAGAATGCACGCGTCATTCGCGGAAAGATTACTTCCGAAGTTTGGGAAACCCAAAACACTACTTGGCTTGAACTGCAGCGCATTCTAGAAGCAAGGCATCAAGCAGATCCCAGTCGTCTCTTAGAGTGGGTCAAGCACCGCTGCCATCTATTTAGAGGTGTTCTTTATGGCACGATGCTCAAGAACGAAGCTTTCTACTTTATTAACGTAGGAACGCTACTTGAGCGCGCCGATAATACCGCTCGTATTTTGGAAACAAAGTATGAGGATCCAGCCTCTCTTAAAGTGCTCAGCAAAAATGCGTCCGGGGGTGAAGGGACTGACGGTAAATTCTTTGACTTCTACCACTGGGCCGCCCTACTCCGATCAGTATCTGCATTTGAGATCTATCGTCAAATCTACTCTGACCAGGTAATCCCGAAACAGGTTGCCAAGTTATTGATATTTAATAAGCAGATGCCGCGCTCATTGGTGTGCTGCATCAATGAACTAATCCCCCTGATTTCTGAAGTCAAAAATCAGCAATCAAAAGAAATTGAACGTTTACTTGGCAAACTCAAGGCAAGCTTAGATTACTCCGATATTGATGAGGTATTTGAGCAAGGTTTAGAGGAATTCATTGAAGGCTTCTTGAAGCGCATCAATCATGTGGCTGATGAGTTCAGTAGCGCCTACCTGATACCGCTGGCTGTCGCCTAAGAAATAATATAAATATGCATCTCAAAATACGTCACCGTACCGAGTACCGCTACGAAAAACCGGTACGTTACTCCATTCAAGAATTACGCCTTACGCCACCGACTGTCGCAGGCCAGCAGATTGATAAATGGAAAATTAGCACTCCAATTAAAGCCTCTAACTCGATAGATACCTTCGGCAATGCCTGTAGCGTCTTCGTACAAGAGACTCCCTACACTTCAATGATGATTGAGGCAGAAGGTGCTGTGTATACACAGGATGCTTTTGAATTTATTGATGATGCTAAGGCAGTATCACCCTACTATCTTCTGCAGCAAACGAACTTGACGGAGCCAACAGAAGAAATGTTGGACTATTTCTCTTATAGCCTTCCTAAGAAAAATACCGTTGATCAAGTGCTCAAGCTTGCCGAAGCAGTTCAGGGCTTAATTGTGTACTCCCCAGGACAAACCAACTTTGCTACGACTGCAGTCCAATCGTTTGCCATGAAATCTGGGGTGTGCCAGGATCATGCGCATATGATGCTGGGTCTTTGCCGGGCCTCACATATCCCGGCGCGTTATGTCAGTGGATACTTCTTTGCTGAAGAGTCACCTAACCTTGCAAGTCATGCCTGGATAGACTTTTGTAGTGATATTGAGAAAGGTATTTGGACTAGCGTAGATATAACGCATGCCTGCCTTATAGATTCACGCCATATCCGACTGGCTATTGGTCGTGATTACTACTCTGCTGCACCAGTAAAAGGTGTGCGTACGGGTGGTGGCGGTGAAGAACTCAGCGCTAACATCTCCATACAGCAACTAGCCTAGACTTATCTACTTTTTAAGAGATAATCTGAAGAAATAATGAAGAGGGTTTTGGGATGACGTATTGTGTTGGGCTTTGCCTTAAAGATGGTCTTGTATTTTTATCCGATACCCGCACCAATGCGGGTGTAGACCAAATCGGCACCTTCAGGAAAATGTCCATCTTCCAAGAAAAAGATCGCTTCTTTACGCTCATGAGCGCTGGCAATCTTGCTATTACTCAAGCTGTTAAAGAAATCCTCCTACAAGGCCAAATACTGAGCGGCAAGAATCTTTGGACCGCTGAAAACTCGCATGATGCTGCTGTTGTCATTGGTGATGCCATTAAACAAGTCTACGATCGTGACCATGAGGCTCTTGAAAAAGCAGGGATTGATTTCAACTGCAACCTGATCTTTGGTGGTCAGGTAAAAGGTGAAAGACCTCGTCTATTTAATATCTACTCAGCAGGAAACTTTATTGAGGCGACCCCTGAGACTTGTTACTTCCAGATAGGTGAATCGAAATACGGCAAACCAATCTTAGACCGCGTATTGAATTTCAACACCTCGCTCAATCTTGCGACCAAGTGCGCTTTGATCTCCATGGATTCAACGCTAAACAGTAATATCTCTGTGGGTCTCCCATTAGACTTGCTGGTATACGAGAAGAACTCATTCCGCGCTGACAAACTCGTCACCATGGATGAATCCAACCCTTACTTCCAGATGATTCATCAACTCTGGGGAGAGAAACTCCGCGCAGCATTTAATTCTATTTCCGAACCAAGCTGGAGTGGCGCCAATAAGACCAGTGCTATTTCATCACCAGCTAAAAAGATGGGAGCGGTCCCAATAAATCATCGACCTGCAAAAGTAAAAGTGAAAACAAAAACAGTTGCTATGCCCGCTCAGAAACCTGTAAAACGAACTAGCTCTAAAACTAAAGCCAAAGCTCAATAAATCATTTTTACGCCTAACGAACAAAAAGGCCTAGATTTTTCTAGGCCTTTTACTTTAGTGCGAGAAATTACTATTTTTTAGCCGATTATGCTTTTAAGTTCTTACCCAACATCTCCCAGGTAGCTACTACGCTATCTGGATTCAATGAGATAGAGGTAATTCCCTTTTCAACCAACCAACGAGCAAAGTCTGGGTGATCTGAAGGACCTTGACCACAAATACCAACGTATTTGTTTTGTTTGCGACATGCATCGATTGAACGAGCGATCATGAACTCTACCGCTGGATCACGCTCATCAAAGTCGATTGCTAACAATTCCATACCGGAGTCACGATCAAGACCTAAAGTTAACTGAGTCATATCGTTTGAGCCGATAGAGAAACCATCAAAGTATTCGAGGAACTGATCAGCCAAAATAGCATTGGATGGGATCTCGCACATCATGATGAGGCGTAGACCATTGACACCGCGCTTGAGACCAAACTTCTCCATCATATCGATCACGCGCTTGGCTTGATTGATAGTACGGACAAATGGAACCATGATTTCTACGTTATCCAAGCCCATATCTTCGCGCACACGCTTCATAGCTGCACACTCAAGCGCAAATGCTTCGCCAAAATCTTCGGATACATAACGTGAGGCACCGCGAAAGCCCAACATCGGATTCTCTTCGTCCGGCTCATAACGTGATCCACCAATCAACTTCTTATATTCATTGGATTTGAAGTCTGATAAACGAACAATCACTGGCTTTGGATAGAAAGCAGCAGCAATGGTTGCTACACCTTCAACCAGTTTATCTTCATAGAACTGGCGTGGGCTAGCGTAGCCGCGAGCCACGCTCTCTACTGCACGCTTGAGATCAGGATCAATATTTGGGTATTCCAATACCGCACGTGGATGAACACCAATATAGTTATTAATAATGAACTCGAGACGAGCAAGGCCAACACCCGCATTGGGGATTTGGCAGAAATCAAATGCCAATTGAGGGTTACCAATGTTCATGGTGATCTTCACTGGGATCTCTGGCAATACACCACGGGAAACCTCAGAAACTTCAGTCTCAATCAAACCATCATAGATATGGCCTTCATCACCCTCGGAACAAGAAACTGTCACCATCATGCCGTCTTGCAAATGCTCAGTTGCATCGCCGCAACCAACAACTGCAGGCACACCCAGTTCGCGAGCAATAATTGCTGCGTGGCAAGTACGTCCGCCACGATTAGTCACAATCGCTGAGGCACGCTTCATTACTGGCTCCCAGTTTGGATCAGTCATATCGGCGACCAATACGTCGCCTGGCTGAACACGATCCATCTCGCTTGGGTCACGAATGATGCGGACTGGCCCTGCGCCGATCTTTTGACCGATCGCACGACCTTTTGCCAATACTTTGGAGCTACCCTTTAACTTGTAGCGCATCTCAACTTGGCCAGCAGCCTGGCTCTTTACAGTCTCAGGACGTGCTTGGAGGATATAGATACGGCCATCTTGACCATCTTTACCCCACTCGATGTCCATTGGACGACCGTAGTGCTTCTCAATGATCACAGCATATTTTGCTAACTCAGTAATATCCGAATCTTCCAAAGAAAAGCGATTGCGTTTTTCTGGAGTGACATCCACTGTTTGCACTTTTTCAGCAGAGCCTTTTGGTGCAAATTGCATCTGAATCAACTTAGAGCCTAAAGAGCGACGAATGATCGCCTTTTTATCTTTAGCTAATGTAGTTTTGAAAACATAAAACTCGTCTGGGTTAACTGCGCCTTGCACAACAGTTTCACCCAAGCCGTAGCTGGAGGTAATGAAAACAACATCTTCAAAGCCAGACTCGGTATCCAGCGTAAACATTACGCCAGCAGCACCCAAGTCAGAGCGGACCATACGCTGAATACCAGCCGATAGGGCTACTTCAGCGTGGGCAAAGCCCTTATGTACACGATATGAAATAGCGCGGTCGTTATAAAGAGAGGCAAATACTTCACGAATCTTCTTCAGAACATCGTCAATACCTTCGACGTTCAAAAATGTCTCTTGCTGACCTGCAAAAGAGGCATCCGGTAAATCTTCAGCAGTCGCTGAAGAGCGTACGGCAAAAGAACCTTTGCCAGAATCGTCTAATAGCATAAAAGCCTTACGAATCTCTTCGTCTAACTTTGGCTGAAAAGGTGCCGTTTCAATCCAATGACGGATCTCTGCACCGGCTTGTGCCAATGCACGCACATCATCAATATTTAAACCCTCTAAACGCTGCTGAATGCGTTCAGTCAAATTATTGTGTTTTAGAAAATCGCGAAATGCTAACGCAGTAGTTGCAAAACCAGTAGGAACACGAACACCGGTAGAAGCCAATTGAGAAATCATTTCTCCTAATGAAGCATTCTTACCGCCAACTGATTCGACATCAGTCATTCGAAGTTGCTCAAAAGGTAAAACGTAGGCATCTGCAATATTGCTATTTTGCTGCTGTTGGTTGGACATAAAATACTCTCTAAGGATAAGGAAACTGGTGTAGCGGCCATCCTAAATGGGGCATGCTTTAATATGACTCTATTGTAAAGCTGACCTCGACTTTTTGAGCTAAATCCATGTCTAATGAAACCCGTATTGTTTTTATCGTCTCTGATGGCACCGGCATTACCGCCGAGAACTTCAGTCAGTCGATTTTGGCTCAATTTGAGGCCACTTTTAAGCATGTTCGCGTGCCATTTGTGGATAGCATCGATAAGGCCCATGATGCTGTTAACAGCATCAACCAGGCGGCGACGAAATACCAGGCTCAACCGATCGTGTTCACCACCTTAGTAAACACTGAGCTCAATACAATTGTTAGTAAGGCAAATGGATTGATTCTGGATATGTTCCAGACTTTTGTGGCCCCACTAGAAGCGGCCTTGGGCATGAAATCTACCCATGCCATGAACCGCCTTCATCACAATGCAGATACTGAGGCCTATAAGAACCGGATTGAAGCGATTAACTATTCATTAGCCCATGACGATGGTCAGTCCAACCAAAACTTGGCAGACGCTGATGTCATTCTGATTGGCATCTCCCGGGTTGGTAAAACCCCAACTAGCCTCTATCTTGCAATGCAGTATGGTTTAAAGGCTGCCAACTATCCACTCATTCCAGAAGACTTTGAGCGAGGACAACTTCCCAAAGACCTCATTCCCTTCCGCCAGAAAATCTTTGGGCTCATGATTGATGCCGAGCGACTCTCAGAAATTCGGAATGAACGCAGACCCGGTAGCAACTACGCCAAACTAGAAAACTGCCGTTATGAAATCAACGAAGCAACCGCGATGATGAAAAAGCAGTCCATCCCTTGGGTGCTCACTACAAGCAAGTCTATCGAAGAGATAGCAACTACTGTATTGCAGGCAATTAAGTCAGATAAAACGATACTGGGCTAAGCTGCCAAAATTTGGAGCTTAAGTACGCCTTACTCGCACTGTCTCAAATAGACAAACCGCCGCTGCCGTTGAGACATTCAATGACTCCACCCTTGGATCAATTGGGATAGAAACACCCTTTGCTTGTGCAAGCAGATCTCCAGATACACCTTGTCCTTCACTACCCATGACCCAAGCAACTGGATACTGCAACTCCTTCTGAAGAGAATAGAGATCCTGCTCTGCATCGGCTGTCGTTGCTAATAATTGAGCTGTAACTGCGCTCAATACTTGCTGGTTAGACCAACCTTCATATAAATCTAGCAGTTTGTGAGCGCCCATACCGGCACGCAATACCTTGGTAGACCACAGATGTGCGCATCCAGTTAAAGCAATCACTTGTGTAAAGCCAGCTGCAGCTGCAGTGCGCAATATGGAGCCAACATTACCTGCATCTTGTACTCGATCCAAAATCACTACATCACCCTCTAAAGTTGTAATCGATTGTAGTGTTGTAAGAGTAGATTTGGGTAGATTCATCAAGCCTGCAATATGAGGTGCATTAACCAAGTCGGAAAGTAAGTCCCAGAGTGCGCTATCTAATTGAAATACTTTAGTGTCAGGACAAATCTCTAGATGTTCATATACAGCTTGTGAGATTTCTAGATTCTTTAAGCCAACTTCTGAGGTCAGCAAGATATTCAAGGCTGGATCACCTACCCAAGTTTGAACTAAATGAATGCCTTCCAATAAAGCCTGACCGCTTGCCAATCTAGCCTTCTGCCCCCTTGAGCCTGTCGCTTGCAATAGGCGAATCTCTTTAAATAAAGGGTTGTCTTTGGAAGTAATGAGATCAAAGTTCATGACTTATTCAGTACTTAGCTTGTAATCGATTCGAGAACTTTACGGACTGGAGAAAAGCTTCTTCTATGTTGATCGCACGCACCGAATTGCTTAAGGGCTGCAAAGTGGGCTTCGGTTGGATAACCCATATGCTGAGCAAAACCATATTGTGGATGCTGCTCATGCAAAGACATCATTTGACGATCACGCGTTACTTTGGCAACTATTGATGCCGCTGAAATAGCAGGCTCTTTAGCATCACCCTTAATAATGGCTTCAGCATCAATTGGTAGCTCTGGGCAACGATTACCATCAATCAAAGCTTTATCGGGCCAAGCACCTAATCGAATAGTGAGATCTTCGATAGCCCTACGCATTGCTAACATCGTGGCTTGCAAAATATTGATCTCATCAATCTCGGCCGGACTAGCTTCGCCAACACCCCAAGCTTTTGCTTTACTCATGATTTGTTCATACAAAAACTCACGCTTTGCTGGTGTCAGCTTTTTGGAGTCTTTGAGACCCTCAATGGGATTTTGGGGATCGAGTACCACAGCACCAGCAACTACAGCACCAACCAAAGGTCCACGACCCGCCTCATCCACTCCGCAGATCCAAATGAGGCTCATGCGCTTGCTTTATTCTTGCGTTGATTGGCAATTGTTTGTGCTACAGCTTGCGCAACCAGTAAACCAGTAGGTCTGCGTAGTGTTTCATGCATCTGTGCAAAACGTTCTTTGAGTACGGCTACTTTATTGGGATGCTCCAACCACTCTTGCAGGGCGTTAGCCAGCTTCTCAGGCGTCGCATCATCTTGCAGAAGCTCCGGAACAACAAACTCACCGCACAATATATTGGGAAGACCCACATAAGGCAGGTAGCCTTGCCTCTTCATAATCTGTGCAGTTAACCAAGGCACCTTATAAGAAATCACCATTGGCTTTTTCCATAAGGCTGCTTGCAAAGTAGCTGTACCACTCGCAATTAATACGACATCAGATGCCTCAAGTACTTCATCAGACATAGCATCAAGCAAATGAATTTGAATATCTGCATTAACCTCTTTCACCTTACGCAAAAGTTGCTCCAAGGGTTCGCGTAATCTTGGTGTGGCTACTGGAATTAAGAAATTGAGCTTCTGCCCTTTTAATCTGTCTGCTAATAGCCGCATCGTTTCAAAGAAGACTGGTGCAATCAGCTCAATCTCTGATCCACGGCTGCCTGGCAAAACAGCAATCACAAGACCATCCAGAGAAATTGCTTCTTGTTTTAGATGCTTATTTAGATACTGACTTAGTTTTTCTCTGGCTTGCTGGATGTTCGGCTCAAGTGGGATTTCACTAGCTAGAGGATGGCCTACGTAAGTAGAGGTCACACCAGCTTTGTCATAGATCTCAGTTTCGAAAGGAAAGATACAGAGCATGCGATCTACCGCTTGAGCAATTTTCTTAATACGTCCTGCTCTCCATGCCCAAATAGAGGGAGATACCAAATGCAATATCGGAATGCCCGCCTTGCGTAACTGCAACTCCACTCCTAAATTAAAGTCTGGCGCGTCAATGCCGAGATAGACGTCGGGTCTGCCCCCATTGAGGAGATTTTGAATTAATTCTTTGCGAAGTTTCAGAATAGCAGGCAACTGTTTGATTGCCTCTACGTAACCTCGAACACTCAAGGTTTCCATTGGCCAATCAGAGCGCATACCCTCGGCCTGCATGCGAGGACCGCCGATTCCATAAACCTCAAGTCCGGCCATGTCCGGTATTTGATTTAGCGCACTGAGTACTGGCGCTGCTAGAAGATCGCCAGAAGGTTCGCCAGCTACACAAGCTAACTTTGGCAAAGTAATCCTATTACCGAATGATGCCGCGTGTAGACGCAGCGATGAAGTCATGGAACTGCGCCAGCTTTTCTGCAGTCTGAGCATCTGCAGCGTTTGCAGTAACCATCTTTTGGATCTCTACTTTAGCCTCTTCAAAACTCAGGCCATCCTTGTAAAGGACTTTATAGGCTTGACGTAAGGCAGAGATTGTCTCGCTAGAGAAACCGCGACGTTTTAAACCTTCAACATTAATGCCATGAGGGGAGGCTTTATCTCCCGCTGCAATCACAAAAGGCGGAATATCTTGCACTAAGGCAGATGCACCACCCAGCATCGCGTGTTGACCGATGCGGACGAATTGATGAACACCAGACATACCACCCATAATCGCCCAGTCTTCCACTTTCACATGACCTGCTATTTGCGCATTACTTGAGAAGATGGTGTGATTGCCAACTTGACAGTCATGGGCGATATGAACATAAGCCATGATCCAATTATCGTTACCAATACGAGTAATGCCTTCGTCTTGTGATGTGCCCGTATGAATGGTCGTGAACTCACGAACTGTATTGCGATCACCAATAATTAATTGGGTTGGCTCACCGCGGTATTTCATATCTTGCGGAGGACCACCAATAGCGGCAAAGTGAGCAAAAGTATTTTCTTTACCGATAGTGGTGTAACCCTCAATCACTGTATGAGAACCTACTTTAGTACCAGCAGCAATTTTGACATTAGGGCCAATAACGGAATATGGGCCAACTTCAACATCGCTGGCTAACTCAGCCTTACTGTCTACTACAGCAGATGCATGAATCCGAGTCATTACGCGCCTTTCGTACGGACCGCACAAGTAATATTAGCCTCTGCAGCAATCTCACCGTCTACAGTCGCCTTAACAGCAAATTTATAAATACCAGCGCGTCCACGCTCCAATATAGCAGTCATGATTAACTGATCACCAGGCAGAACAGGCTTCTTAAAACGTGCACCATCAATTCCTGCAAAGTAATAAATTGCATCTTCAGCACGTTCTTCAGAGAAGGTAAGTAAAGCAGCTGTTTGAGCCAAAGCTTCAATAATCAAGACGCCAGGCATCACTGGAAAATCCGGGAAATGTCCCTGAAAGAATGGCTCATTCATGGTCACATTCTTTAAAGCGGTAATACTCTCGCGTGGAGTGATTTCAAGTACGCGATCCACCAATAAGAAAGGGTAGCGATGCGGTAGCAATTTCAGAATCTTATTGATATCGATTGCGATTGGTGTGCTCATAAATGGCCTGCTTAAAAGTAAATATTCGTTTAGATTACAGAATTTTATGACTCTGTGGTTTTGTTTTTATCCAGTAAGCGCAGGCGCTGACGTATTTTATCTAGCCCACGCAAAATAGCAGCATTTTTCTCCCATGCGCTATGGAGCATCGATGGATATACCCCTGTGAAATGCTGCCCAGGCTCAGTAATAGAGCGAATAATAGAGGTATTGCCAGAAACCGTTGTTCTATCGGCAATAGTGAGGTGTCCCGCAAAGTTTGCAGCGCCGCCAATGATGCAGAAATTACCAATCTTAGTGCTACCAGATATAGCGGCACATCCCGCAACTACGCAGCAACTACCAATGACTACGTTGTGCGCAATTTGCACCTGATTATCAATTTTAGTTCCTGCACCTATGATCGTATCGCTCATTGCACCACGATCAATCGTAGTAGAGGCGCCAATCTCAACATCATTACCAATCACTACTCGCCCAGTCTGTGGAATCTTGACCCACTCCCCGCCAGCAGCAGAAAAATCTGGGGCAAAGCCAAAGCCATCGGCTCCAATGACTACGCCACTGTGAATAATGCAGCGCTCACCGATTTGTGAATTGTAATAAATTGAAACTGACGGATAAATCAATGTATCGCTTGCAATAGTGCTGTCCTTAGCAATACTGGTGTTTCCTAGAATAGCAACACGCTCACCGAGCGTCACCCCCGCGCCAATTTGCACAAATGGACCAATATGGCAGGAGGCAGGAATACTTGCAGTGGAATCAATAACCGCACTAGGATGAATTCCGGGTGAATAGCTTGGGTTGCCTGCTTTTGCAAAGTACTGAGCCATTCTGGCAAAAGTAGCGTATGGATTTTTGGAGACAAAGTACACGCGCTTAGCAGCATTTGCACTGGGATTGGCTTGTAAAAACTCAAGATCCGATTTGCTCACAATCAGAGCACCAGAAGCGCTCTCGCTAGCCTGCTGCCTATAAAGCGGATTGGAAAGAAAGGAGATCTGACTTGGCTGCGCTCGCTCCAAAGGAGCGAGGCCAGTAAATTCGTGGGAAGCCTCCCCCACCAAGCTTGCTTGAAACTGTTCGGCCAGCTCAATGGCGGTCGGCATAAAGCTTACTTTTGGCTATTTAAAGCCTTGATAACATCATCGGTTACGTCAGCCTTTGGGCTGGCATAAGCTGCTTCTTGAACGATGAGGTCAATTTTTCTCTGTTCTGCAATTTGCTTCAACACTAAGTTCGCCTTTTCAGCTATCTTTGCACGCTCTTCAAAAGTGCGTTGATTGAGATCCTCAGTAAATTCGCGCTGCTTACGTTGCAATTCACGGTCTTGATCAGCTAATTCACGTTGACGACGAACACGATCAGCTTCGCTCATTACAGCGCCATCACGATCGAGCTTTTCAGCTGCAGACTTAATCTTTTGAGCGCTATCACGTAAATCATTTTGACGCTTAGTAAATTCATTTTGCAAACGAGTTTGCATCGCTTTAGCAAGATTAGACTCATTGAATACTTTCTCTGAGTTCACAACTGCAACACGCGTTCCGCTATCTTGAGCATAAACTTGTGGCGCAGCTAAAGCTGCTGCTGCAAATAGGCTGACTTGAATCCATTTTGAAGATTGATAAAGCTTCATAAATCTTTCCTTAAACAATTAAAACGCTGTACCCACTTGGAATTGCAATCTCTGTACGTTATCCGTTGGCTGCGTCTTATACGGAATACCGTAGCTGAATTTCAAAGGTCCGAGCGGTGATATCCATGATAAACCCAATCCATAGGAGTATCTCAGAACTAAATTGATGTTCTCTCCGAAGGCATTACCGCCATCAACGAAGGTAAATAGACGGAGGGTTTTGTCAACGCCTGAGCCAGGAACAGGGAAGGTGTATTCCACATTAGAAACAATCTTGGACTGTCCGCCGGTCGGCTGATAGGCGCCAAGGATGGTGTTGTAGTACTGAGGGCCCAAAGAGCCTGGTGAGTAGCCACGAACAGAACCAATGCCACCCACATAGTAGTTCTTGGTGATTGGAAATGGCTTATTGCCATAAGCTTGGCCATAACCAACCTCTCCATTAAAGGACAAAATATTGCCTTTTGAGAAGGAGTGGTATTTCTGATACTGGCCATAAAGACGATAAAAAGTAAGGTCTCCAACAGGGGTCCCTACTTCGCCTGAGAGCTGCTGCAAGGAACCACTCGAAGGTATCAAAGTACTATCACGACCATCACGTGCCCAACCTACAGTTACAGGCACGTTGTAAGTGGTTAACGTGCCAGGGTAGCCTGGGGCAGCGACTCCGTAACTCATCGCATAATTTAGATACGGTATTGGAGTGTTTGGAGAGGTATTGATTTGAAAGGCCTCTATACCAGTTCCAAAGAATACCCTGTCAACCTCTGTGTAGGGCACGCCAAATTTAATGTTGGATCCTACTGACTTAATTTGATAATCAGGGTCACCGGCGTAATACAAAGGCTTGCTTGAGCGATAGTACAAATCTGTGTAGCGACTGATACCATCTTCCGTAAAGTATGGATCGTAATTTGAAAGCGTCAGATTCTGGTTAATCTTACCAAGTGACGCATTCAAACCAATCGCAGTACCAGTACCAAACGCATTATCTTGATTAATACCGGCAGACAAAATCAACTTCTCCGTTGAAGAGAAGCCCGCACCAATAGTAACGGCCCCTGTTGGCTTTTCCGTTACCTTCACGTTCACGTCAACCTGATCGGGGGAGCCGGGGACATCTTCTGTAGTGATATCAGTTTCCGTGAAATATCCTAAGCGGCCTAGACGCTTTTTAGATAAATCAATCTTATCGCTATCAAACCAAGAGCTTTCAAACTGGCGCATCTCCCGACGAATCACCATATCGCGCGTTTTGGCATTGCCTGAAATAGCTACTTGACGAACATAGATACGACGACCGGGATCAACCACTAAAGTGAGGTCAACCTCAGCTACTTCGCGGCGAATATCTGGTTGCGGATTGATGGTCGCGAATGCATACCCATAGGAACCTAAAATCTCGGCGATTGCTTTAGTGCTCTCTGTTAATTTGGCTGATGAAAAGGTATCCCCAGGCTTTAGAGTAACAAGCTGCAGTAACTCAGCCTCTTTGCCTAAAGTTTCACCAGCTAGGCGCACATCCTTGACGGTGAACTTTTTGCCTTCACGAATACTGATAGTGAGGAATATGCCTTTTTTATCCGGAGTAATGGATACCTGAGTAGAGTCGATCACAAACTCGAGATAACCACGGTTCAAATAATAAGAACGAATAGTTTCTAGGTCTGCAGTTAATTTCTGTTTTGAATAAAGATCGTCTTTGCTATACCAAGACAGCCAACCGCCAGTCTTTAACTGCATCTCACCCTTCAAAGTGCTCTCACTAAACACCTCATTGCCGATGAAATTAATTTCCTGAATCTTGGCAACCGGACCTTCATCAATATTGAAGTAAATAGCCACTTGATTACGCTCAACAGGTGTTACTGTAGCAACGACTTCTGCGGCATACATCCCTTTGCCAACATATTGACGTTTTAGCTCTTGCTCAGCTTTATCAATTAGGGCCTTGTCATAGAAACGTGCCTCAGCGACACCAACGGTCTTTAAGGACTTACGCACAATCTCCGCATCGAACTCCTTCATTCCTGTAAATTCAATACGGGAAACCGTTGGACGCTCTTCAACAATCACAATCAGTACGTTGCCTTGAGCCTGAATTTGAACATCTCTAAAAAATCCAGTGCTGTAGAGCGCTTTGATCGCCTCAGTACTTTTTTCTTCAGTAAAAGTATCGCCCACCTGAACAGGCAAATAACTAAACACCGTCCCTGGTTCTACGCGCTGCAATCCCTCAACACGAATATCTTTCACCACAAAAGAATCGGCTGCAGAAGCATTCAAGCTCAGTCCAAGCGCAAAAAATATCAGGCTTTGAGCAATGAAATGGGTGAAAATACGGAAAGGATATGTCAGAGAATTCAAGGCGAAATATAGCGTTGTAAATCGTTAAACAAGGCCAGTAGTGACATAAAAATCAGCAACACAAAGCCCACTTTTTGAAGCTGCTCTTGCGTTGATGATGAAATCCGTCTACCGGCGACCAACTCCCATGCATCATACAGTAGCTGACCCCCATCCAGCATTGGAAAAGGTAGCAAATTCAGCAAACCAATGCTAATACTCATAAGTGCCAAAAAGGCTAAAAATGGCTGCCAACCCACCTGGGCTGATTTGCCCGCCATGTCGGCAATACTGAGTGGTCCACCCAGCTGTTTTAAAGAGGTATTTCCCGTAAATAATCCAAGCATTAGCCTTGCAGAAACCTTGCTAATTACCCACACCCGCTGAGATGCAAAAATGAGAGCATCTATGGGTCCTAATTTCAGTTCCTGCCACTGCGCCAAAGGTGTTTTTGCCGGAAGAATACCTAATGCCAGCATAGCGTCCCTGTCTGGGGTAATTTTGGGTAAATCCTTGGCATAAAAGGCCTTTACTGAGCTACCGCCAACTGGGGTCTGCAGCTCTAAAGCAAATCCATTTTGCCCCGTAAGCGCGTCCATCAAACTCCAGCGTAAGGCATTCCAACTGAGGACAGGGTCAAAATCACCAAAAGAGGGCGTCTTGTCTTCGCCAGGGCCCAAATTTTGCCACCCCATCACACGATCCCCCTCTATCAAACCCAACTTAGCCGCGACCGATTGCTCAGGAGGATTTTGTAAAACAGCTGGTAGTTGTGGGGCTCCGGATATATAGATCAAGGCAAAAAAGAGAATTGCCAGCAAAAAATTGGCAAAAGGACCAGCCGCAACAATGAAAGATC
>Ga0214235_1000404_pt1 | contig 18127 bp, 19 predicted proteins | sample TroBogypolimnion_2_FD_153073 | JGI IMG/M metagenome (GOLD analysis project Ga0214235, IMG submission 153073) | Freshwater microbial communities from Trout Bog Lake, WI - 15JUL2008 hypolimnion | ecosystem: Environmental > Aquatic > Freshwater > Lake > Hypolimnion/Profundal zone ... | reverse complement strand
CGTTAAGTTGTCGTAAATCATAATCGCTAAACTTCATGTCTTTAAATCTAACACATTAACACTGGGAAAAGAAAGTTTTAATAAAATAGAGGGGGGGGGGAGTGAATCGTTACAATTCAACTCGTGCTTGGTTGGAATTTGGGGTGGGTTTTTAGGCACTGTTCATGCTGGTGCGGGACGTGGGTTTATATCCTCGTCCCTAACGTTTCGAAAGCTATTAAAGCACCAAACGTTTCGGTCGGGTTTGCAAACCCCGAGCGGCATCGGAATAATGTGCGGGCGCATGCAATTCGCCCCTACGGGGTATCTTTAGAAACTATTAATCACCCCCCATCAATTACTGGCGATTAGCTTTTGCTTCTTGCTCTTGATTTAAAAAGAAGTTAAGTCGCTCACTTAAAATAGAAGATAACTGAAAGCTCAATCCTTTTGACTCTAAGGCAATACGAATTTGATAAATAGCATCCTTAGTTTGCCCCATTGCAAAATAATATTCTGCAAGATAACGATGAGATTCAGCGGGTTGATTATTTTTGTTATACGCTTCAGCCAACAGCCCCCAATAAACGGTCATTTGTTGGGCTTCTGGACTTAATGCCAGTAAGTATTTTCTAGCGAGATCGGCTTTGTCTACTTTTAGCAAGGCATTAATATAGTCCAGTTTAATGGCCGAATTATTTGGGAATTGCTCTGTCAATTTTTGATAACGTAACACTGCCGTATTAAAATCTCTAGCATCAAAAGCGGTTTTAGCAAGTGCGGATGAATATTGCGACTGCTCTGGATATTCTTTAGTTAATCCTTGGAAAATGGCTTCTGCGTCTTTAAATTTTTCAGTTTTTAGTAAAAACAAACCTAAACCATAAAGAGCAACCGTACGCTGCTCCAAGGTACCTTGGCTTAATCTGGATCGATAATAGTGCTCTAAAAAGACAGGGTCAGCTATCGTCATAATACGAATCTTCGCTTTTGTTAACTGATAAGCTAGTGAATCCGGATATTGCTTATAGGGATAAGTCTCTGCACGTCCTCGCGTATCTGAAATACGTGATTCGGTAACAGGGTGAGTTCTTAAAAACTCTGGCACACCCAGCCCTGCATAGCGCGTTGCTTGTTGCAGTCGCTCAAAAAAGGTCGGCATACTACGCGGATCGAAATGCGTAGCAGCTAAGGTTTGCATACCGACACGATCTGCTTCCGCTTCATTTTCACGCGTAAAATTGATCTGAAATTGCACACTTCCCCCCATGATTGCCATAATGGCAGCCTGCCCCATAGCAGCAGAACGTGTACCCAATAATATAGCACCTAACATACCCGCCGCTGTTGGGATGGATAAGCGACTTGATGCCTCTGCAGCTCGAAATAAATGTCGCTGGGTAATATGTGAGATTTCATGGGCAATAACGGATGCTAATTCACTTTCAGCTTCTGTAATTAAGATTAATCCTGAATTAACGCCAATATAACCACCTGGACCTGCAAAAGCATTAATATCATTTTCCATGACCACAAAGAAATGAAATGGATGACCAGGGTTATCACTATTAGCCGCCAATTTTCTCCCTATCGATTGAATATACTCTTGGATTTCAGTATCTTCATTAACAGTAATCTGTGAATGCAAACTCCTAAAAAACTCATCACCAAACTCTCTTTCTTCAGCAGGAGATATTAAGGTACCAGAGGAATCGCCCATATCGGGCAGTTCTATTTTATTAATCTCAACGGCCTGTCGTGAAACAGGAAAGACAGCAAGACTTATTGCCAAAATAATTGCAGAGCGTTTAATCATGGGGTTTTAGGTTACTCATGTGAACTCAATATGCGCAGGATCAGCCATCCTGATGTAAGGTCTCTAAACTAAAAAATCAATGTGTTACGAAACAAAAAACAAAGGCAACTTGTATTGATAGTGCTAAGAGGGTGGTTATCGTATGTTATTATAAAACATCTCACTTAAACTACCCAAGAATTGCCATCTTACGATGAAATTTGCCATACAGGTTAATTCTAGTCCTTACCATTGCAACGCAGGACATACTGCCTACCTCTTTATTAAGGCGGCCTTAGTACAAAATCATGACATATTTCGGGTATTTTTCTACCATGACGGTATCTATCATGCTTTCAAACACTCAACACCACCTGATGATGAGCAACAACTCACCACGCTATGGAGTAAGTTAGCTCAGCAATATCAGGTTGATTTGGTAGTTTGTATTTCTGCTGCACAACGCCGTGGCTTACTGCATGCTGATGAAGCAAATAGGCAAGGTAAACTAGATAATGATTTAGCCGCTGGTTTTCGTATTTCCGGCCTAGGACAACTGGTTGAAGCCACTTTAGTGACTGATCGATTAATCGTATTTGGATGAAACGTGAATAAACGTTATTTATTTGTCTTACGAAAAGCGGCGCATAGCGGTCTTTATGCGCAAGAAATGCTCGATATTATTTTAACAACCGCAGCTTTTGATCAAGCCGTGAGCATTTTATTGCTAGATGACAGTGTTTTTCAGTTAAAAAAATATCAATATTCTGAAAAGCACGACATGAAAGATATTGCCGCTATTTTTTCTGCTCTGGAAATTTATGATGTTAAAAACATATACGCTGAAAATGAATCGTTGCAGGAACGAGGACTCAGTGCCGATGATTTATGCTTACCTATACAACTCATCGTACGAAGAGACACGCCCGAATTAATGCAACAATTTGATGTAATATTTTCTGGGTAATCCTTGCAATATCCGCTTTGCTTTACTAACTGGGAATGTAGCGACATGCAAAAAAATGTATTAATCACTGGTGCTGCTAAACGCATTGGCGCTGTCTGCGCTAAACATTTACATGACCACGGCTGCAATGTGTTCTTGCACTACAAAACAGCAGAAGCTGAGGCTATAGAGCTATCTAATGAGCTTAACCTAAAACGAACGAATTCTTCGTTTATTATGCAAGCTAATCTCCTCATTGAAGCAGAGCGCTCTGCATTGGCCAAAGCCGCTTGCTTGGCATGGGAGGGCGGCATAGATGTATTAATAAATAACGCCTCATCTTTTTATCCAACGACCATCAATGATGTTACCGAGCAACAATGGGATGAATTACTCGGCAGTAATTTAAAAGCACCTTTTTTTTTAGCGCAGTCTTTATCGCAGACATTAGCCCTTAATAAAGGTTCTATTATTAATATTATCGATATTCATGCAGAGCGCGGACTTCCTGGCCACTCTGTCTACAGCATTGCTAAAGCTGGATTGCAAGCCATGACCAAAGTGCTCGCAAAAGAATTGGCCCCATCAATACGCGTTAATGGGATAGCTCCAGGGGCTATTTTGTGGCCAGACAAGTCTTGCTCTGAACAAGATAAAAATGACATTTTACAACGCATCGCTTTAGGTCGATGCGGAGAGCCCTTAGATATTGCTAAGGCCATTGGGTATTTAATCCATGATGCTGATTATATGACAGGACAAATACTAACCATTGATGGTGGACGTACTTTATTCTATTAAACTAAGAAGCCCAAGAGGGTAAAATCTTCTGTTGCTTAAGCTCAGTTTTATCAAATTTCTCCCAGAGTTCGACATAACTCAAGCCACTAATGGGATGCTTTAAAGTAGGAGCAATTTCCGCTAAAGGCTCAAGCACAAAAGCATAAGATTCAATTTCGTCACGAGGTATCTGTAGTCGACCATCATTAATTATTAAATCATCATATAAAAGAAGATCTAGATCGAGAGTTCGCGAAGAAAATTTCTGACTCTCTCTGCTTCGACCATTAGCTAATTCAATATTTCTTAATTGCTTAGCGACTTCTTTCACCGTGAGTTCAGAATTAAAACCAACAACCAAATTGTAAAAACTATCCCCAGCAAAACCCACAGCCTCTGAGTTATAAATACTTGAAATAATCAGTTCACCAAAAAACTGCTCTAATGCTTTGATACTGGCCGGAATATATATTTCCTTGTCAATATTGCTACCTATACTGATATAACCCTTAGACATCGGTTATTTTTCGCCTCGTTCAATAACAAGCCCAACATCAGTAGCACCACTAATTGCACCTTTTTTATTTAAAGAAATACGCACCCAAGTCGTATCAAATTCATTAAGGATAATCTCAGCTATTTCAGTAATTAATTTTTCTACTAAAAAGAACTGACTGCCCTCAACAAAAGAAATAACCCGTTTAGAGACGGCTTTATAATCTAGCGTATATTGTATATCATCAGTTTCGGCTGCTTTTCTTATATCAAAGGCCATCTGAATATCGAGCGCAACTGTTTGCTTAGTTTCTCTTTCCCAATCGTAAATACCGATGATAGTTTCAATTTCAAGTCCGCCTAAAAAAATGATGTCCATGGTTGTTTCCGGTTATGATGTGTTATTTTTAATAATCAGTAAGTATCAAGTAAATATGCTCCGCTTACAAGTTCTGAATAAGGAAAACGTTATATGATTGAATGGCTGATTGTTCCAACAGCTTATCTTATAGGCTCTATTTCAAGTGCCATTATAATATGCCGTTTAATGGGATTGCCCGATCCGCGTGAGCAAGGTTCAGGCAATCCAGGCGCGACTAATGTCATGCGTATAGGCGGAAAAAAAGCAGCTGGAATTACATTGCTGGGAGATTTACTTAAAGGCTTTATCCCCGTTTATATCGCAAATTTATTAGGTGGATCTGCTTTATTATTAGCGAGCATAGGACTCGCCGCTTTCATAGGTCATCTTTACCCAATATTTTTCAAATTCAAAGGTGGCAAAGGTGTGGCAACCTCAATAGGTGTATTACTAGGCTTTTCATGGCTACTGGGACTTGCGTTTATAGCAACATGGTTACTTATATACAAAATAGGAAAAATCTCCTCCGCCTCTGCATTATCTGCCTCTGTTTTATCACCTATTTTTGCTTGGTTTATAGTAGGCGACTTTTTTATCGTCGGCGCATCAACCATCATGATGCTATTTTTGCTTTGGCGACATAAAAGTAATATTCAACGACTATTAGCCGGCGAAGAATAATCATTACGCCAAAACAAAAGACGGATTAAATCTGATTTTAATACAGCTCACTAATCGGCCAGCGCGGTCTTGCAAAAATATCTAGTCCTTGTTGCTGGCCCAGCATTAAGCGCTGACAGCCAGCATAGGCAATCATAGCCCCATTATCTGTACAAAACTCTAGCCTAGGAAAATAAATTTGCGCGTGTTCTTTTATGGTCATCTCTGTTAATAATGCTCGAATTTGAGAGTTAGCACTAACACCTCCAGCAACAACCAATCGTTTTAAACCCGTTTGTTGTAAAGCACGTTTACATTTAATAGTCAGCGTTTCGGCAACCGCTAGTTGAAACGCAGCGGCGATATCTGCCTTATCTTGCGCTGTTTTTTCAGAGGCATTAATAGTATTACGCGCGAAGGTTTTTAAGCCACTAAAACTAAAATCTAATCCAGGACGGTCAGTCATAGGTCGCGGAAATTTAATTTTCGGATGCCCCTGTTCGGCTAACTTCGATAACTTAGGCCCACCAGGATAACTAAGTCCTAATAGCTTTGCTGTTTTATCGAAGGCCTCGCCTGCAGCATCATCTAAGGACTCTCCCAACAACAGATATTGACCTATCTGGTTTACCTGCACCAACAAGGTATGCCCACCGGAAATTAGTAAAGCTACAAACGGAAATGCAGGAGGATTCTCTTCCAACATAGGAGCAAGCAGATGACCTTCCATGTGATGCACTGCTACAGCAGGAATATTCCATGTCCACGCTAAGCTTCTTGCTGTTGACGCGCCTACCAATAAAGCACCCATCAAACCAGGACCTGCTGTGTAAGCAATACCGTTAATATCCGCAGCGGTGAGCTGGCTTTCTTCAATTAATTGCTTAATAAGAGGCACCAGTTTACGGATGTGATCACGTGAAGCTAATTCGGGAACAACGCCACCATATTCACTGTGCATCTCGATTTGACTATATAAAACATGATTAATTAAACCTCTCTTCGCATGATAAATGGCTACACCAGTTTCATCGCAGGAGGTTTCTATTCCTAAAACGTACATTGATTTTTTTGAAAATTAGAAAAGTGAATGTATAATTGTCGATTGTATCTATTCTGTGGATAGCTGTTATCCTGCAATCAATATTAACATACTTGGAATCATATAATGCCGTCAGTGAAAATTAAAGAAAACGAACCATTTGATATTGCTATTCGTCGCTTCAAACGCGCTTGTGAAAAAGCCGGTGTATTAGCAGAAGTTCGTCGCCGTGAATTCTACGAAAAACCAACTGCTGAACGTAAGCGTAAAGGTGCAGCAGCTGTTAAGCGTCATTTGAAAAAACTAGCTCGTGAACGCTATGCTTTGAAAAACCTACGTCGTGGACGCCCAGTTCTGTAACTTAGGTTAACATAATGGATTTATTAACTGACCGTATCAGGGAAGATATGAAAGCCTCCATGAAAGGAGGCCATAAAGCCAGACTAGGTGTAATACGCTTGATATTGGCAGCTATTAAACAAGTTGAAGTAGATGAGCGCATCCAACTCGATAACAATCGAGTTATTTTGGTGCTAGACAAAATGCTCAAACAGCGTCGTGAATCTATAAAACAATTTACCGATGCCAATCGACTTGATTTAGCTGTCATTGAAGAAGCTGAAATTTTAGTTATTCAAGACTTCTTACCGCAACCGCTATGTGAACAAGAAATTGATGACATGGTAAGTGACGCAATACAACTATCTAAAGCAGAATCTGTTAAAGATATGGGCAAAGTAATGGCGTTACTAAAAGAAAAAATGCAAGGACGTGCCGACATGTCTATAGTCAGTAACAAAATAAAGACGGCATTAGCTGAATAAATTTATTGGGTAAAAAATGTCAGGTAGAATCCCTCGCGATTTTATAGATGATCTATTGGTGCGAGTTGATATAGTTGACTTAATCGATTCGCACACCCCTCTTAAAAAAACAGGCACTAACTATGTTGCCTGCTGCCCCTTTCATACAGAAAAAACACCTAGTTTTTCTGTAAACAGAAACAAACAATTCTTTCATTGCTTTGGTTGTGGAATCAGCGGAAATGCTATTAACTTTCTGATGAATCTAAATAATCTAGAATTCGTTGAGGCCGTTGAAGATCTTGCCGCCTTTGCTGGAATTACTGTACCTAGAGAAACTACCTCCTATCAAGCTGACGAAAAAAAAGAAGATCTAAACAGTCTTTACCAATTAATGGATCAGGCTGCAAACTTTTATGTGCAACAGTTACGTACTAGCGATGAAGGCAAAAAAGCCGTTGATTATTTAAAAGCCAGAGGCGTCAATGGCGATTGTGCAAATGAATTCATACTGGGTTACGCACCTAATGAATGGAAAGCCTTAGCCAACTCCTTTGATCATAATGCTCTAATCAAAGCAGGATTACTTGTTAACAAGGAGGATGGGCAAGTCTACGACCGCTTTCGTAACAGAATTATTTTTCCTATTCGCGACAAGCGTGGTCGAATCATCGGCTTTGGTGGTCGCGTAATGGATGACTCCCTACCTAAATATCTAAATTCCCCAGAAACCACCCTATTTCATAAAGGCAATGAAGTATACGGCCTATATGAGCTGCTAAAGAAAAATCCTAAGCCAGCTCAAATCCTTATAGTTGAAGGCTACATGGACGTTATTAGTCTCTCACAATTCGGCATTAATTATGCCGTTGCAGCACTAGGCACAGCAATATCACTAGCACATCTTAATTTATTATTTCGATTCTCACCGGAAATAGTATTGTGCTTTGATGGCGATAAAGCCGGCCTAGCCGCAGCATGGAAAGCCATGGAGTCAGTATTTTTAAGCCTAAAAGATAATCGATCTTGCCGAATCATGGTATTGCCACAAAATCAAGACCCTGACTCTCTGGTTCGCAAAGAAGGCTTAACAAATTTCACCCTACGCGTACAAACAGCTCAAGCTCTATCAGATTATTTTTTTGAACACATATCAGAAAATCTAAATCTCTCTGAAATGGAAGGGCGAGCGCAATTAGTCGGAAAAGCCAAGCCTTACCTAGAAAAATTACCCGAAGGAATTTTTCGTGAAATGATGCTTTCTCGCCTAAAAACAATCTCCGGAATATCGACACTCAACGACTTGGATAGCACTTCCAAACCGAAGACTCCTTATTCAGAAAAAAAGCCCCCCAATACTTCCCCTCAATCAGCATCCGTAAAATCAGCTAAAACTGCCACCGCATTATTACTACAAAACCCTAGGCTAATTGACAATATAGATCAGAAAAATATCTATTGGGATATTTTAGATATTCGGGGCATAGCGTTATTTAAGAACATACAGCAGGTCATATTAACCAAAAATACTGTCAATACCGCCATATTAATAGAACATTATCGCAACACTGCCCACGAAAAATCAGTCAAGACCTTAGCCTCTCTAAATCTATATGTGTCAGAAAATAACATAGACACGGTCTTTGCAGACACTCTTAACTCTTTACTTAAACAAGGAAAATACGCAGCGATTGCTAAGTTAGAAACGAAAGCAAAAAATCAAGGATTAGATATTCACGAACAACAATTATTAATTAAAATGCTCACTGACAAATAATTTAATGCTAAATAATGACAATTATAGTAAGATTAGCTGTTGGCATGGTCGTACTTAAATAAGTAAATAATGAATCAAGAACAACAACAGTCCCAGTTAAAACAGTTAATAGCCAAAGGCAAAATGCAGGGATACCTGACTTATGCTGAGGTTAATGATCACTTACCCAGTGACATTGTTGATCCAGAGCAAATCGAAGACATCATTGGCATGATCAATGAGATGGGTATCAAAGTCTATGAAACCGCACCCGACGAAGACTCATTAATTACAGATTCTGCCGCCGTCACTACTGACGATGAAGATGCAGAAGAAGTTGCTGCATTAGCCTCAGTAGACAGTGAATTTGGCAGAACTACAGACCCGGTTCGTATGTATATGCGCGAAATGGGCTCAGTAGAGCTTTTAACACGCGCAGATGAATTAAAAATTGCTAAACGCATTGAAGAAGGTCAGCAACAGTTAGTTAAAGCGATTTCTCGCTCAAGTATCGTGGTAGAAAACTTCTTACAGTCTTTTGATTCGATTTCTGAAGAAGGATCAGAAACTAGACTCACTGATTTAATTTCTGGTTTTGTTGATCTAAGTGATACTGGCGACTTAATAGCCGCACTTCCCATTTCTGACGGCACAGAAGAAGTAACCGAAGTCGTCGAAGAGGAAGCAAAGGGTCTAAACTACGAGGAAGTGCTAGAAAAAGTTGAGGCTCTTAGAAAACAACTTAAAGCGACATCTACCCTAATTAAAAAACAGGGTTATTCTAACGATAAAGCTGAAAAATCTTTTGAAACTTTAGCTGAATTGTTCATGGAATTTAAATGGACGCCACAATATTTAAAAAGATTAACAGCCATTATTCCAACGGGTGTTGCTAGCGTTCGAGAACAAGAAAAAATAATTCTAGATATTTTTACTAAAGATGCAGGAATGCCACGCAAAGAATTTATTGCCTCATTCACTGAAAAAGAATCTAGCTCTGAGTGGTTAGATAGCTATCTGAATAACGCAAACAAATATTCAGAAGCATTAAAAAAACGCGAAAAAGAATTAAAAAAAGCACAACGCCTACTAGCCGAACTAGAAACTGACTTTGGTGTCAACATTAATACCTTGAAGGATATTAATCGCCGCATGTCTATAGGCGAAGCTAAAGCTAGGCGCGCTAAAAAAGAAATGATAGAAGCTAATTTAAGACTTGTCATTTCCATTGCTAAAAAATATACTAACCGTGGCTTGCAATTTTTAGATTTAATCCAAGAAGGCAATATTGGTTTAATGAAGGCTGTTGATAAATTTGAATACCGTCGTGGCTACAAGTTTTCAACTTATGCTACTTGGTGGATCAGACAGGCGATCACTCGATCTATTGCAGATCAAGCTAGAACCATTCGTATTCCAGTACACATGATTGAAACAATCAATAAACTGAATCGAATTTCTCGGCAAATACTGCAAGAAATGGGACGTGAAGCGACACCAGAAGAATTGGCAGAACGTATGGAAATGCCAGAAGACAAGGTTCGTAAAGTCTTAAAAATTGCCAAAGAACCGATCTCGATGGAAACACCTATTGGTGATGATGAAGATTCTCATTTGGGAGATTTCATAGAAGATGCTAAAGTATTGTCTCCAGTAGAAGCTGCTACTATTGCAGGCTTACGAGAATCTACACAAAACGTACTCGCTGGATTAACCGCAAGAGAAGCAAAAGTTTTACGTATGCGCTTCGGTATCAACATGAATACCGACCATACCTTAGAAGAAGTTGGAAAACAATTTGACGTAACTCGCGAACGCATACGTCAAATTGAAGCAAAAGCATTACGAAAATTAAGACACCCCTCTCGCTCAGAACAACTAAGATGTTTTCTTGACGGAGAATAACTAATATAGGGCCCTTAGCTCAGCTGGTTAGAGCGTCCGACTCATAATCGGCAGGTCGTAGGTTCAAGTCCTACAGGGCCCACCATCATTAAAGAAAGAAAGAAAGAAAGAAAGAAAGGCTGCTAACGCAGCCTTTTTTATATCTAAGATTTACTTTATAGGTAATAACATGAGCAATAACTTTAGTTTTACATCAGAATCCGTTTCAGAAGGCCATCCCGATAAAGTCGCGGATCAAATTTCTGATGCCGTCCTTGACGCTTTATTAGCTCAAGATCCAAAATCAAGAGTCGCCTGTGAAACGCTAGTCAAAACCGGCATGGTCATTCTTGCTGGTGAAGTCACTACTCATGCTTGGGTAGATCTTGAAGCCTTAGTCAGAAAAGTAGTCTGTGACATCGGTTATGATCATGGCGACATAGGCTTTGACGGCAATAGTTGCGCGGTATTAAATGCCATAGGCAAGCAATCACCTGACATTGCTATGGGTGTTGATGAAGGCGAAGATCATGAGCAAGGTGCCGGTGACCAAGGCTTAATGTTTGGTTATGCCAGCAATGAAACCGATGTACTAATGCCAGCGCCTATTACCTATTCACATCTACTGGTTAAACGTCAGGCCGATGTGCGTAAGAATAATACACTGCCTTGGTTGCGTCCTGATGCTAAGAGTCAAATTACCTTCAGATACGAAAATAACAAACCGGTAGCTATTGATGCTGTGGTGTTATCAACTCAGCATTCACCTGAAATTAGCAACAAAGCCTTACATGAAGCGGTCATGGATGAAATCATTCTGCCGGTACTGCCTAAGGAATGGTTACATAAAGACACTAAATTCTTTATCAACCCCACCGGACAATTCATTATTGGTGGTCCCGTAGGCGATTGTGGTTTAACAGGTCGTAAAATTATCGTCGATACCTACGGCGGCATGGCAAGACATGGTGGCGGTGCATTTTCTGGCAAAGACCCCTCTAAAGTTGATCGTTCCGCAGCCTACATGGCTCGCTATGTAGCAAAGAACATTGTTGCGGCAGGCTTAGCTGAGCGTTGTGAAATTCAAGTCTCTTATGCCATCGGCATTGCTGAACCTACTTCAATCACTGTAGAAACATTTGGCACCAGCAAATTAAGTGAAGACAGACTAGTACAAATAATCAGAGATAATTTTGATCTAAGACCCAAGGGCTTAATTGCAACGTTGGATTTATTAAAGCCTATTTATCAAACCACTGCGGCTTATGGTCATTTTGGTCGTACCGAAGACAGCTTTAGCTGGGAAAAAACAGACAAGGTTGACGCATTAAAAGATGCGGCAGGTCTTTAATTAAACGCTAACACAGGAACACAGATGAGCTTTCAAGATTATAAAATTGCCGACATTTCTTTAGCAGCCTGGGGCCGTAAAGAAATCAATATAGCCGAAACCGAAATGCCAGGCTTAATGGCCTTACGTAAAGAATATGGATCAGAACAACCGCTAAAAGACGCACGCATTGCCGGTTGCCTGCACATGACCATACAAACAGCGGTTTTAATTGAAACGCTGACTGCTTTAGGTGCAGAAGTGCGCTGGTCATCATGCAACATTTTCTCTACCCAAGATCATGCCGCAGCCGCTATTGCCGCAGCAGGCATCCCTGTTTTCGCTTGGAAAGGCGAAACTGAACAAGAAGCAGAATGGTGTATTGCTCAAACTATTGACGGCATAGAGGGCTGGCGCCCTAATATGATTCTGGATGATGGCGGTGATTTAACCACCTTAATGCACAACAACTACCCTGAATTAATGGCCGATGTAAAAGGCTTATCTGAAGAAACCACCACAGGCGTATTGCGTCTGTATGAAATGGTAACTAACGGTACACTGAAAGTGCCTGCGTTTAACGTCAACGATTCGGTTACTAAATCAAAATTTGATAACTTATACGGCTGCCGTGAATCTTTAGTCGATGGTATTAAACGTGCCACGGATGTCATGATTGCCGGAAAAATTGCCGTTGTCTGCGGCTACGGTGATGTGGGTAAAGGCTGCGCTCAATCCTTACGTGGCTTAGGTGCTACAGTTTTGATTACAGAAATCGACCCTATCTGCGCACTGCAAGCTGCCATGGAAGGCTTCCGCGTCGTCACTATGGAAGAAGCAGCACCTATCGCTAATATCTTTGTGACTGCAACAGGAAATTTCAGCATTATCACTCATGACCACATGCTAGCCATGCGTGATCAAGCTATTGTTTGTAACATAGGTCATTTTGATGCTGAAATTGAAATTGCCTCATTACGTCAATATGAATGGGAAAATATCAAACCTCAAGTCGATCATGTTATTTTCCCTGATGGAAAGCGTCTGATTATTTTAGCTGAAGGCCGTCTTGTTAATTTAGGTTGTGCAACAGGACATCCTAGCTTTGTGATGTCTAACTCATTTTGCAACCAAGTATTGGCGCAAATCGAGTTATGGAAGAACTCAGCCAGCTACAAAAATGAAGTTTATATCTTACCTAAAATATTAGACGAGAAAGTCGCAAGATCACATTTACAACAAATCGGTGTGAATCTTACGGTCTTGACTGATGCGCAGGCTAAATACATCAACGTGCCTGTTGCCGGTCCTTACAAAGCAGATCATTATCGTTATTGATTAATAAGCGATCAGGTGTAGTATAGCCCACTATTTAACGGCTTATTGTTGGGTTAGACTACGCTAACCCAACCTTATATCTACACTATTGACATGCAGACACAACAAAATAACGCCCCGCTATACAGTTTTGAATTTTACCCCCCTAAATCACCCGAAGGTGCGGTAACTCTGCAACAGGTTTATAGCAAACTTGCAGAACTTTCACCTGATTTTTTCTCCGTCACCTTTGGTGCCGGTGGCTCAACTCGCGATAAAACCTTTGATACGGTTATCGATATCCAAGCCCAAGGCTTAGCTGCTGCACCGCATTTATCTTGCGTTGCTTCAACAAAAGCCAATATCCGTGCCATACTCAAAGACTATCAAGACAACGGTATCAGCAAAATAGTCGCGCTTAGAGGTGATCTACCCTCAGGCATGATGTCAGCCGGTGAGTTTCGTTATGCTAATGAATTGGTCGAATTTATTCGCCAAGAAAGCAGCGATCACTTTCAAATACATGTAGCCGCTTATCCAGAAGTACACCCACAATCTGAATCAGCAACTTCTGATTTTAAAAACTTTAAACGCAAAGTCGATGCCGGTGCCGATGCTGCGATTACTCAATATTTTTACAATGCAGAAGCCTACTTTTACTTCGTAGACCACTGTGAAAAATCTGGCATCACTATTCCTATAGTGCCTGGCATCATGCCCATTACTCAATATACCCAGTTATTTCGCTTCTCAGAAATGTGCGGTGCAGATATTCCACGCTGGATGAGAAAACGCCTAGAAAGTTTTGGTGATGACAAAGCCTCGGTACAAGCTTTTGGCTTAGATGTGGTCAGCGACCTTTGCCAACGTTTATTAGACAATGGCGCACCCGGACTACATTTTTACACCATGAATCAATCTGCACCTTGTTTGGCTATTTTAGATCGACTCAAACCCTAGGCAAAACCCTACTCTTAAAAGCGAACACATGAGCAATCAATCTCTTTCAAAACGTGACCTCTCGGTTTTGTGGCATCCTTGCACGCAAATGAAAGACCATGAAAGCTCAGCCATCATTCCTATTAAAAAAGGCCAGGGGGTTTGGCTAGAGGATTTTGATGGCAATCGCTACCTAGATGCCATTAGCTCGTGGTGGGTTAATTTATTTGGTCACGCAAACCCACATATTAATGCAGCACTCAAAGACCAAATCGACCAGCTAGAACACGTTATATTTGCAGGCTTCAGCCATGAACCGGCTATCTATTTAGCAGAACAACTGGTCGCCGTAACACCTCAAGGACTAGAGCGCTGTTTTTATGCCGACAATGGCTCTGCAGCCGTAGAAGTTGCACTTAAGATGAGCTTTCATTACTGGCGCAATAATAATCAAGCTCAAAAAACCAAGTTCATCACCTTAGAAAACAGTTATCACGGTGAAACATTAGGGGCTCTTGCCGTCGGGAATGTCGCCTTATACAAAGAAACCTACGCGCCCTTATTAATGGATGTCATTACTGTGCCTGGGCCCGATTGTTACTACCGAGAAACTGAGGAGTCTTGGGCGGATTATTCCACGCGCCGTTTTGCTTTGATGGAACACACCCTGCAACAACACGCCGAAAGCGTTTGCGCCGTCATTATAGAGCCCTTAGTACAATGCGCCGGCAATATGCGCATGTATGATCCTATTTATTTAACGCTGCTACGTGCGGCTTGTGATAAATATCAAGTCCATTTAATTGTCGATGAAATCGCGGTGGGCTTTGGTCGCACAGGCACTTTATTCGCCTGTGAACAAGCCGCTATCAGCCCTGACTTTATGTGTTTATCTAAAGGCTTAACCGGCGGTTATTTACCCCTGTCGGCAGTCATGACCACAAACCAAATCTATCAAGCCTTTTATGGCGATTATCATAAGCTGAATGCTTTCTTACATTCGCATAGTTACACGGGCAATGCCTTAGCTTGCAGAGCCGGCCTAGCTACCTTAGAAATCTTTCAGCAAAACAACGTGATCGAAAACAATAAACGACTAGCGGCCATTATGCAGCAGATGACCGCTCATTTTATTGAACATACCCATGTTGCCGAAGTGAGGCAAATAGGCATGATAGTCGCTATCGAGCTAGTCAAAAACAAACAAACCCGTGAACCCTATCCTTGGCAAGAACGTCGTGGCCTGAGAGTTTATCAATATGCCTTGTCTAAGGGCGTATTATTACGTCCACTAGGTAATGTCATTTATTTTATGCCACCTTACGTCATCACCGAAGCAGAGCTTTTATTCATCGCTAAGGTGGCTTTTGAGGGCATACAGTGGGCGCTTAAGGATTAATATGAGAGTTTCCAGATTTTATACCACAGCCCCCTTAACCACAGGCAAAACCATAGCACTCGATGATGACAATGCGCATTATGTGAGAACGGTATTGCGCTTAAAAAAAGATACCGACATTATCCTATTCAATGGCAGCGGCGGTGAATACTTAGGTAGTCTCTCAGAAGTCAGTCGCAAAGCGGTACTCATAGACATTAAGCATTGGATAGACCGTAGTGCAGAATCACCCTTAATAGTCACCTTAGGCTTGGGTATTTCACGCGGTGATCGTATGGATTTTACTGTACAAAAAGCCGTGGAATTAGGTGTTAACCACATCACCCCCTTAATGACCGAACATTGCGTAGTCCAACTTAAAGGTGAGAAAAGACCCCAACGTTTATTGCATTGGCAAAAAATAGCCCAACATGCCTCAGAACAAAGCGGCAGAACGATAGTGCCCCCGTTAACGGATATCTATCATTTGCAACACTGGGTCAGCTTGCAACAAGGTCTAAAAGTATTTCTTGATCCCTATGCCACAAGCTCTCTGGCCGAACTTAGCCCCCTCAACGGACAGGTGACGTTGCTCACCGGGCCTGAAGGTGGCTTTGCAGATCAAGAACGAGAACTTGCCAAAGCCGCAGGCTTTATTCCTGTCAGTATGGGTAAACGCATACTAAGAACAGAAACAGCCTCTCTAGCCGCTTTAGCGGCGGTACAAATGCTCTGGGGAGATTTTGCCGGCCTCCCTACCCTCGCTAACTCAGAAATTTAAATGTTACGCACACTTTACTATGCACTCTTACCGCTATTGATATTGCTAATCGCGATAGCATTAGCCTGTTTCATCAGCTATTTTGTCGTGCTGAGCTTTGGTGAGTTTGTCGAATTTAGAAAGATTATCAGTAAAAGTACCCAAATATTGCTTATCTTAAGCATACTCCCCATCAGCTATTACCTTAAAATCAATAAAGCTGAACTAGGCTTTGCTTCGCTACCCGTATTTTTAAAACAACTCGTGCTAGGCTTTGGTCTAGGCTTACTCACCTTATTGCCAGTTTTTATTGCTTTATACTTACTGGGCATTAATGTACTGGATGATACCCAGCTTTGGACCACAGGCTGGGTCATCAAAAACGCAATAATTAGCCTACTCCTCGCCCTGCTGATATCACTGATTGAAGAACCCTTATTTAGGGGTCTGCTATTAGTCAGTTTACAGAAGAAACTACCCGTCATGTTAGCCATCCTAATTAGTGCGGGTTATTACGCGGCCTTGCATTTTATAAACAGCAACACCCACATCGCAACGCAAGACCTTAAGCTCTATAGCGGCTTTACACTACTCACTGAAGCCTTCACTAACCTATTAAACCCTGCTATTTTTTCAGCCTTTCTGGCTTTATTAATGGTGGGGATTTTTCTAGGTGTACTCAGAACACAAATAAAAGCGAGCTTAGGCTTTTGTATCGGCTGCCATACCTGCTGGGTTTGGCAAATCAAATTGAATAAGACCTTATTTAATACCGACTTTACTTCTAAATATCACTATCTAGTGAGTAGTTATGATGGTGTCATTGGGCCGCTAGTCACCGTGTGGCTGCTACTGGCGGTGATCAGCTATTTTATATTTCGCAGCCTTAAAAAAGCATAATGATTTAACCGCTATTAATCACTAAGAACTCCCCCCCCTCATACCCTGCGCTCACTGCCAATAAAATATTGTTTAGATAATTGTAATCACTATAGTAAGCTACAGCCTACAGCTCTAATTGTTACGACACCCAAAAATCTTTTCAATTTTGAACAGCCATTAGCCCTCTTTGGGCCGTTATGACGTTATTGCTAAAGCCATTTTATAATCAGGACATTTCATCAGAATGAGTTTAAATTTAAAACCAACTATTCTTATCATCGATGACAGTCCTGATGTTATTAATCTGATCTCGGGGCTGCTCAAAAATAGTTACAAAGTAAAGGCCGCAACCTCTGGCGAAAAGGGACTTAATATTGCGCAACATGATAGCTCTATCGACCTGATATTATTAGACATCATGATGCCTGGCCTTACAGGCTTTGAGGTTTGTGAACAATTAAAAGCCGATGTCAACACCGCCAATATCCCGGTCATATTTATCACAGCGACCAGCAATCTTGATGATGAGCTGCACGGTTTAAAACTAGGCGCGGTTGATTATATTAGTAAACCGATCAGCCCTGCTATATTGTTAGCACGAGTAGAAAACTACCTAAAAATCAAAGCGGCTAATGACTTTTTAAACGATAACAGTGCCTTTATTGAAAAGGCGATCACCCAAAGATCAAGGCAACTAGATGCCAGCCACGATATCGCCATTCTAATCTTAGCAGCGCTTGCTGAAACCGCCGACAATGAATCCGACCACCCTACACCGCCCACCACGCCTTATATAAAAGCGTGAATTCAACCCTGAAGTGCAATTCTAGTCTTCATGCAGGTTGTAGATTATCATCACCAAAAAATACCTCATGAGGTGTCTTATAGTTTAATGTTTTTCGAGGACGATGATTGAGTTTTTGCATGACCTCCTCAACTTGGCTATCAGTTATATTTTCAAAGCTACTGCCTTTGGTAAAATATTGCCTGATCAAGCCATTGGTATTTTCGTTCAGTCCT
>Ga0214235_1000398_pt1 | contig 18411 bp, 19 predicted proteins | sample TroBogypolimnion_2_FD_153073 | JGI IMG/M metagenome (GOLD analysis project Ga0214235, IMG submission 153073) | Freshwater microbial communities from Trout Bog Lake, WI - 15JUL2008 hypolimnion | ecosystem: Environmental > Aquatic > Freshwater > Lake > Hypolimnion/Profundal zone ... | reverse complement strand
GACGGTTACCAAGCGCATTTTTACTCTTTTCTTAACACAAGCAGATAAACATAATCTATATCAGTGAATACCGACTGTAGCGCATTTTTGTAAGCTGCCAGCTTGTCGGTCGTGACCTTTAATGGATTAACCCGAGACAGTTTGCCTATGTAGTGATTGATGCGCGTCACCAGTTTGGTTGCGGTATGCGTAGTGCGACTGCCTAACTCAAAGTTCATCCAAAAGCGAGAATCGACTTCGAAGCCAATAAACACCCACAACTGGCTATTCTTATTTTTCAAAAACGACCACAATTCATCCATCTGTATAAATAGCACAGTCAATGTTATCGATAAGCAGATAACATCATGAAATACATTAGCTTTCTTACTGACACCCCGTTGCCATGCAGCAATGGTTCGGGTATCTTTGAGCAATACATCCGCTATGGCATCAACTGATAAGCCGTAGCAGCTTAACTTACACATTTGTTCATATTCTTTAAAGCGACCATGCTTACCAAATAAATCACTGTAACCCGTTTCAGAAAAGCGGTGCTTTCCATTTCCGCAGCTAAACATTTGTCGAACTACGCCATCATTTTTGGTCTTATAGACGCCGTCTTTGGTTATGTTGTTATCCAAAGATTGATGGTAAAAACAACTGCGTCTTGGGCAAAATAATTTTGATTCAATATTAAGTTTGGTTGGTGCGTGGTTCATGCCATTAGTACTACAAAGTTTGGCGCTGTACTATGTCAAAAATTGATAAATATTACCACCTGCATTGATTTGCAGGGACTATCAGTAGTTGAAAGACTACAGCGGATAGTCCCAAAAGAACACCCGAATCATCAAACAGTACTACCGATAGACAGAAAAACTAACTTAATCGTTATTACAACAGCGTAGCAAGTAGGATGGGTTTCGGGTTTCGGGTTTCGGGTTTCGGCTATCGCCTCTACCCATCTTACTTTACCCACCCTACATGCCATTCTTTTATATACTATTGGCCATCACAGGCTGAACACTTCCCTCAGTTTTTGCTGCAGCTTTATTTTGTTGCGATATGTAAGTGCCACCTAGTATCACGGCCAAAACCACTAGATAAACCACCGAGGCCACACGTCTGGCTTTTTTACTTTGTTCATAATGATTCATGGTGAGTATGTCCTATCTGCTTAGTTAATAGACAGCATGTTATCCAGCGCCTTTTTAGCCAATAAGGCTTCTGCTTTAGGCACGGAAATCTGGTTAATGACATGGCCTGCGGCAAGATTTTCTAGTACCCAGGCTAAATGCTGTGGATCGGTTCTAAACATGGTTGAACACATGCACAGGGTTGGCGACATAAAGTGTACGTTTTTGCCTTCTGCTTTGCATTCTTCATGCAGGCGATTGACTAAATTTAATTCGGTCGCCACTAACCAGCGGGTATTAGCTGCTGCTGCCCGTACCGTGGTTAATATATATTCTGTAGAGCCTACATAATCGGCTTTTTCACAGACTTCAAAGCAAGCTTCTGGGTGTGAAATGACTTTAGTTTCTGGAAAACGTTCTAAGAAGTTATCGATTTGCTCAGGTTTAAACACTTGATGCACTGAACAATAACCGTTCCACAATATGATTTTAGCCTTGCGTATTTGTTCTTCTGTTAGGCCACCCATGGGTTTATTAAAGTCCCAGGTCACCATGTCTTCTAGCGGAATACCCATACGATAACCAGTATTGCGACCTAAATGCTGATCGGGGAAAAACAGCACTTTTTCACGTTTTTCAAAACTCCACTCCAGTATTTTCTGAGCATTCGATGAGGTACAAACGATGCCGTCATGCTCGCCGCAAAAGGCTTTTAAATCAGCAGCAGAATTGATGTAAGTGACCGGTGTAACCTCGTTGTCTACATCAATTACTTGCGCCAATTCTTGCCAACACTTTCTCACTTTGAGCAAATTGGCCATATCAGCCATTGAACAACCGGCCGCTAAATCTGGCAAGATCGCGATTTGTTCGGGGCGAGATAAAATATCAGCAACTTCGGCCATAAAATGCACGCCACAAAAGACGATATATTCGGCATCAGATTGTGCCGCATCCCTAGACAACTTTAAGGAGTCACCAGAAAAATCGGCATGTTTAAACACTTCATCGCGTTGATAATGGTGTCCTAATACGACGCAGCGACTACCCAGTTTGGCTTTAGCGGCAATAATGCGGGCATCGCATTCTTCGTCATCGAGTAAGGCATAATCTTGAATAAGGAATGTCATCTTTTTTAAAGCTCTTGGTAATAGGTGTTAATTAATAATGCGGTGGTGTTTCATCGACGTTTACACCACTACTGGCCAGCGGGACGGGGTTTGCAACCCCGTCCCTTACGTTTAAATTTTAGACAGTTATTGAAGCACCCAAACATTTCGGTCGGGGTTACAAACCCCGACCGGCATCAATCTTTTTTAAAGCTCTTGGTAATAGGTGTTAATTAATAATGCGGTGGTGTTTCATCGACGCTTTCGCCACCACTGCCTTCTGTCGATAAACTCTTAATGCGATCATTAAGTAATCTGCAAGTGGCGTCCAAGCGATCTATGTGTTGTTGTTGCTGACCTACGATGGTATTTAAGGTCTGCAATAAATCTTCCTGATAAGCGGTTTTTATTTCCAGCTCTATGATTCTATCTTCATTCATTCAAATAACCTTTGAGAACTGTTGTTGCTGTTTTTGTGCCAGATAGCGATCAAAGACCATGCAGAGATTACGTATCAATAAGCGCCCTGCCGGCAATACTTTTATACCATTGCTAGATAAGGTCAACAAGCCATCGCTTTGCATCGGTATTAATGCCAGCAGTTCGTTAGCGAAGTAATCACTAAAGTTAATGGAGAAAGCCTGCTCGATGTTCGCAAAGGTCAAATCAAAATGACAGATTAACTGGCTAATAACCTCGCGGCGTAATTGATCGTCATCATTGAGTTCGACGCCTTTAAATACCGGTAGTTGTTGCCGCTTGATTAAGTCATGGTACTGATCCAGTTCTTTTACATTCTGGATATAGGCATCCCCTACCCTTCCGATGGATGTCACGCCAAAACCAATGAGATCGCAATCGGAATGGGTAGAATAACCTTGAAAGTTTCGATGCAGTTTACCTTCTCGTTGGGCAATGGCAAGCTCATCATCGGGCTTGGCAAAGTGATCCATGCCGATATAAACATAGCCTGCCGTAATGAGCTTTTGACCTATCATCTGCAATATAGCGAGCTTTGCATCGGCACTGGGCATATCGGCATCATTAATCTGGCGCTGGGTTTTAAAGCGGTTGGGCATGTGCGCATAATTAAATATCGAGAACCTATCAGGACTGACCGCTAATATCTTATCCAAGGTGATGGCAAAACTGTCGACAGTTTGCAGTGGCAGACCGTAGATCAAATCGATATTAGTCGAGCGAAAACCTTCTGTTCGTGCCGATGCTAAGACATTAAAAGTTTGTTCCTCACTTTGCAGTCGATTAACGGCTTTTTGTACAGCAGGATCAAAATCTTGTAGCCCTATGCTGATTCGATTAAAGCCCAGTTCACGCAATTGTTTAATGGTATCGCTATTGGTTTCTCTAGGATCAACTTCTATCGAATACTCACCGCTATCATCGTCTTTAAGCAAAAAATGTTGGCGGGTGACCGTCATCAATCGTTTCATTTGTTCATAGCTTAAAAAAGTCGGCGTACCGCCACCCCAATGCAATTGATTCACCAGCCGATTAGAATCGAACAATTCCCCCAGCAGGGCGATTTCTTTACACAGATTGTCTAAATAAGGTTCGGCATGGGCGCGGTTTTTGGTAACGATTTTATTGCAAGCGCAATAAAAACAAACCGTATCACAAAAGGGAATATGAAAATATAACGATAAGGGCCCACCTGCGGCATTCGATTTTGCAATGTGTAGGCGATAATCCTCATCAGTAAAGCCTTCATGCAGCTCCAAGGCGGTAGGATATGAGGTATATCTAGGCCCTGCTTTATCGTAGCGATTGATTAAAGCCAGATCAAATTTGATGGACTGATCTATCATTTAACTACATCACTAATCATAATGTGCTGGGTGTTTTTATCCGTCAACAGCACCTGATTAATCGCGCCTATCAAATCACCGGCTTGTGACATGGCATTGCCCGACTTAGAAACCCGTGCCAGCAGTTTAACTTCGCTAAAGTTTGATAATTTCATAGTCGGCATCATCGCCATCGTATCATTTAAACTGACCGTGATGGGCAGATCAGACACTAGTTTACGAACGATAGCTAAGGGCATTTTAGGACCCGATAGGGCTTGAGCATAAACAAAAACTGTATCTGTCGCGGCGGCAGATTTTATCAATTCAGGCGCTAAACTCACCTGTACGGTAATCGCTGCGCTAGAAACAGCTGCGACAGGTTCGGCTTCTGATTGAGCAAGTGCATCGGGTGATTCACTGGCTAATTTAGCCAATAAGCCTTGTATTTCTTGCTGATATTCAGAGTCCGGCGGTAATAAGGATTCTAGTTTCTTCCATAACCTTGTGGCCGTAACCGCATCGCCTTCCTGGGCTTTAGCCATACCCCCTAACCATAGGGCTTTCATATTATCCGGTTCTAACGCTAAGGCTTTAAAAATCAGTTCAGATGGTTTACCTATCAGACTTCTATCATTTACGTAGCCTAGAGCATCGGCATAAAGCAGCAGTATTTCCGCTTGATCGCCGAGTAATTGATAAGCATGAGCAAATGCCTCTATGGCTTGAGCATGTTGCTCCAATACATCATAGGAGCGCCCCAGCATTAACCAACCTTGTGCATCGCCTGGATTATTTTTTAACTTTTCAGCTAAGCCATTCACCATTTTATTGATTTCAGCCATTTTAATGGCATCGGTATTGATAGCCATTTCAGCACTATGACTGACGGCTTGATAATTACCCAACGTCCAATACAGTGTTCCTGCGAGTAAAGGCAGCGCAATAACCAGCACATAGATTATCCACCGACTTTGAGTAGATACTGCGCTTACTTTAGATTGAATATCTAAATCGTCACTTAATGCCTGCTCAAGATCGGCTAACTGTTCATCATATTGCCTTTGACTGAGTCCGCCTGAGCGCAGGTTTTCTTTAAGTTCGGCTAATCGATGCTGGGCAATTTGTATATTGCGCTGATCGAGATCAACATCTAAATCAGGCTGTTTACGCCATAAGGGTGGCAAGATAAATACAAACGCAATAGCTATGAGTACAACGACTAACAGCAAAAATACACTATTCAAGAGAGCTCACCTTTTTCTAATAAACTGCGGATTTTTTTTTGCTTTTCAGTCGTTATGTCTAAAGCATCGACGTTAAGCTGTGCTGTGGCTCTTTTACGTCGAATAACCAAAAATACCGTCATCAAACCCATGAATAGAAATACCACGGGCGCTATCCATAATAGACTGGTTTTTCCCGCAAAGGCCGGCTTATATAAGACAAACTCACCGTATCGATCGGTCATGTAACGAATGATGTCTTGTTCTGACTTACCTTGTTGCAACATTTCATAAACTTGTCTGCGTAAATCACTAGCCAGCTCAGCATTAGAATCAGCAATTGTTTGATTTTGACAGACTAAGCACCGCAATTCTTTAGTCAAGGTCTCATAACTTTCTTGCTGCTTAGGGTCGGATAATTGACGCGAGTCAACGGCATGACTGTTGATAGAAATCACCAACAACATTATAAACAATATAGGCTTCATTAAGACTCGGCTTCTAGTTTAGCAATTAAAGGAAGGAAGATTTTTTGCACATCCTCAGCGGAAACAGGACCCGTATGCTTATAACGAATCAGGCCTTTTTTATCGATGACAAAGGTTTCGGGTACGCCATAAACGCCGTAATCTATACCGATGCGCCCCTCTTGATCCATAATACTGACGTTATAGGGATTGCCCAATGTTTTTAACCAAGTTTTGGCATCTTCAGGCTCATCTTTATAATTCAAGCCAATAATAACTACCGCATATTGTTTGGCAAATTGATTTAATATGGGATGCTCGGCACGACAAGATACGCACCACGAGGCCCAGACATTAAACAGCCAAACCTGACCTTTTAAATCAGCAGGCGTTAGTTTCTGTTCTGGCGCATTAAGCTTGGGCGCAGAAAATTCTGGCGCGGGTTTATTAATAAACGGCGACGGAATATCATTAGGCTTAAGATTTAAGCCTAAGCCCAGAAACACCGCCAGAATTATGAATAATAGTAAGGGGATTATGTATTTAAGCATGATGCTGAGGTCTTATGGCACTGTTCAAAAATGATGGATACGGAATTAAACCGTTTTTACAACTCGATAGCGACGATCACAAGCAGCGCACAAACCGCCTACCGCCATGAATAACGCCCCCATCCATATCCAACGAATGAAAGACTTATAATAAATTCGTAAACTCCATGCCCCTTGATTACCTAAAGGTTCACCGATGGCGACGAATAAATCCCTAAACAACCCGGCATCAATCGCAGCTTCTGTCATGGGCATTTTTTGTACTTGATAAATGCGTTTTTGCGGCTCTAGTTTGGCGACCTGCTTGCCCTTATGGCTGACGGTAACAAAGGCTTGCTCAGCCACATAGTTAGGGCCTTGAGTTTGTTTAACGCCATGAAATTCAAAAATATAACCCGACATATCTAAGGTGTCATTCGGTGCCATACGCACATCTTTTTCCACACTATAAACACTGGTTAAGGTAATGCCGATAACAAATACCGCAATACCTAAATGCGCAATGGTCATGCCATAAAATCCAGCAGGTATAGTTTGTAGTCGTTGCCAAGTAAAGCCTTGACTGCCTAAGCGATCAATAAAAGATAAGCCGGTCATAGCCGTTGTCCACAAAGCCAAGGTCAAACCTAACATTGCCGCCCATGAATAAAAAGGCATCAGTAAGGGCAGCAATAAGCCACCAGCAAGGCAAGCCATCATTATCCAGCGTACTCGCTGTGCTAATTCGCCTATAGAATCTTTTTTCCAACGCAATAACATACCTAAACCCACCGCAATTGCCAGCGGTGCCATTAAAGGAATAAATACGGCATTAAAATACGGAGGTCCAACTGAAATCTTACCTAATCCTAAGGCATCTATGACTAAAGGATATAAAGTGCCTAATAAAATACTGGCCGCAGTGACCACTAACAAGACATTGTTCAGTAAAATAGCAGATTCCCTAGAGACCATCTCAAAAGACGCACTACTTTTAACGGTAGGGGCTCTGACTGCATAGAGCAATAAAGACCCCCCGACGACCACCGCCAGAAAGACTAAGATGAACAGCCCTCTAGCGGGATCACTGGCAAAAGCATGAACGGAAGTTAATACCCCAGAACGTACTAAAAAAGTACCTAACAAGCTTAAGGAAAAGGCAAAAATCGCCAACAAAACCGTCCATGTTTTAAATACGCCGCGCTTTTCAGTGGCAGCCAAAGAATGAATTAGCGCAGTACCGACTAACCACGGCATAAAAGAAGCATTTTCTACTGGATCCCAAAACCACCAGCCGCCCCAACCTAATTCGTAATACGCCCACCAGCTACCCAGGGCAATACCGAAGGTTAAAAACATCCAAGCCATATTGGTCCACGGCCTAGACCATCTAGCCCAAGCAGCATCTAAGCGACCTTCTAATAAAGCGGCAATCGCGAAAGCAAAAGCTACAGAAAAACCCACATAGCCCATGTAGAGCATCGGTGGATGGATAGCTAGCCCTGGATCTTGTAATAAAGGATTTAAATCTCGTCCTTCTAGTGGCGCTGGAAACAAGCGTTCAAAGGGATTAGACGTCCATAATAAAAATAGGATAAAGCCAATAGAAACTAAGCCCATAACGCCTAATACTCGCGCTAAGGTCGCCGCAGGAATACTTTTGCTAAACTGAGCAACCAAGGCCGTCCATATTGTTAGCACTAATCCCCATAATAATAACGAGCCTTCATGTGCGCCCCATACACCTGAAATTAAATACAGTGTAGGCAAAGAAGTATTAGAGTTAGTGGCAATATATTTAACTGAAAAATCATGCGTCAAACAGCTATAGGTTAAACTTCCATAAGCCAATGCCATGAACAGTAATTGTGCAAATGCAGCGGGTTTGGCTACTGCAATCCAAGCTGATTGATTACGAAAAGCACCGATGATAGGTAACGTGCCTAAAACTAGCGCCATACATAAAGCCAGTATTAGTGAAAAGTGTCCGAGTTCTGCAATCATTGTTTTTGACTCATGTGATAATTTTTATGCTCTATAAATTTCAGCTAATAATTGCTACGTCCATATCTTAAATAATGAAAAGACACAACTTAACGCAGCTTTACTGATATATTTTCTCATTATATTTTAACCAACCAGAGGCATGATGCCCTTTAGGATCATGATGCGTCCAGTGTACTAAGCCACCTTTTTCGCTCCATACATACTCGCCCTTAAACGCAATGATGTCACCTAATCGGATAGGATCAATTTTTCCTGCAAGATCGATGTTATGGGCAAGCAAAATACTCTGCCCAGAATTTAATACAACAATCATTTTCTGATGTCTGATACCACCCGTATCATCCGGTAAAAGCTTTGAAATTTTCCCTTCACCCTCAACTGGAATATCACTTATCCGACTCGAAAAGGCATCTTGCAAAATAAAATCATGACTACCCTCACTGCTGATAGCCGGTTGTGTTGAGCTATGCGCCTTAATAGGGCGATACTGCGAAACAGTAACATACAAAAAGCAGCCAATAGCAATGAACAGCAAAAGGGGAAGCCGCTTAGAAAACAAGCTATTTTGATTGCTTTTTTGTTTGTGATTATCTGTTGTTTGGGGCTTTAGACCAGTAACGCCTTCGATTCTAGCATTAACCGCGTTGATCTTTCCGTCATTGTCCACATGTAGCTGATAGTAAATAATATCACCAACAACGGGGCGACGAGGGCTGTTTTTAAACGCTGAAATATGGATAAAAACATCGCCGGAGGTCTGTTCTGGCCGAATAAAACCAAAACCTTTATCTTCCTTCCAGCGCTCTAAGCGCCCTTTAAAAATAGCCTTCATTACTTAGCGGCAACGGGCTCAGTCTGATTTTTTAAACTTGCCTTAACTTCTGGCGGCATATAGTTTTCATCATGTTTAGCCAGTACTTCCTCAGCAATGAATACATGCTGCTCATTCAGTTTGCCATGAGCAACAATGCCCTGACCTTCTCTAAACAAATCAGGCAATATACCGGTATATTCAACCGTCACTTCTTTACTAAAATCAGTCAGTTTAAAGCGCACCATCATGCCATCACCGGGCCTTTCAACACTGCCTTTAATGACCATGCCACCTAATCTAAATAAAGCCGATTTAGGCGCTTTGCCGTCTACGACATCCGTCGTAGAAAAGAAATACATTAAATTATCATTGAATGACTTTAATGCGAAAGCGGTAGCTATACTGGCACCGATAACCATCAAAGCGATTAATATTAAGCGTTGTTTTCTTGCTGGTTTCATAGCGATGGTCTTTGTTTCTTTAAGGCTTTAGCAAAAAATTGTTTGCGCTGAGCGATGGGAATAATAATATTCACTAGCAATACCAAAAAAGTAACACCATAAGATGTCCAGACATAAAAGCCATAGCCACCCATAGAAAGAAATTCATCTAAACTCATTAATGTTGCTCCACTACTTTAGCTTTAACCCATTGAGCATTACGCTCACGCTGTAATAATTCAATACGTATTCTTTGTATCAAAGCGATCAAATAATAAAACTTGAATGATAAGGCCATTAATAACAAAGGGATTAACATGCTGATATGAATAGAGGGTTTATCCATTTTGGTTACGGTAGGGCCTTGATGTAAAGTATTCCACCATTCTACGGAATAATGAATGATAGGAATATTAACCACACCGACCAAAGCCAATATAGCGACGGCTTTAGAGGCAACACGTTTATCGTCTATCGCACCATAAAGACCCATAACCCCTAGGTACAAAAACAACAATATCAATTCAGAGGTTAAGCGTGCATCCCAAACCCACCAGGTCCCCCACATGGGTTTGCCCCATAATGAACCGGTAAATAAAGCAATAAAGGTAAAGCTAGCACCGATAGGCGCACTACTAATAGCAACAATCTCAGCTAATTTAATACGCCAAACTAAGCCGATAGCGCCGGAAATAGCCATCACCATATAAATAAACAATGACATCCAAGCACTAGGCACATGGATATAAATAATACGATAACTATCACCTTGCTGATAATCAGATGGCGCTAAATACAAGCCGCCGTATAGCCCAAATCCCGTCAACAACACGAAGATAATAAGCAGCCATGGCATGACTTTATCAGTAAATGCGTAAAAATGAGGAGGTGAAGCCATGCGATGAAAAAATCTTACAACAGCATTAGGAATTAAAAACATAAGTTTATTTAAGTTAAAGTTTCAGTCCTGCAAGGTTTTCTTGCGTCACGATAAAGCTAGGTAAGTAAATGACTAGACCCATAATCTATGGGTATTTTACGAGATAATGCTTAATTTACACTCATTTTTAATGCAGCCGCTGTCGGCCAAGGCGCTAACACTAAAGACAAACATAAAATTGAGATCAAGATATTAATCTGAGCATCAACCGGCAAACCACTACCCGCCATCTCCACGGCATTACCGGCAAAAATAAGCACAGGCACATACAGCGGTAAAACTAATAAAGACAAAATCATCCCACCTCGGCGTAAGCCCACTGTTAAAGCCACTCCTATCGCACCAATTAAACTTAACACCGGTGTTCCTAATAACAGTGTTAATAACAAAACGCCTAAAGATTGAGTCGGCATCCCTAAAAAAACAGCCAGTAAAGGGGCGACTATCAATAACGGTAAACCAGTGACTAGCCAGTGAGCAATAATTTTAGCCAACACTAAAATAGAAGCCGGATAAGGACTTAATAAAATTTGCTCTAATGAGCCGTCATCAAAATCTGAGCGAAATAAACTATCCAAAGACAACATGGCGGCCAACAAAGCCGATACCCAGATAATGCCTGGTGCAATCGCTTGTAATAAGTGCGGTTGAGCACCGATACCTAAGGGGAAAAGCGTGATAACTAAAATAAAAAACAATAGGGGATTTGCGATTTCAGAACGCCTTCGCACTGCCAACAGTAAATCACGCCTAATGATGGCTATGAATGCGTAAAACAAAGACATTAGGATAACAAAATACGTTGCACATCCACACTCGGTAACGCTATATCATGGTGTGAGGTTAAAATTATCATGCCACCGTTCTTACAATGCTCGGTCATCAAACGTTCAATCAATGAAATCCCTTGTTTATCCAGTGAGGTAAAAGGCTCATCAAGTATCCACAAGGTATTGTGTGTAATTAATAAACGCGCTAATGATAAGCGTCTTTTTTGACCCGCAGATAAGGACTGAACTGGCGCATCCTCGAAATCTGCCAACTGAACTTTAAGCAAAGCCTGTGCTATAGAATATTGACCTCTCTGACCTAGTGCCAAGGATACCTTTAAGTTTTCGAGTACCGTCAGTTCTTTTTTAACGCCATCTAAATGGCCGACATAAGCCATATCATCGTAATATTGACTGTCATTAATGGCATGACCGCACCACAATACTTGACCGGCATCAGGTTCTCTAAAGCCACAGAGTATACGTAACAATGAGGTTTTTCCGCTACCGTTCTCGCCTTCCAGTAATAATAGCTGCCCTGAATTCAGCTCAAAACACAGCTCTTCAAACAAAACGCGATCATCGCGAATACAACTTAAGTCGCTACCTTGCAGTCGGCTACTTGAGTTATTTGGCATTAGTTAGCAGTAGGGAATCGCTGACGCACCACTTCATAGAGCAATACACCGGTGGCAACAGACAAATTAAGACTTTCTACCTGACCTAGCATAGGTATAGCGACCAAGACATCACATTGTTCTTTAGTTAAACGCCTTAAGCCCTTGCCTTCAGTACCCACTACCAAGGCCATAGGCACAGTAAAGTCAGTTTTATGCAGTGTTTGCGCGGTATCGCCGGCAGCGCCTATGATCCATAAGCCCTCCCCTTTTAACCAACGCAAGGTACGCGCTAAATTGGTTACTTGATAAACGGGGACGGTCTCTGCCGCACCGCTAGCTACTTTGCACACAGTCGGCGTAATGCCGGTGGCATTATCCTTGGTCACAATAACACCATGAACGCCGGTTGCATCCGCCGTTCTAAGACATGCACCTAGATTATGCGGGTCTTGTACATTATCCAAAACTAAAAACAAGGCGGGGTCTGTTAGATTTTCTACTACGGTTTTTAAATCGCTTTCTGTTAATTCACCTGGCATTTCCACGGCAATGACGATGCCTTGATGATTATTATTATCCGCCAATTTATCCAGTCGTTTTCTATCGACTTTTTCAGGCACTATGCCCAAGGCTAATAAGTCATCAACAGCCTGTGATAGACGTTTATCTTGCCGGCCACTATCAACCCAAGCTTGGTGAATTTTTTTAGGTGAATAATCGAGTGCGGCCTGCACTGAATGTAAGCCAAATAATTTGCTTGATTTCATTTATTATGAATTATGGAGGTTTTTTTATAGGTCGGGTTACGCTATCGCTAATCCAATCTACATGTTTTATCTAACTGTGGGCAATAACCCAAAGCGTGGCAGAGACTGCATTGTTCGATCTTAAGTTGGCACGCCATTACTTTTTCTTTCTACGTCTCTTTTTGGGCTTATCAGAGGTAACTGCTTCTTTGTTTGCAGCGCCGCCTTTTTGAATCAGCTCAAAATCCATTTTCTTTTCATCCAGATCAACACGAGCAACCCGAATTTTCACGCAGTCCCCCAAGCGAAAGTTTGTGCCGCTGCGCTCACCTTTTAATTGATGACTGGTAGGATCAAAGTGGTAATAATCTTGACCCAAATTACTAATATGTACCAAGCCTTCTACATAAATATCCGCCAATTCGACAAAAAAGCCAAATGAGGTTACTGCGGAAATAATACCGGGGAATTCTTCTCCGATTTTATCCATCATGTATTCACATTTTAGCCAACTGACCACATCGCGAGTCGCATCATCGGCACGACGTTCATTAGCCGAACAATGTTCGCCTAATAAAATCATATCAGGTACACCGTAGACAAAAGTCTCTATCTTTTTATCTAATAAACAATGACGGATAGCGCGATGAACCAAGAGATCCGGATAGCGACGGATAGGCGATGTAAAATGCGCGTAAGCATCTAAGGCCAAACCAAAATGACCTTTAAGATCAGGACTATAAACCGCTTGAGACATAGAGCGTAGTAAAACCGTCTGAATTAAATGCGCGTCAGGGCGATCTTTAACGCTATCGACTAAATGCATATAATCGAGTGGCGTAGGATTAACGCCGCCACCAAACTTTAAACCTAACTCGCCTAGAAAGGTTTTCAGATTTAATAATTTATCAGCGCTAGGACCTTCATGAATACGTAATAATTTAGGTATTTTCTTGGCATTGAGAAAACGTGCTGCCGCACTATTTGCGGTAATCATAAACTCTTCAATAAGCTTATGGGCATCGTTACGAACGACGGGGATTATTTTTTCAATCTTACGATCTTTTGCAAAGATGATACGTGTTTCTTGGGTGTCAAAGTCCATCGCACCACGAAGTTCACGTTGAATTCTCATGGCTTTGTAAAGCGCATAAAGTTCACGTAAATGGGGCATTAATGGCGCATACTTTTCTGCTAACGCTTCATCACCCTCAACCAACATCTGTGCGACTTCGGTATACGTTAACCGGGCATGAGAACACATAACCGCATCATAAAACTTAGAGCGAACGACCTTGCCTTCATCATCTATGATCAGTTCACAAACCATACATAAACGATCGACATGAGGATTAAGCGAGCATAAACCATTCGATAAGATTTCCGGCAACATCGGTATCACTTGTTCAGGAAAATACACCGAAGTACTACGGTTTTTAGCTTCTTTATCTAATTCACTGTTGACTTGTACATAATGCGAAACATCCGCTATGGCAACTAGTAACTTCCAGCCTTTAGCCGTTCTTTTACAGTAGACGGCATCATCAAAATCTCGTGCATCTTCACCATCGATAGTCACCAAGGGTAATTTACGTAAATCTACACGACCTTCTTTTGCAGACTCAGGCACTTCAGCACTTAATGATTTAATGGCCTCTAGTAATTCTTCTGGCCAAATGTTGGGTAATTCATGAGATCGAATAGCCATTTCAATTTCCATACCGGGGGCAAGATGATCCCCTAGCACTTCAATCACTTTACCTATCGGCTGACGTAATTTAGTGGGTTGTTCGATAATTTCGGCAATAACAATTTGGCCCTGCTTTGCATCACCTGCCTCACCATTCATAACTAACAGTGTTTGAGCGATATTTTTATTATCAGGCACAACATAAGTAAAGCCGTCTTCTTTATAAAGACGTCCAACAATTTGATGGGTGTTTCTTTCTAAAATCTCAACAACAGCGCCTTCACGTCGGCCTTTCTTGTCAATCCCTGCAATACGCACCATCGCTCTATCATTATGTAATAAAGGATTCATTTCACGGGGCGACAAATACAAATCATCAGAACCATCATCGGGTCTGACAAAACCGAAGCCATCTGCATGTCCAATAATTCGACCGACAATTAAGTCTTTATTGTTAACTAGGCAATAGCGCTGACCACGGTTAAATAATAATTGGCCATCACGTTCCATCGCTCTTAAGCGACGACGCAGTGCTTCTAGGTCGTCATCATTTTCAAGTTTGAAAATAGTGGCAAAATCTACGCGTGACAAAGGCTTTCCAGCCTGCTCCAAATTATGGAGTATTAATTCACGGCTAGGAATTGGGTTTTCATACTTTTCAGCTTCACGCTGTGCGTATGGGTCTTGTGTTGAATTTAAATCAACGTCTTTATTAGACTTCGATGACATTTATTTAATATAGATGCAGAGTGATTAATACGATTAAGTAATAAAATTAGTACATGATACATGCTTAACTTAAAGATTAGAATGGAAAAATATAGAATCTTTATAATATACTTCGAAAAACCTAGTAAGTCTCCAGTGTAATTTAGCTAAAGTGGCAATGAGCCGACAATCAATAGTAGGAACATTCATCAGCGGAATTGTCTTTGTTCTTATGAATCAGTCTTGACCACCAATCATCTTGTTTAGATTCGCATAAAGCGACTAAGGCTTTTTTTTCTGCTCTTTTCTTTTTATACTCGCACTTTTTAAGACAAAACTTTTTCTTTATTACACCCTGTTTAGCACAATGGTCATCGCAAGATTCTGGCGGTATTTTCTGTTCTACTAAATTCAGTGCCGGTAATAGAGGCGCGACGTGTTCTGGCAAAGGATCTTTATGTACAAAATAGGAACACCCATTTAATAAAAATAGCGCCATTAATATCGATATGATTGCAAACGGCCTATTCATGCTCCAACTAACTTTGGCGATAAATTATAAACAGCTAATCTTACAAGCTTATAAGGTCTTAGTAAATGTGCATTACTGTGTAAATAACAACTTAGATTCAACTTCTCGGCTTATTAATAAATAAGCAAAGCAACAGCGTTAGTGCAATAACTTGAGTTTTTACTGATAAGTTTTATAATACATGCGCTTAACAAACAACAAAGATGTTGTTGTGCGCTGTTTACACGACATTAAAACAAAGGTAAGTTAATTGAAATATTGTGATTATTGTAGTTTAGAAGTAAAGATTGCTGGATTTAAGATGAATTACAAAGGCAGTATAAAGATATTTTGTTGCGAAGGCTGTAAAGCTATTTACACCTTATTCGGTGATACTCATATAGTAAAAAACGAAGAACATGACTTTGCCGCTAAGTTAATGAACCGTTGATTATTATAGACACTATTTAACCCAGCAGGGTGTCGTAGGCATTAGCCTTATACACCCTACTGGGCTATCAAATGTAGCATAGGTATCTACACAAGTTTTATTTATCGTTCCCAAACAGGAACGACAACATTGTGGTGGTGATGGCCGGTAGGGGCGTACTGCATACGTCCTTATAAAATACGCCCTATAACATTGAACTTTCGATAAGTGGGCGTATGCAATACCCCCCTACGGTCGCAGGACGATGAAATATAACCAAACTCCAGTCCTCTCTCTTCCTAAATGACGCCACATTTACTTGTGTAGATACCTATGCCTTTGTAGAGGGGGGGGGGAGAGGATTTTTAAAATCATAGTTGCCGAAGTGTGTTGTATTCGTTCCTAAACAAGGTGGACAACCTGCTAAACATATCTCAGACCTAAAGTAGCTATAGCTCGACGTGTTAAACATATAGCAGACCCGATAGTAGCTACTGCACGGCGTGCTAAACATATCTTAGACCTAAAGTAGCTATCGTTCGACGTGCTAAACATATCTCAGACCTAAAGTAGCTATAGCAAGACGTGCTAAACATATCTCAGACCTAAAGTAGCTATAGCAAGACGTGCTAAACATATCTTAGACCTAAAGTAGCTACTGCACGGCGTGCTAAACATATCTTAGACCTAAAGTAGCTATAGCTCGACGTGTTAAACATATAGCAGACCCGATAGTAGCTATAGTTCGACGTGCTAAACATATCTCAGACCTAAAGTAGCTATAGCAAGACGTGCTAAATATATAGCAGGCCCGATAGTCGCTATAGCACAACGTGCTCAATATTTATCAAACTTCAAAGGAAATACAACAGGACCTTCAAAACCTAGCTTTACCTAGCAATACTAAGAACAGAGCTTTTTAAACTTAACCTAACTTCAGAGATTCCTATCATGAAAATCATCCAAACTAAACTAGACTTCGTTCAATTTTCACCTATAGAAAAAGTAAGTTTTTACCGTAATATCATTGTTAAATTCACTGGTAACCCTCGCTTTCTAAAATCTGATGTGTCAATGCTCGACGCTAGCGCAGCCGTCGATGCCTTAGAAAAAGCCATCATGGCAGCAAGTGATGGCGGACGCACCAATATTTCGGAAATTCACGACCAAAAAAAACTCACCGATACACTATTTCGTAGCTTAGAGGCCTGACCTACGCGACTACTGCCCAGCGTTTTTATCAGCCAAAGGTGGGCAAACGATAAAGCTGTTTGCCCTAAAGCGGTAAGGGAACGTATTAGCAATCGCGACGTTTTGCTGATTTCTCAAGCAGAACCTCGGTAGCATCTTTTCCAAAGCAGCCTCTCCCCACTCATGATTTAGCAAACTGTCTTCGCAAGGCAAACAATAAGCCAAAAAAAGCCAGCGCTATAAGGGCTTGAATGCCTGATAAGCGCCAGCAAGCTGCGTTATCTTGCTGGGCATTAAAGGCAAAGCTTGGCAGCGGTGCGGATTCATTAGCAGACCAAGGACTATTAGCCATAATGCTAGGCACAAAGCGTGCTCGCCATTGATCTTCAAAGTGATTCACCTGGGCTATAAAATCGGCATAACGCGGCGCATCTAAACCCGCTAAGCGATCGGCCATTAAGACCATGGCTAAAGCCGGTGACAGCGCAGACCAGCGCTCCATGAATTCAAACTGGTTTTTACGTGCCGCATCAAAACTAACCATCAAGGGCCGTATTTGGCTATCTAGTTCCAAACCTGCAGGCAAGGAACTAATTTCGCGGGCTAATTCTGTAGACGGCGGAGTGATCTCAGGATGATCGGCGTACCACTTGCTTAATAAACTTTGACGCTGCTGATTACTGAGTTCTTGAAAATGGCGTATATCAATAATAGCGGTCAAGCGTGAGGGCATTGCGCTATGTTGATTCGCTGCAAACGATAAGCCCGCCGGTACGGCAAAGGTTAGTATTAACCAAACCCCTAGCATGACTAGGGCTGCAGCTCCCGAAGAAATTCGTAGCAATAAAGCTAAGCCTGCGATAGCAAACCACAGCAAGGCATAACAACTAATAAAGACTAGCCACTGCCCCAGTGCCGCAAGGCTTGCGCCTGAATCTAAAGCAAAAGTAATGCCTGAGCTGATGAACATGAGCATTAACACTAAGCCAAAACGTACTGCCAACGCCGTAAAGACCAGCATCCAAGGCTTTGTGCTTTGTGTACAGACTAAGCGCCAAACGCCACTTTCTCTATCTTCCTGTATCAAACCATAACTTAAAGCAATAATCAGCAGTGGTGTAAACAACGCTAATAAGGTTGCAAAATCCAAAAAGCCTAATTCGTGCATTAAAGGATTAAATAAAGGGTCGCTGGTGCGGCCATCGGTATGGCGATTACGAATTGAGGCGTTAATGGTCGTGCTTAAAAAATCTACCTGACTAACATTAAGCGCCAAGCCACCCAAGGCT
>Ga0214235_1000380_pt1 | contig 18871 bp, 18 predicted proteins | sample TroBogypolimnion_2_FD_153073 | JGI IMG/M metagenome (GOLD analysis project Ga0214235, IMG submission 153073) | Freshwater microbial communities from Trout Bog Lake, WI - 15JUL2008 hypolimnion | ecosystem: Environmental > Aquatic > Freshwater > Lake > Hypolimnion/Profundal zone ... | reverse complement strand
GTGAAATTGATAGTTATGCGGCGCGTCCTGTGGAATATCAAACGCTAAAAAATGATGAGCAAATCACCAAAAAGAGTAATAACTTCGAATATATGCCGCCAGTAGTCGGCTACAGTTATATCGGTTGGAATGAGTATCGCTCAGCTAAGCCTACACGCTTTGCAGATAAGCGTGTCAGATTAGCAATGACTTATTTGACTGATGTTAATCGAATTATCAGTGATATCTTTTTGGGTTATGCTGAACCTGCGTTGAGTCCTTTTAGCAGCGCTGGTAAACAGCATGATCATAGCTTGCAAGCTTACCAATTTGATGTAGAAAAAGCCAAGGCATTGCTTAAAGAGGTCGGTTATGAAGATCGTAATCATGATGGCGTATTGGAAGACAAAGCAGGTCAGATTTTTGAATTCAAATTGACTTATTTAGAATCTAATGAAGATACCAAGCGTATGGTGCTATTACTAAAAGATTTATACGCTAGAGCAGGGATCAAGATGATTCCGTTTCCACAAGAATGGCCAGTCATGCTGGAAAACCTCGATAAGAAAGACTTTGATGCCATTACCTTAGGCTGGACTAGCGGTATAGAAACCGATTTATATCAGATATTTCATTCTGCTCAGGCGGTCAGCAATGGCGACAATTACATCAGTTATAAAAATTCAGCACTAGATCAATTGATTGATGAAGCACGACGTACCGTTGATGAAAACAAACGGATGCCGTTGTGGCAGCAAGCTGAACGTATTATCTATGACGATCAGCCTTACACTTTTTTAATGCGTCGTAAGAGCTTGTTATTTGTTGATCAGCGTATCCATAATCTGCAAATGACAAAGTTAGGCTTGAATCTTGGCTTATTGCCCTTAGAAAACTATGTGCCTAAAGCTCAACAAAAATATACTCAATAAGCGGTCGCTATTATGCTGATATATTTGTTACGAAGATTATTGTTGATGGTCCCCACGCTATTGGGGATTACTGTTTTAGTCTTTACTGTGATGGCTATGTCGCCAGGTGGTATTAGTGCTCAGACTTTAGTCGGTGGTATGGATATGAAGCCCCAAGAAAAGCAGGCGCTACTTAATTATTATAATAAACGTTATGGTTTGGATAAGCCGGCAGCCATGCAATATCTGCATTGGTTAAATAATGTGTTACCTATCGGTTTTGTGATGGATGAGCAAGGCCATCAAGGTGAATTTTCTTTTAGCAAAGGCATGGATTTGGGTACTAGTTTTCAATATGGACGACCAGTAGCCGATATATTGCTCGAACGTATCCCTATTACCTTATTGCTGAATCTAGTCACTATTCCTGTCACTTATCTGATTGCTATTTTTGTTGGCATGAAGTCAGCAACGCATCGAGGTGGACGTTTTGATGTTGGTATGGGCATGTCGATGTTGGCCTTATGGTCTATTCCTACTATGCTGGCGGGTGTGTTGTTATTAGGATTTTTCGCTAATGTGCAGCATTTTCAGTGGTTTCCAACCTCAGGCATTAGTAGTCGAGAGGCTTTAGATATGCCTTTTTTACCGCATTGGGGAGCGATGGGTTTTGTACGAGGTTTCTTGCTAGATCGCTTATGGCATTTAGTGCTGCCAGTCTTGTGTTTGTCTTATGGCGGTTTTGCCGCTTTAGCAAAGCTGACGCGTACCTCGATATTAGAAAACTTACATTCTGATTATGCTCGGACTGCCCGCGCTAAAGGTTTAGCTGAGCATGACGTGTTATGGCGACATGTGTTTCGAAATAGCTTGTTACCGCTAATTACCATTTCAGCAGGTTTATTGCCAAGTCTTTTGGCAGGTTCTTTGATTGTAGAGCATATTTTCAGTATTGATGGTATGGGACAGTTAGCGGTAGAAGCCGTCAAAGGTCGTGATCGAGAACTGGTATTGTCAATTACTTGGGTGAGTGGTTTCTTAACCTTGATTGGTTATTTACTGGCTGATTTTTGTTATACCTTGGCCGATCCTAGGGTTAATTATGATTAAAACTGTGTTGGGTAGTGAATCTTACGCAGCTCGTGTCTGGCGTAAAACGCGCAACGGTGTCGGTGTCGAAGTTGGTTTAGCGTGGATAGGCTTATTAGTATTTTCGGCGGTCTTTGCGCCTTTTTTAGCCAACTCCATGCCTTTATTAATGAGTAAAGACGGCATCGTCTCTGCGCCTGTTTTACATTATTTGTCAATAGAAGATGCGTGGGTATTGGCAAGCTTCTTTATAGTGCTGTTGGTGTATAGACTAAAACTCAGAGCCGTACAGCGTATCGCTTTATTTTTATTGGGCGCTATGATTGCGGCTGTTTTAGTCAATTTGTACGTTAGTCCCCCTAAGCTGGTCATTTATGATGATTTTCGTAGTCCAGCTTACACGCAAGTCGATTGGCGCATTATGCCGCCCATTCCTTATGCGCCCACTGATTATTTACGTGATTTAGTCAGCAAAGGCTTAGAAGCGCCTTTTGAAACCACGAGCCATTTACATCTGATGGGTACCGAAGAAAATGGTGCTGATGTATTAAGTCGGATGATACATGCCTGTCGTATTGCCTTAAGCATCGGCTTGATTGCCTCCGGCATCGCCTTATTTATCGGTGTTATAGTCGGTGGCTTAATGGGTTATTTTTCGGGTATCGCCGATATGCTGGGGATGCGTTTAGTCGAGATATTTGAAGATATTCCTACGCTGTTTTTGCTGCTGACTTTTGTGGCCTTCTTTGGGCGTAGTTTGTATATGATGATGGTGATTATTGGCATTACCGGTTGGTCAGGTTATGCGCGTTATGTACGTACAGAATTTCTTAAACTACGTAAGCAAGATTATGTACAAGCCGCAGTCGCTAGTGGTTTACCCTTAAGTTCTATTTTGTTTAGACACATGTTGCCCAATGGCATTGCACCTTTATTGGTGGCGGTTAGTTTTGGTATTGCCGGCGCTATTTTGTCAGAAGCGACCTTAAGTTTTTTAGGGCTGGGCGTCGTTGATGCGCCGTCTTGGGGACAAATGCTTGATCAAGCGGTCAAGTCCTCTAGTTTTAATTGGTGGATGGCGGTATTTCCTGGTGGCGCGATCTTCATGACGGTGTTCGCCTATAACTTGATAGGCGAAGCATTTCGCGATGCTATTGATCCTAAACTTTCAAATGATTCAGGACTAGAGTGATGAGTCAGTCCTTACTGGAAGTTCGCAATCTACGTACTTATTTACAATCAGGTGCTAGGCAAGTTAAAGCCGTAGACGATATCAGTTTTAGCATTCCTAAAGGTGAAACGTTTTGCTTGGTGGGTGAATCAGGCAGCGGTAAGTCAGTCAGTGCCTTATCGGTGATTCGTTTGTTACCACAGGGTATTGCAACGCATCCTTCAGGTGAAATCTTATTCAATCATCAGGATTTACTAACGTTAGATGATGCGGGTATTCGTGCGGTACGTGGTTCGCAAATAGCGATGATTTTTCAAGAGCCGATGACGTCACTTAATCCGGTATTAAGTATAGGTGAACAAATCACCGAAGCGTTGTATGCACATAATCCTGATATCAGCGACTCAGAAGCAGAGCAGCGCACTATTAATGTCTTGGAGCAAGTACAGATAACCCATGCTTCCAGGCGCTTTCATGATTATCCACATCAGCTGTCCGGCGGACAGCGTCAGCGGGTAATGATTGCGATGGCCTTGGCTTGTGAGCCGCAATTATTGATTGCTGATGAGCCGACCACCGCTCTTGATGTCACGGTACAAGCCGAGATTTTGAAGCTAATGCGCAAGATACAAGAGGATACTGGTATGAGTATGCTATTTATTACTCATGACTTTGGCGTGGTTGCTCAGATGGCACAGTGGGTGGGGGTGATGCAGGAAGGTAAATTAGTCGAGTCTGGAAGTTGTGCTTCCGTGTTGCATCAGCCTCAACATGCTTATACTCAACAGTTGCTTGCGGCATTACCTGAAAATTTAGTCAAGCCTAGCCTACAAGCAGCACTAGAGCTAGAGAGCCCAGCAGCGCCATTGCTCAGTATTCGTGATCTTCAAGTCTTTTTCCCTATCAATAAAGGCTTATTCCGGCGCACGGTTGATTATGTACGCGCAGTCGATCAGGTGTCGTTAGATATTTTTCCCGGTCAAATCGTTGCCCTAGTGGGCGAGTCTGGTTGTGGCAAAACTACCCTAGGTCGGGCGGTATTACAATTAGAAGCACCGACATCGGGCAGTATCAAGTTTCGTGGTCAAGAATTGATAGGTCTGTCTGCATGGACATTACGACCCTTAAGGCAAAAGATGCAAATTGCCTTCCAAGATCCACAGTCCTCATTGAATCCACGCTTGCTGATAGAAACGACTTTGACCGAGCCTATGAAAGTTCACGGCATGGGCGACAGCCATGAACATCGTATCGAACTGGCAAGTCAGTTATTAGAAAGTGTGCAGCTTCATAGAGATTTTTTATGGCGTTATCCTCATGAATTTTCAGGTGGACAGCGTCAGCGTATAGGCTTGGCGCGTGCGCTGGCACTTAACCCAGAATTCATCGTTTGTGATGAAATTACCAGTGCCTTGGATGTTTCTGTGCAAGCTGAGATTTTACAATTATTGTTAAATCTACGTCAGCAACGCAAACTCACCTTGTTATTTATTACTCATAATATAGGCGTAGTCGAATACTTAAGCGATCAAACGGTGGTGATGTATCAAGGTAAGATCGTGGAGCAAGGCGACACCGCTCAAGTTTGCCAGCAGCCCCAGCACGCTTATACCCAGAAATTACTGGCGGCGGTGCCAAGATTAAAAACATCAATGAGGTAAGGTATTGTTATGGCTTTAACGCATCGACCAATGCAGGTCGATGGTTTGCAACCCATACGCATCAAGCTAAGCCTACCACATTGCGATGATGACAATGCCGGTCGGGGTTTGCAACCCCGATTGAAACGTTTATATTTCGATAACTTCGAAACGTGAGTAACGGGGTTATAAACTCCGTCACACTTTGGGTTTTATTTTTTGCGAGTTACTTACCTATAGCTATGGTCTTAGCGCTAGGACTTTACAGCTCGCTTTGTCTTTATTAGCGACGCAATCATAATCTCGTATTGATTTTTTATACACGTTGGCGATACAGTCTACTGTTGTTTTGCACGCATATTTTGCTTTTATTGAAGTGAACCAAATATCTTTAGTCATGACAGGATCTATAGCCCTAGCATTTTTATAAAGCTGCATATTTTCATTATCTAGACGGGCTAAATTGATCGTATTGCAAATGGTCATATCAGTAGGTTTAGTCGCTATACCACAATTAAAACTGGGCACAACTTGCTTAGCGAGCGGCTCTACGGCTAGTGTTTTTGTAACTTCTGGAGGTACTGGCGGCTTTTTGACCTCTAATTCAACAGGCTTCTCTACTACTAAGTCTATGTCTAAATTGACGTTATCTTTATTGATAACCGTATTGGTTTTTTCTACATTAACTTCAGATTGCTCAGCCTCAGTAATGAGGGGCTTTAGTGGCATAGTAACGGCAGAAGCTCCCGATGTTTTAAGATCTAAAGTCGGTTTTAACAATACCGCCGTGACGATTTCATCGAGTAGATGTGCGAAATGAGTACTTTCAAATTCAACAGTGGTTGTTTTTAGACCTTTAGGCGTTAGTACTAAATAATCAATATTCTGTACAAATACATTATTGCCATTATCAATATGTGCTTGCTTAGCATAGGGCATAATTTTTAATTGATGCTGAGTGTTTCGGACTAAATCAACATCCTTTAGCATAGGCGGTGGTACGGTAATTTTTAATTGTGCAGAGCAACTACTTTTATGTCCTTCTACATCTTGTTTTACTTTTTTGATATTTTCAAGGCTAATACGAATTTGGGCTAAGGTCGCTTTGATTTTTATCGCGCCAAAAATACTTGCTCCATCGTAATAATCATTTTTCTTTGCTGAGGTTAATTGAAGCGCTTGTTCAGTCAGTAAGTTATTCAGTGCTTGTTCTGTTTCTGATGTGGCGCAGTATTCTATAGGCGAATTACAAGCAGACATGAGTAAGCTGATGAAAAATAAGGTTGTGAGATATTTTAGGTTCATTTTTAGACTGATGAAATGGGCGCTTATGTTAAAAAATCACTTGATGGTGTCGTCTTGATTAACCTCGTAAACTATTCCCCCGCCATAACAGTAGTTAAACAAGTCAGTATTAATACGCATTGTTTCAAGTTTAGTGTTATGTGATACTACAAAAAAAGCAGTTCATTTACTAGAGCTATTTAGGCGTTTTAAGTTAAGTTTTGCAAGCTTGCTTAGATATTATCTCATTGATATCTTAAACGACGCTGTATTAAATATGTTGTGCGCTTGGTAAATATATCGCACAACGTGCTATAGCTTTCTTAGACTTAAAGTAGCTATAGCCCAATGTGCAGTACATTTCTCATATTCGATAGAATATATAGTTTAACGTGCTTAATATTTCCAAGGTTCGATATGCAGTCTATTGTTATAGTGCTTCAGTCGCTACCGTGATGCTTTAAATTCCCTGAAACGTTAAGCCTAGATTGGTGCTCCCAGTTTTTAAGAACCCAAGAAATAAGCAGGCTTGATTTTTGGCGTAAGTACTGATTACACCCCATCCTTTAAAATTTTTCAAAATTGAATCTATGTATAATTTAATACCGTATATCACGCTAAGTATTTGGTTTATCTGTGTTGCTTGGTTATTGCTCAAAACCAGCCATTTCTACAAAACTCAATCTAATCTTCATAGCCAAACTAAATTTGAAACGATCGACGGCTTGCGGGGCTTTCTTGCTCTTGGTGTTTTTTTTCATCATGCTGCGATCAGTCAGCAATATTTCCGCACAGGAAGTTGGGATATTACGGAAGAATATCCTCTATATCATTTTGCAGCTAGTGTGGGTGTATCGCTATTTTTTATGATTACCGGATTTCTTTTTTGGACCAAAGTGATTGCCTCGAATGGACAAATAAATACGACTCATTTCTTTAAATCAAGAATCAACAGGTTAGTTCCACTTTATTTTTTTCATGTATTCATCATTATAATTCTGGCGTTTTCGGTGCAGGACTTCCAGCTTTTTGAGCAGCCCATCATTCTAAGTAAGAATATATTGTCATGGCTGGCCTTTGGTATTTTAAAACAACCGGATATAAATCAAGCCCTTCATACCTATGCTATGGATGCTGGGGTTATTTGGACACTCGCTTATGAATGGGCTTTTTATGTTGCCCTGCCTCTCTTAGCCTGCTTCTGGCGTGGGCGCAGTTTCTTTTTAATGATTGTTGTTATAGTGAGTTACGGATTTTTAGTACCCGATGTAACCAATATAAAGTTATTTGCTTATGGTATGGTCGCAGCTTATTTAGTGCAGAATTTCAGTCTACAAACTATTGTGATGACTCGTTGGTGCTCTCTAATCGCCTGCCTATTATTGATATTAGCGTATCAAGTGATGCACTTTAAAGCGGAGTTATTTTTCTTATTTTTTATGTTGGTCGTTTACGGAAACCCACTGTTTGGAATACTCACCTCTACACCAGCCAAATTGCTGGGTACCATTAGTTATAGTATTTATCTACTGCAAGGCGCAGTGATATATATGGTATTTCATGTCATCAATAGATATAGCTTTATATCTGAATTACAGCCTCCCGCGTTTTTATTGGCAACTGCGCTATGTGGGACTTTGTTAATTGTTATTTCAGCTATGACCTATCGATTTGTTGAGGCTCCATTTTTGGTTCGTAGTTCGTAGTTCGGTTTCACCCTTTTGTCTGCGCTTAGGGGAAGCCTATCTAAAAGTGAACGATTAAGCTAAATGATCCCGTCTTAAAATGGTAGCCAATGTTGGGTTAACGATAGCGCTGTTAACTCAATCGACTCGCTTATATCTTTAAAGCCCTTGAAATTAATTGCAGCGCTTTTGCTACCCCCTGATCTGGCTGCATCATCATTCTCGCTTGTTGGGCTTTTTCAGCCATAGCGACTGAATTTAACATGGATCTAATACCAGCGGCTAACGTCATGGCTGTTACTTTTTTAGCAGGCAACGGCTTTCCTGCTAGACCTAAGGCTTGTAATTGCTTCGCCCAATAGAGTTGTTCATCCATAAACGGCACGACTATTGAGGGACAGCCGGCACGAGTAGCGGCATGACTTGTGCCTGCGCCACCGTGATGCACAACGGCAGTGCAGTGCTCAAAGACTCTTTGATGCGGATGCTTGCCGATAAAATAGATATTATCTAATTGAGTATCAGCCAAATACAGCTCAGAACTGCTTTGAATGATAGCTCGAATACCTGCTAAATTAGCAGCTTCAACAAATAAATCCATCGCCCATTCAGGTACGGCAGCTTGCAAGCTACCAAAGGTCATATAAACAGGCTTAGAGCCACTCGCTAAGAAATTAGTCAAGGTTTGAGGAAAATTCCAGTGCTGAGTATCCTCTGTCAGGTTTAAAAAACCACAAGCCTGATGATTCGATGCCCATAACTCAGAATGAGGGCAGAACAAAGGATCGACGGCTACTAGATTTAACTGTTGCGAGGTCAGTAATTCGGACAAAACATTTTTAGGTGGCGGCACACCGACTTCTAGCCATAAGCGAGTTAAAGGTGTCTTGAGCGTCCAATTAAAGACAGTATCCAATAAAGCCCAGCTGAGTTTATTAAAATAAGCGCCTAAATCAGGAAAACTAATCGGTGGGACGGCAGGATTAGGCAGAGCCGCATGGCAAAACATCACGCTGATAAAAGCTTTGTGCTGCTGCAAGGCGGCTAATTTTAGTGGATACAAAAAGTGATGGCCGATCACGAAATCATTTTCAGCGACTAACTGCTGCGCGGCTGCATAAATATCAGCCTCATAACTAAAGAAGGCTTCATCTAATAAAGCTCTTAACCATTGCAAAGGATGCATCTTAAAGGAGCGCTTTGCAAAACCTTGCATATCAAAATCAAGCACTTCTGGCACTTGTCGATAAGCTAAGCCCAGTTGCTCGCAGATAGGCTGATAGCTTTGATTATCAATACTACTCACTACCAAAGTGACTTGATGCCCCTGCTTTTGTAGACCATCTGCAAGTGCTAATAAAGGTCTGATATCACCATTAGAGCCCCAAGTTTGTATGCCGATTTTCATGTGAATATTTTGATCATACCGCTGTTTTTAAACTTAAATCGTTGAGTGTGAATTCAACCACTCTTTTAATGCATCATTCATACGGGTTTGCCAACCGGCTCCAGTGGCTCTAAATGCGGTTAAAATATCTTTATCTAAACGAATAGCAACTTGTTCTTTATTAGCCGTACCTGCAGGACGGCCGACTTTTCTCTTTTCTATTTCTTGTCTCATCAAGATAGACGCATCTGGTGAATCCTCATCGTCTTCAGGTTCCATATTAGTCAATTTAGCTTGATGTAAATAAACTAGGTCCGTTTTTGATAATTGATTGTCACGTAATACTTTCATTTCTTGACTACTCATTAAAGTCATTCTCAAGCCATTCATAATATCTCTCTTTCGCTACGTTTTGCTGGGCGGAAACTAATAATATGCGCTGTATCGTTCGGAATATAAACAACGGTTAGCACAACCAGAAAATCAAATACATAAGCAAATGATTGTTGACGTATTTCACCATTACGTTCAGTTTGAATATCAAGTCTATAAGGACTTTCAATGACTAGATCAGCATCAATAAAATCAAGTTTATGTTTAGCTAAATTCACTATTCGCTTAGCTTCATACCATGTGAATTTCGTGGACATATAATTATTGTATATATGTTAATTATAATTATCAAAAGAATTCGATTTTAGGATTGATTGAGTAACTATAAGACTATCTTCTGATACCATTAAGATATACCAACGTAGCGGGCGTATCAATATATCACGCGAACGATGCGCCTGACTGCAGCATCCTATAATTGATTAATCAGCCGTAATTCCTGAGGATAGGGCGACATATAATAAGAATCGTCTATATAGGGATCGGGGCTTTTACGAAAATGATGTTTAAGTAAGGTGATCGGCACTATTAAGGGAATAGTGCCGTTACGGTAACGTTCTATCACTTCGCACAGTTCGGCTTTATCGTCAGCGGCTAAGTCCTTTTTTAAATAGCCCTGAATATGCTGTAAGACATTAACGTGATTCTTACGGTTGGCTACTTTTTTAAGTGTAATCATCAGTTGCAAAATATACTGCTCGGCAATATGTGCAACATTAACTTTAGTAACACCGGCTAGTAGCTGTCCTAGATCACGATAATCATCATGACTCATAATGATCAGTTTATGACGTGCATGAAAATGCGTGAGATCGCTAGGGGTAAGCCCTGTTGCTATCATTTGTTTCCAGCGATGAAGTACATAAACACGTTGTATGAAATTCTCACGTAATCCGGCATCACCCAGTCTACCTTCTTCTTCTACGGGCAATAATGGATTTAGACGCATCATTTCTTTGGCATAAATGCCTACACCCTCTTTAGAGAATTGCTTACCATCATGAATTTTCACTCTGTCCATACCGCAACTGGGTGAATTATTTTTTAAAATGTAACCACATAAGTCAGCGTGTAAGTCTTTTTGGTGCTTTGCATGATGATGTAAGCGCTCTGTTACATCGAGTTCAGGATCTTTAATGCCCACACAGCGCACAATCTCATCGACTTTTACTAAGTGTATGGTTGGGCGTGGAGTGCCTAGACCAATTTCTACTTCAGGGCAAAAGGCATGGAAATCAAAGTATTCACTAAGAGTACCGTTGATATAAGCATCCCGCTTATGCCCACCATCATAACGGACGGCTTGCCCTAATAAACAGCTACTAATACCGATAGGAATTTTTTTCATAGTATTTTGTTTGAGAGTTATGGGTTGAATGCAGGTTAGGAGTGATGGCTTAAGACTTTTTGATCGACGAGTATTGAAACAAACTGACTCGCTTCTGATATTGTGTGTTCCATGGCCAGTATGAGTTGTGAAATATCGAGACTGATTTCTATAAACTCATGCTGCAAGGCTGCGATGGCTCGAGCATTAAGGTTATGTTTAAGATAAAGTACTTGATCCTTAAAAGCGGTCAACACTGGATTGATAGTATTTTCTGCACGACGCATGGCTTTAATCAATTTAGCATAGTGTTGTCTGGCGGCTTTTAACTGGCGCTTACTATTATTGCGTAAGGTTCGATTTGTGTATTCATTTAGTTCGTTTTCCCATTCATTAAATAACGCTTCACTCACTTGCTCTATCGTTCTGATGTGATGACTGACATTCTCAGATTTTGAACAACAAAACTGATACTGTCTGTTGAGTAGGTTATATCTATGTTCAAGACTAGATTCATTAATGCTCACTAAGTTTTTAAAACGCTCTAGTGCATCTTGAAATTCGTCTCTGGTTTCTGTAAGGCTAATACAGGTTTGTTCAACTTGGTAAATAATCTGGTCGCGTTTATGTTCGCCTATGGATTCTCTAGCGCTGTAATAGACGGTTCGGATTTTTTTTGAAAAAAATCCGCTGATTAAAGACAGCGCACTAGGGGATTTTTGAGATTCAGACATGAGCGTATTGAGGCGGGTGTAGGCATTATTGATGATCACACAACGAAAAAAGCGTTCTATCACTTACGGAGTCGAACGCTTTTTTGAATATTGATGGCGCTTAATTAAGCAAACGGGTGTTCCAAAATGATGGTTTCATCTCTTTCTGGGCCTGTTGAAATAATGGTGATCTTAACGCCCACCAGTTCTTCCAAACGCTTGATATAAGCTTTAGCATTATCAGGTAAGTCATTAAAGTTGGTTATGCCAGCGGTGATACCTTCCCAGCCGGGCATTTCTTCAATAATGGCTTGGCATTGTTCATACTGATCGGCACCTAAAGGGGCTGTTTCAGTCACTACACCATTAAGACGATAAGCCGTACAAATACCGATTTTTTCTAGTCCATCGAGTACATCTAGCTTAGTTAAACAGATGCCTGTTACGCTGTTGAGCTTGGCTGATTTACGCATAGCGACGGCATCGAACCAACCCGTACGACGTTTACGTCCGGTGGTAGCACCAAACTCATGGCCTTTAACGCCTAGGTGATCGCCATTAGCATCATGTAGTTCTGATGGAAAAGGGCCATTACCTACGCGTGTAGAGTAGGCTTTGGTAATACCTAAGACATAATCGAAATCAAGAGGGCCTAAGCCACTGCCGGTTGCTGCACCGCCTGCGGTGGTGCTAGATGAGGTCACATAAGGAAAAGTGCCATGATCAATATCTAATAAAGCCCCTTGAGCACCTTCAAATAATAGGTTTTTCCCTGCGGCTTGATAGCTGTATAGCGTTTCGCTAACATCGGTCAACATAGGCTTAATATGCACACCTAAACGCAGCATTTCAGCTAAAGTCTGTTCATAGTCGACGGCATCGGTATCATAATAATTAGTGAGCATGAAGTTATGATAAGCCAACAGTTCTTTAAGTTTTTCAGCAAAACTTTCCGAGTTAAGTAGATCGCCAGCGCGTAAACCACGACGGCCTGCTTTATCTTCATAAGCAGGACCAATACCACGACCGGTAGTGCCGATGGCTTTGCCGCCGCGCGCTTTTTCACGAGCTTGGTCGATAGCGACATGTACCGGTAAAATTAAGGTACAGGCTTCACTGATTAATAAACGATTTCTAACGGAAATGCCTGCTTTTTCAAGAAACTCAATTTCTTCCATTAAGGCATTCGGTGATAAAACCACACCGTTACCAATCATACACTGTACATTATCCCTAAGGATGCCTGATGGAATCAGGTGTAAAACGGTTTTCTCACCACGAATAACCAAGGTATGTCCGGCGTTATGTCCGCCCTGAAAGCGCACGACAGCTTGCACTTGTTCGGTTAGCAAATCAACCAACTTACCTTTTCCTTCGTCACCCCATTGAGTGCCGATGATAATGACATTTTTTCCCATAATTATTCCAAGCTTAAGCTAAGGGTCTAACGACCCAGTTTTGATTATCGTTTTCTAAAATGGAAGTACACGCTAAGTCTGTTGCGCTTCCAGTTTGTCCAGGTAATTGTTGAACGACCGCACGTTGTTGCGCTCGTAAATCTCGTATTTTTTCAGTAAGAGCGCTATTTTCATTATAAGGTGCAAAGATAAGCTCACGTTGTGGCGAAGCAGAGGCCGGTTTACTGAGTGATGATAATAGTTTTAAATCTGCACTAAAGCCTGTCGCGGGTCTAGCTCTACCGAATATGGCACCAATATTATCATATCGACCACCGCGAGCAATTTCTCTACCCACCGAGGGAATGAATGCTGCAAAAACCACACCAGTATGATAATGATAGCCACGCAATTCCGCTAAGTCGAAACTAATCGGTAGTGATGGAAAGTGGCGAGCGAGTTTGTCGGCAATGCCAACTAAGTCCGCTAATGCCGTTTTAACGTCATCATTAGCTTTAGCAAATACCGATTGCGCTTTAGCAATCATATCTTTATTGCCATTAAGCTCAGGTAGTTTTAAAAACATGTTTTTAAGGTCGTTATCAATGCTATAGCTGTGCATTAATTCCGCAAGTTCAGGGCGAGCTTTGCGTTGCAAGACATCAAATAATTCACTTTCTTGCTGCCGTGTTAGTCCGGCTTGTTTTGATAAGGCACGATAAATGCCCACATGACCTAAGTCTAGGTGTACGTTTTGTAAACCTGTGATAGCCAGCATCTCTAGCATCAAGCGAATAACTTCGATATCGCTTTCTATGCCAGCATGACCATAAAGTTCTGCACCAATTTGCATGGGGCTGCGAGTTTTTTCTAAAGGATCACCACGAGTATGTAGAATAGTACCTACATAACATAAGCGTGTTGGCCATTCATGCTTGATATTGTGAGCGTCCATTCTGGCAACTTGGGGAGTCATGTCGGCTCTAATACCTAACATTTTTCCGCTAATTTGATCAGTGAGCTTAAAGGTTTGTAAGTCTAGATCATGTCCAGAACCTGTTAGTAAGGAATCTAAAAAATCAATAAAGGGTGGGATGACTAGGTCATAACCCCAATAGCTAAATGATTCTAATAGTTTGCCGCGTAACTGTTCTAGATGTTTAGCTTCTGCCGGTAGAATTTCATCTATACCATCCGGTAAAAGCCAGGAATCTTTTTGTTGCATGTTTTGTATGTCCACTCAAACAAAACGCCCCGCGAGCGGAGCGTTTTAATAGTTTTAACGTAGAAGGGTAAAGAGACTACCCTACCTGCGGTTATTTTTGTTTCTTAAAATACTGAAAGAAATCAGAATCAGGATCTAGCAGCATAACGCTAGAACTTGAAAAGGTCTTCTTATAAGCATTTAAACTACGATAAAAAGTAAAGAAGCTGGCGTCTGCACCATAAGCTTTGGCATAGATTTCAGCGGAAATGGCATCACCTTCACCGCGTAGTATTTCAGCATCACGAAATGAATTAGCTAAGGTGACAACACGTTGTCTATCGGCATCAGCACGAATTCTTTCGGCGGCTTCTGCACCTTGCGAACGGAACTCTCTAGCGACTCGCTCACGTTCAGCTTCCATTCTACGGAACACAGAACTGCTGACTTCTGGAGGTAAGTCGATACGCATCACTTGAACATCAACAATTTCCATGCCTAAAGCGGCAGCAATTTCTTTAGAATTGTTGGTCAATATTTCGCGTATAGCACTACGATCAGTAGATATCAGTTGTTTGATATTACGTTTACTAAACTCACTACGGAAAGCATCTTTAATGATTTGATCTAGGCGTAAGTTTGCTTGATCTATATCGCCAGCCACCGTGGTATAAAAAGTGCTGACATTACCAATACGCCATTTAACAAAAGAATCAACGATTACATTTTTCTTTTCAGCGGTTAAAAAGCGCTCAGGCTTCGCATCCATAGTTTGTATGCGAGCATCAAACTTTTTAACATTGTTGATAAAAGGTAATTTGAAATGAATCCCAGGTTCATAATCGTTTTTGACGATTTCTCCGAGTCTAAATTTAATCGCTTTTTCTGTTTGATTAACAGTAAATACCGACATCATAACCAGCACGAATAAGGCCGCTAGACCTAATAACGCTTTATTGATTGTCATTGACGTCCCCTCGCTTCGCGTGCGCGCGTGACAGGATGATCAGCGACCTGTTCTTGAATAGCGACAGGTTGAGGCTGAGCTTGGTCGCTGCTCCCCGTGGCTGAGACGGTGGAAGAGAGAGTCGTTGGTTGGCGCTGTGTTATCATTTTATCTAAGGGTAAATACATCATATTATTTCCGCCTTTAACGTCGACCATGACTGTATTAGTGCCAGACAAAACGGCTTCCATAGATTCAATGTAAAGACGCTTGCGCGTTACATCGGGAGCCTTGCTATATTCAGTCAGTAGTTTGGTAAAGCGATTCGATTCACCTTCTGCCTGAGCGATCACTTGTTCTTTGTAACCTTCAGCTTCTTGGATTTTTCTTGCCGCTGCACCTCGAGCTTTAGGGACTACATCGTTTGAGTAGGCTTCTGCTTCGTTGATCAAGCGCTGCTGATCTTCACGCGCTTTAATAGCATCTTCGAAGGAGCTTTGTACTTGTTCAGGTGGTTGTGCATCTTGAAGATTCACACTGGTGACTTGTATGCCTGATTGATAGCTATCCATAACATCTTGGATTTCTTTTTTAATCAGGGTGACAATTTCACTACGACCTTCTGTTAAGACAAAGTCCATTGCGCTGCTACCTACGACACCGCGTAGAGCACTTTCGGTCACTTGTTTTAGAGTGATGGCAGGATTGACCACATTAAATATGAATTTTTTAGCATCTTTAACTTGGTATTGAACCGCTAGCCTAACATCCACATAGTTTTCATCTTTAGTGAGCATTAACGCTTCTTTAGGAACAGAGCCCGTGATTTGTTCACTGCCACCACTGCGATAACCTACTTCTATAAAGCGTTGTTGTTTTACATTGACGATATCCACCCGTTCAATAGGGCTAGGTAAATGCCAATTTAAACCCGATTGAGTGGTGTTGATGTATTGACCAAAGCGTGTTTCTACACCATGGTTTCCTTCGTCAACAATATAAAAACCACTTAAGCCCCAAATGGCAAATACACCGCCAGCTAAAAAGCCTAAGCTTTTCATAGAGGCTCCAGAAGAAAAAGGGCTAGGCGAATCGTCATCATCTTGGTTGTTATTGTTGCCACCAAGAAGTTTAGTTAATTTTTCTTGTATAGAACGTAGAGCTTCATCTAGATCAGGAGGCCCTTTTTGGTCACCTCGACCACTCCAAGGGTCTTTTTTATCGTTGCCAGGCTCATTCCAGGACATGCTTATGCTCCGTTTGGATTACTAAATTAATTATCACGCGAGATATTGGTGGGTATTCTATCGCAAATCTCTTAAAAGGCGAAAACCACAACAAACCGGTCTAAAGTTAGGACTGCTTGTTTCGTCGCTTATAGTCGGGTGCTATGCTTTTTCCTTCAGATATATTTTCAATTTTTACATCTTTTAACAGACCTAAATGCCTAGCGTCAATTTCAATGACCAGTTCATTCGCTCCGAAGTCATCAATATGCTCGTTAATTATTTTTGCGCAAGTAAATAGTTTTGCTCTGATGTGACCTTGGTCAGGACGTAAATAACAGCGTATTTTTTCTTTAGTCGTTGAAAATAATTCCGCTAAAACTTGAAAAAGCAGCTCTATACCAAGGCCCGTTTCGGCAGATAACCAGACGCGAATGGGATTGCCCAATTCATCTCTTTCTATATGGGGTAGCACATCATCTAACAGATCAATTTTATTATAGATTTCAATTTGCCTAATGTTGTCCGCCTCGATGTCTTCTAAGACTAGATTAACTTGCTTAATAATCTCATCTCGGTCTTCACTATGCGCGTCAATGACATGCAGTAGTAAATCAGCTTCACTGGCTTCTTGTAGCGTTGATTTGAAGGCTGCAACTAACTCATGCGGTAAATGGCGAATAAAGCCTACCGTATCTGCCAAGACAATTTCACTGCTATTAGGTAACTGACAGCTACGTAATGTTGGATCGAGTGTGGCAAATAATTGATCTGCGGTGTAAATATCAGCACCGGTCAGCGCATTAAACAGCGTTGATTTTCCCGCATTGGTATAACCCACCATTGAAATGGTGGGGATCTCCGCTTTTTTACGTTTACTGCGTCCTTGATGCCGTTGTTTGTCTACTTTATCAAGGCGCTGCTGAATTTGCTTAATACGCAAGCCCAATAAGCGTCTATCGGTTTCTAGTTGAGTTTCACCGGGGCCACGTAGGCCGATACCGCCTTTTTGACGCTCTAAATGCGTCCATCCTCTCACTAATCGAGTTGATAAATGTTTCAGTTGTGCAAGCTCCACCTGAAGCTTACCTTCAAAGGATTGCGCACGCTGAGCAAATATATCTAGGATCAGTCCATTTCTGTCAACTACCCGAACACCCAGCGCTTCTTCGAGATTTCTTTCTTGACTAGGTGCTAGTGCATGATTAAATAAAACAACGTCGGCTTCATAGGTTTCAATGGCTGCTTTTAGCTCTTCTAGTTTACCTTTACCGACAAAATATCTGGAGTCGGGACGTTTACGACTACCAGTAATGACAAAAACGGGGTCAGTTCCGGCTGATTTAGCCAGCTCTTTTAATTCTAAAAGATCTTCCTGCCCAGAACGGAAAGTGAGATGAACAAGTATGGCGCGTTCACCTGAATCGGGACGATCAAACAATAAAATACTCCATGAAGTTGAGTGGGGGGGGCTTAAGATGTCCAGGAAATCGGTAAGTTATTCGTCGACGGTGTCGTCGCGTGTCATTTTAACGGATTTACTTGGAACTATCGTTGATATAGCATGTTTATAAACCATTTGGCTAATGGTGTTTTTCAGCATGATGACATACTGATCAAATGAGTCGACTTTTCCTTGTAACTTTATACCATTGACAAGAAAAATTGACACAGGCGTATGTTCTTTTCTGAGGGTATTTAGGAAATTATCCTGTAAATTTTGACCTTTTGACATCCGACTTCTCCTTGTTGTTCTATTTAAATACGTCTTAAGATAACTGTAATTACAGGTCAATACAAATTAAACTGAATTTGTCTGTTTCTATGGGCATTATTCTATCAATAGATGCGCAAAGTCGTTGCTATTTTATGTGGGTTATTTTTAATTTAACGATTAGGCGTCGGTAATCTTCATCGGCTAGTGCATCATTGAATAGTAAGCGAGTTTGTTTAGCTTGAGTGCTTTGACCGTGTGGCTGCGAACGCTCTTTGTAATGTAAAAAGAGGGCAAAGGCTGTAACTACTGTGGAGTTTAAAATCTCAATTGAAACTAAATCATGGTCTTTTGATAATTGCCAGCCTAAGGCTTCTGTGTGCTTAAGGCTGTAATGTTCATTTTTTAAGCGTTTTAGCGTTAACCAAGCTTGTAGACAAATGACAGTAAGCAGTGCTAATTTAAAAATTAAATCGAGGTCATTAGCGATACTGGCAGCTAGCGCTAAGCCATGAATTAAAATGACTAGCCTCCTTAAGCGCTGAGACGGTTTAATGGCCAATAATAAGGCTGGTTCAGATTGTTGGGGCATGGTTTAGGTTTCTTTTGTTTAACGCGATGTCGGTGACGTGCTTTGCATCCTTTAAGAGCCTCTAAGCTTGGAGTAAAACAGCTTCAGCGTAATCATTCACACCCCCGCCACATAAACAGGCAATGGGGACACAAATAGCCCAGCCCGCCTATTAGCAATGACCTCCGCTAAATATCGCCAAGGTGAACATTGGCGTATCCGACATGTTTCAAT
>Ga0214235_1000376_pt1 | contig 18987 bp, 16 predicted proteins | sample TroBogypolimnion_2_FD_153073 | JGI IMG/M metagenome (GOLD analysis project Ga0214235, IMG submission 153073) | Freshwater microbial communities from Trout Bog Lake, WI - 15JUL2008 hypolimnion | ecosystem: Environmental > Aquatic > Freshwater > Lake > Hypolimnion/Profundal zone ... | reverse complement strand
TAGTTTTCACTGTTTTAGCAACATCCAGAAGAATGTCCGGATTAGCGGAAAACTCGAGACTAGGTGCTTGATTGTCTTGGCGCTTCATCTTTTCTTTAGCGGGCTTATCAATGCCCCAGTCAGCAACAGCTGCTACTGCAAAGAAGACGTCGCAGTCAGTTGCATTCAAGGCAGCCATATGCATTTCTTTGGCGCTCACTACATTAGTGCGTATCACTTGTCCAGTAGCTTCAAGCGGCGTTGGAAGATCGCATGGCCCTGCAATTAAATGAACTTGGGCGCCTGCTTCAACAGCCGCTCTTGCAATAGCAAAACCCATCTTGCCGGAGCTGTGGTTAGTAATACCACGCACAGGATCAATAGCTTCGAATGTAGGGCCGGCAGTAATCAAGACTTTTTTGCCAGCCAAAGATTTCTTCTGAAAGAAGGCAATCACTTGTTCCGTAATCTCGGAGGGTTCAAGCATTCTGCCCATGCCTACCTCACCACAAGCTTGGAAACCACTGGCAGGGCCAAGAAGACTAACGCCATCATCAGCAAGTCTTTTCGCACTTCTCTGGGTGGCGGCATGCTCCCACATCTGCTTGTTCATCGCTGGGGTTAGCAGGAGGGGGCAATCCCTTGCTAGGCAAAGGGTGGTCAATAGGTCGTCTGCCAAACCCAAAGAAAGCTTCGCCATGAGGTCCGCACTCGCAGGCGCAATCAAGATAGCATCCGCTGAGCGAGACAACTCAATATGCGCCATATTGTTTGGAATAGTACTGTCCCATTGGCTCAGATATACCGGGTTACCAGTAAGTGCTTGCATGGTGACTGGCGTCACAAATTGCTGAGCAGCTTCAGTCATCACCACTTGCACTGATGCACCTTCTTGCATAAGTTGGCGTGCAAGCTCAGGAGCTTTATAGGCTGCTATGCCACCAGAGATACCCAGAACGATCTTCTTGTTTAAAAGTGATTGCATGGCGCCAGCTTAATGGGATTGGGCAGATTTGCCAAATGACTTGCGTAATTCACCCCAAATGATGAGGCCTGCACCGATACAGATTGCGCTATCAGCCACATTAAATGCAGGCCAATGCCAATTGCCGTAGTACACATCAATAAAGTCAACAACTGCACCGTACATTGCGCGATCTAAGACATTACCTAGTGCACCACCTAAGATCAGGCTGAGCGCAAAGCAGAGTAGTTTGTCGCTTTGGCTTTTATAGAGTAGCCAAATAATGTAGGTAGAGGCTGCCAAGCCAAGAATGGTGAAAAACCAGCGTTGCCAACCAGAACCCTGTGCTAAAAATGAAAATGCTGCACCAGGATTAAATAGTAGTAACCAGTTTAAAAAGGGCATAACTGGTTCTGGCACACCTATTTGTAAATTACTCAGCGCTAACCATTTGCTGAGTTGATCTAGCAAAAGCACGATGATCGCAATGGTGAGATAACGAAGTAAAGCAAGACTTTTCATAATGGCGATGCTTAGGCAAAGAGGCGATGATCACCATCACCAAATAAGTTGCTGATACAACGACCACAGAGTTCCGGATGATCAGCGTTGCCACCTACATCTTTGGTGTGATGCCAGCAGCGGCCACATTTTTTGTATTGGCTACCGCGAACTAAGACTTCTAAGCCTTCATTGCTGAGTTCAATGTTAGCGCTCGAGGTAATGGTGACAAAGCGCAAATCATCTTCAAGTGAATGCAAGATGGCAAAATCAATATCACCGACTTTGATCGTAAGCTCAGCTTGCAATGAAGAGCCAACATTGCCTGCCTCACGCTCTACTTCAATCGCTTTAGTAACTTCAGAGCGAATCTCGCGAATGCGACCCCACTTGGCGAGCAATTCATCAGCGTGGGCAATCTGTGGGAATTTACCAAACTCTTCCATGAAGATAGATTCAGCAGGCTTACTACCTGAGTCATGGGGGAAATCTTTCCATGCTTCCTCTGCGGTGAAGGAGAGGAATGGCGATAACCACTTCAAGAGATTGCGAGTGATGTGAAATAAGGCGTTCTGTGCAGCTCGACGATCTGGAGAATCGGGTGCGCTCGTATAAAGGCGGTCCTTCAAAATATCCAAATAGAACCCACCCAAATCTTCAGAGCAGAAAGTCAACATGCGAGCTACTGCAGGCTGAAACTCATATGCCTTGTAGTGGGCTTCAACATGACTCTGTAATTGATTTGCTAGAGCAAGCGCATAGCGATCAATCTCAAGCCACTGATCAGCTGGCATTGTGTGCTTACTAGGATCAAAGTCAGAGAGATTGGCCAGCAAGAAGCGCAAGGTATTACGAATACGGCGATAGCTTTCGGTAACACGTTTGAGAATCTCATCCGAGATGGTCATTTCTCCGGAGTAGTCGGTTGAAGCCACCCAAAGACGAATGATTTCTGCACCGAGTTTGTCTGCAACTTGTTGTGGCGCAATCACATTACCAACAGACTTACTCATCTTGCGGCCTTGGCCATCGACAGTAAAGCCATGAGTAAGAAGTGCTTTGTATGGTGGTTTGCCATCGAGCATTGCACCAGTAAGCAATGAAGAGTGGAACCAACCACGATGCTGGTCTGATCCCTCAAGATATAAATCTGCTAGGCGACCGTTAGGGGTCTCAGCTTCAGCCGTGAGTAATTCATCACGGTGTGAGCCGCGAATAACATGCCAATGTGTAGTGCCAGAGTCGAACCAAACATCCAAGGTGTCGCGATTCTTTTCGTATTGCGTAGCTTCTTCACCAAGCAGGTCGGCCACTTCTAATTTTTGCCAAGCTTCAATACCTTCTTTTTCTACGCGCTTAGCAATCTCTTCTAACAACTCGACGGTACGTGGATGAGGTTCACCACTTTCCTTGTGAACGAAGAAAGCCATTGGTACGCCCCATTGACGCTGGCGTGACAAGGTCCAATCGGGGCGATTAGCGATCATGCTGTTGAGACGTTGCTTACCCCAGGCTGGGAAGAACTCAGTACTTTCAATACCTGCTAAGGCAGTTTCACGCAAACTGGCTTTACCATCAGATGGCTTCTTGTCCATACTGGCAAACCACTGTGATGTGGCGCGATAAATGATGGGTGACTTATGGCGCCAGCAATGCATGTAGGAGTGGGTGTAAGTTTTATCGCGCAGCAGACTGCCTGCTTCACGCATGGCTTCCACAATTTTTGGATTGGCTTTCCAAATATATTCGTTGGCAAAGAGTGGTAACCAGGAGGCATACACTCCATTACCCATCACTGGGTTCAAAATATCTTTATCAGCAAGCTTGTTGGCTTTGCAGGATTTGAAGTCTTCCTCGCCATAAGCAGGGGCGGAGTGAACAATCCCCGTGCCGGTATCGAGTGTGACGTACTCAGCCGGATAGATTGGGGATAGGCGCTTGTAGCCCTCGTGTAACGAAGCTAGCGGATGCCAGAAAGAAATGTTTGCCAGCTGGCTACCGGAGCAAGTGGCAATGACTTTACCCTCAAGACCATAATCTTGTAAGCAAGTTTCTACGCGATCTTTAGCCAGAATTAATAACTTGTCTCCAACATCCACTAATGCATAAGTGAGTTCTGGGTGAACGTTCATTGCCTGGTTAGCAGGAATTGTCCAAGGCGTTGTTGTCCAAATAACAATCTGCCCTGGTTTATTTGGCAGTTCTGCAAGACCAAATGCTTTGGCTAACTGTGGACGCTGCGCATCATCAAATGCAAAACCAACATCAACCGTAGGATCCGTTTTATCTTGATATTCCACTTCGGCTTCAGCAAGAGCAGAGCCGCAATCAAAACACCAGTTCACTGGTTTTAGGCCGCGGAAGACATAGCCCTTTTCCCAGATCTTTCCTAGAGCGCGGATTTCATCGGCCTCATTGCGATAGTTCATGGTGAGGTAGGGGTTATTCCAATCTCCCAGGACGCCTAAGCGCTCAAAGTCTTTCTTCTGTTTCTCGACTTGAATATGGGCGTAAGCACGCGCTTTGGATTGCACTTCAGCGGTCGGTAAATTTTTACCAAATTCTTTTTCAATCTGAATTTCAATTGGCATGCCGTGACAATCCCAGCCAGGCACATATACAGAGTCAAAGCCCATGAGCCAGCGAGACTTGACGATCATATCTTTCAGAATCTTGTTAACTGCGTGACCAATATGAATATCACCGTTTGCATATGGAGGGCCGTCATGCAAAATAAACTTTGGCTGATTAGCATGGGCTGCACGAATTTTTTCGTAGAGCTTATTCTTTTGCCAGCCAGCAACCCATTGTGGTTCACGCTTAGCTAGATCCCCTCGCATCGGAAAGGAGGTGTCTAGTAGATTGACAGGGTAAGTATTTTCTTTTTCAGACATAAGCTTTTTTCTGGAAATAATTTCTGGCATGCGCTGCATCTGCTGCAATCGCTTTTGTAAGGGTTTCGAGGTCTGAGTACTTCGCCTCATCACGAATTTTTTCTAATAGTTCTACGGTGATAATTTTTCCGTAAACATCTGCGTTGTAATCAAAGATGTGGGTTTCCAGCAATACTCTGCCTTCATCTTCCACTGTTGGTCTGACGCCTAAGCTGGCCACTGCGGGGAGTGGTTTGTCTGTCAGACCTAAAACCTGTGCGGTAAATATTCCAGTAGTTGCTGGCTTGCGATGGTGGAGGTGATTGGCAACAGCTAAGTTTAAAGTGGGAAAGCCTAGTTGCCGTCCCAGTTTTTGACCATGAATCACATGGCCTGAGATTCCATATGGGCGACCTAATAATTTTTCAGCTTGTTGCATGTCACCATTCGCAAGCGCAGTACGCAGTGCAGAGCTAGAAATTCGTGTGCCATTTTCTTGAATGGTTTGAATGCTGGATACCTCAAAGCCGTATTTCTCACCAGCAGCTTTCAAGCTCGCAAAATTACCAGCACGTTTTGCACCATAGCAAAAATCATCGCCAATCAAAATCCATTTAGCATTTAATCGTTTGACAATAATTTCTGAAACAAATGCTTCGGGAGAGAGTCTGGCAAAAGCAGCGTTGAAGTGTTCTACAACAACGCGATCAATTCCTAGTTGAGCAAGGGCAGCTAATTTATCGCGTAGATTCAGAATGCGGGGTGGTGCTTGCTCAGGAGAGAAGAATTCTTTCGGATGTGGCTCAAAGGTCATTACGCAACTGACTAGGCCTCGCTCATTAGCACCGTCAACGAGTTCTTTGAGCAGGGCGTGATGACCCCTGTGCACGCCATCGAAATTGCCGATGGTTAGCGCACAGGCTGGTCCTGCAGAAAACTGGGTGGGGCCACGGAATACGTTCACAAAATCGCTTTCAGGGTAGCCATCAATTATATTGTGGGCATGCCTTCTATCGTTACCTTAATCTCTGGCCGCGGATCTAATTTCGAGGCCATCGTCAAAACAGCCCAAAAAGAGCAATGGCCAGTCACTTTTGCCGGGGTCATAGCGAATCACTCAGCGGCCAAGGGCCTTGATTTTGCTCGCTCGCAGGGCATTCCCGCCTTTGCCATTGAGCATAAGGAGCACGCTACTCGCGAGTCCTTTGATGCTGCCTTGATTGCGCAGATTGATGCTTTGGGGGCTGATTTGGTAGTTCTTGCAGGCTTCATGAGAATTTTGACCCCGAGCTTTATTCGTCATTTTGAGGGCCGATTGATCAATATTCATCCAGCCTTGTTGCCTGCTTTCCCGGGTTTACACACCCATGAACGAGCCTTGGAGGCGGGGGTGAAGGAGCACGGCGCTACTGTGCATTTTGTAAATGAAGGCGTGGATGAGGGGCCCATTATTTGCCAGGCCTCAGTTCCAGTGCAAGCAGGCGATACTGCAGACACTTTGGCTGCCCGTGTTTTGGCTGCTGAGCATCAAATTTACCCACGGGCCGTAAAATGGTTCCTCGATGGACGATTGCGAATAGAAGGTAATCAAGTGAAGTTACAACCCCCGGAGTCGCAATTTTTTAAATTATGAGTGCAGAACGTCCACCCCGTAAATCTGGCAGCAGACTAGCCCCACATAAAAGTTACGCGACTAAATCGAAAGATCCGCTGCGTCGTCCTGAGCGCAGAAATGCTAGCGGTAATTTAATTGCGCCTGAAGGTCAGAAGAATTTTTCTAATGCAAAAGCATTACCTCAGCATGCGATTCATCTAGAACGCTTACTTCCTGAATTACTGAGTTTTGAACAACCGGCTGATCGTGTAGTCAGTCGTTATTTCAGGGAAGAGAAACAGCTTGGCAATCGTGATCGCGCTTTGATTGCTGAGAGCGCTTTTGCTATCTTGCGTCATAAAAATGAGTTCTCACAATTTGCTTCTAGTGGTGAAGGATCACAAGCTAGACGCTTAGCCTTATTGGGTTTGCTGTCGGCTCTGTCTGAAGGTGGATTGGGTTCAGCGAACCGTGCTGAGAGTGCGATTGCTGATTTAGCGCACGTCCTAAAGCCTGGTGAATATGAATGGCTGCAACGTTTTTCAACTGTAGATCCAACTGCTTTAAATCCGCTAGTGCGTAACAATCTGCCCGAGTGGTTATGGGATGCATTTGGTAAATATCCAGGCGAAGAAACTCGTGAAGAACTCGCTAAGTCATTAATGCATCCAGCGCTTTTGGATTTGCGTGCGAACACCATGAAAACTAATCGTGAAGAATTGCTCGCGCAGATGAATGCACTAGGCGGTCGTTACCAAGCAATCCCCACTCCATATGCACCTGACGGTGTGCGCATTATGGGTAAACCTGCTTTGCAAAATACTGCGGGCTTTAAAGCGGGTATGTTTGAAGTGCAAGATGAAGGCAGTCAACTCTTGGCTTACTTACTCGCTCCCAAGCGCGGCGAGATGGTAGTCGACTTTTGTGCTGGTGCAGGTGGCAAGACTTTGGCTATTGGAGCGCTGATGCGCTCTACGGGCCGCCTGTATGCCCTAGATACATCAGAGCGTCGCTTGGCTAATTTAAAGCCAAGGCAGGCTCGTAGCGGCCTTTCAAACGTTTATCCTGTGTGGATTGATAGTGAAAATGACACCAAGATCAAACGCTTGGCTGGCAAGATTGATCGTGTCCTAGTTGATGCCCCTTGTAGTGGTATGGGTACTTTGCGACGCAATCCTGACCTGAAGTGGCGCCAAACCCCTGAGGGCGTTTTAGAGCTTAACCAGAAGCAAATGAACATATTGGCCTCTGCGGCTCGCCTGTTAAAGCCAGGTGGACGCTTGGTTTACGCTACTTGCAGTCTTTTGCCCCAAGAGAATCAAGAAATTGCTGAAGATTTTTTAGCAAAGCACCCACAGTTTGAGGTTGTTCCAGCAGCAGAAGTCCTTAAGCCTCTGTTTCCAAAGGATAAATTGCCACTAGGCTGTAGTGCAGACAACCCTTGGTGGCAGTTATGGCCACATATTCATGGAACTGATGGCTTCTTTGGAGCTGTATTCCAGAAGAAGGCTGCAGCTCCAGTTGTTGCAACAGAAAAAGATGAACAAAAAGAGACTAAGGTTAAAAACAAGAAGGCCCCTAAGGAACTAAAATAGAGTTTTAGACCTCTTTAGGGATTCCCTTTTGAATACAGCTTCAGGTTTTGATTTGTTCCTCCATTGGCTTGCGAATGGATATTTGGATTGGTCTTGGTGGAAGGTAGTTGCTTTCACCTTAATCGCTACTCACATCACGATTGCTGCAGTCACCATCTTCTTGCACCGTTGCCAAGCGCATCGCGCTTTAGATCTACATCCGATGGCTTCTCACTTTTTCCGTTTTTGGCTTTGGCTCACAACAGGAATGGTGACTAAAGAGTGGGCTGCGATTCATCGCAAGCATCACGCTAAATGTGAGACCGTTGACGATCCGCACAGCCCGCAAGTTTTGGGAATCAATACGGTTCTTTCACGTGGCGCTGAGCTCTATAAACAAGAAGCGGCCAATCCAGAAACTTTAAATAAATTCGGTCATGGCACTCCAGATGACTGGATCGAGCACAACATCTATTCCAAGTTCTCTTGGCAGGGCGTTGCCATCATGCTCATCGTTGATGTATTTTTATTTGGTGCAATTGGACTTACTGTTTGGGCAGTACAAATGCTGTGGATTCCAATTACTGCTGCTGGCGTAATTAATGGTATCGGTCACTATTGGGGCTATCGCAGTTTCGATTGTGAAGATGCCTCCAGAAATATCGTGCCTTGGGGTATTTTGATTGGCGGTGAAGAGCTGCATAACAATCACCACACCTTTGCTACGAGCGCGAAGTTATCAAACAAGTGGTACGAGTTTGATATTGGCTGGATGTATATCCAAATCATGAGCGCAGTTGGTTTGGCTACCGTGAAGAAGACTCCACCTAAGCCCGTTCTCAGTGATTTGCGTCCTGCCGATCAAAACACTCTGGAGGCCATCATAGCGAACCGTTATGAAATCATGGCGCGCTATAGCAAGACCTTGCGTAGTTTCTTTAGCAATGAAGTACAGCACATGCAGGTCTTAGCATCCCACTTAAGTGATGCCCGTACTTGGCTAGTCAAAGACGAATCTCGTTTAACAGGGCAAGAAAAGGCAAAACTAGAAGAGTTGATGGCGAGTAATGCTCAGTTACGCAAAATGATTGAGATGCGCCGTGATCTACAGGCTATCTGGGGCCGCTCCAGCTCTACTAAGGAGCAATTACTTTCTCAGCTACATACTTGGTGCCAACGCGCTGAAGAGAGTGGCTTAAGTAGTCTGCGCGAGTTCTCTTTGAGATTGCGTCGTTACGCATAAATAAAGAATAAAAAAAGTAAGCCCAGGAAATTCTAGGCAATAAAAAACCCGCTGATGCAGCGGGTTTTTTATTTGCTGAAATAAGTATTAAATAAAAAGGAAATAAATACCTTACTTCAACTTTGTTTCTTTGTAAGCAACATGCTTGCGAATAGTTGGATCGAACTTCATGATCTCCATTTTCTCAGGCTTGGTACGCTTGTTTTTTGATGTTGTGTAGAAGTGACCAGTACCTGCTGATGACTCTAACTTGATTTTCTCTCTGCCGCCTTTAGCCATTTGTGCGCTCCTTAAATTTCGCCACGTGCACGCAAATCAGACAACACAGCATCGATGCCGTTCTTGTCGATTACGCGCAAACCAGCATTGGTTAAGCGCAAGCTAATCCAACGGTTTTCAGATTCAACCCAGAAACGACGGTTTTGCAAATTCGGCAAAAAGCGACGCTTCGTTTTATTGTTTGCATGGGATACATTGTTGCCAACCATCGGCTTCTTCCCAGTGACTTGGCAAACTTTTGCCATGACATAACTCCATTAATTGCGAAAAAAGAAGATTGTATCAGTCCCAGCCTATTTTGGGCTAGCCCTAAATGACTTTATTGGATGGGAATTGGGGATCAAAAGCATTCTTGATGCTGAAAAAGGCATATAAGTTAGTAATTACTATCATTTATTGCTATTATTCATAAGCCCAGAGTCTGAAAAGGAGAAAAAACCAGTGCCACTCACAATGCAGTGGTCCAAGAGCTGAATATCCACAAGCTGCAAAGCATTTGCGAGTACCTTCGTGAGTTCTTGGTCTGCATCGCTGGGCAATGGGTTGCCGCTGGGGTGGTTATGAGCCACGATCAGGGCACTGGCATTCTTGGCAAGAGCTTCTTTGAGGATTTCTCGGGGATAGATTGCTGTTTGGGTAATTGAACCTCTGAAAAGCTCATCACATTCTATGAGGTGAAGGCGTGAGTCGAGATAGAGGCAAAGAAAGACCTCATGGGGGAGGCGGCCGATCTTAGCCTGCAGGAACTCCCTGACATGGTTAGGAGATGAAAAGATAGAGTCTTGGCTAAGGCCGTCCTCTAGGCTGCGCTTGACCAGCTCATAAGCTGCTTGGATTTGGGACCATTTGGACAGCCCCATGCCGTGAATGCGGGTTAATTCTTCTGGGGTGCTGGCTAAAAGGCGCGGTAGGCTTCCAAAGTGATGCAATAGGTCCTTTGCCAAGGCGACAGCACTTTTGCCTTTGACCCCAACACGCAAAAAAATCGCCAGCAGCTCTGCATCGGAAAGCGCTGCAGCACCATTTAAACGAAGTTTTTCTCTGGGCTGCTCATTTTTTGGCCACTCTGTAATTGGGGAGTGCACAGCTAGCGCTGGCCTCGATACAATCACCTTATGACCAAGCTTACGGTTTTGCCCAATTCCTTTTTGACTCTCAATTATCGGCTGACTCTGCCTAATGGGGATGATTACATCAACACTTTTAGCGATCGTCCTGCGACGGTTTTGATGGGTTCTGGACAATTTGCTCCTTGCTTTGAAAAGGTCTTGCTGGGCTTAGCGGTTGGTGAGAAAAAAAGTGCACTACTTCCACCTGAAGAAAGTTTTGGTGAGCGCAAAGATGATTTAGTGCAATGGGTTTCTTTGAGAGCGCTTAAAGAAGGTCGCGATGACGACGTGGAATTTAATCCAGGTGATGTGATTGAGTTCAATGCTCCAGGTGGCGCACAATATGTAGGCGTATTGCAATCGATTAACGAAGAGGGCGCATGGTTTGACTTCAATCATCCACTTGCCGGCAGACCGGTAAGCTTTGAAGCAGAAATAGTGGCGATTTTGTAAATGATGAACACCTCTGATAACCCAGAAATTTTGATGGCTCAACCGCGTGGCTTTTGCGCTGGTGTAGATCGTGCGATCAATATTGTTAAAGAAGCGCTCAATCGTTTTGGTGCTCCAATTTATGTGCGTCATGAGATTGTCCATAACGCCTACGTCGTAAATGAATTGCGCGATATGGGTGCGGTATTCGTAGATGAATTGGAGGAGGTGCCTAAGGGTGGCATCGTAGTATTTAGCGCACATGGTGTTTCTCAGGAAGTTCGTAAAGATGCCCAAGCGCGAGGTCTGCAGGTGTATGACGCAACCTGCCCTTTGGTTACCAAGGTCCATCTTGAAGTTGTCAAAATGTGCAAAGACGGCTTTACGGTATTGATGATTGGTCATGCGGGTCATCCAGAAGTTGAAGGCACTATGGGGCAGGTGAAGGAGGGTGTTTTCTTGATCGAAAAGATCGGGGATATCAGCTCCTTACCATTCTCAAATGACGAGAAGATTGCATTTGTAACCCAGACAACACTCTCAGTCGATGAGACAAAAGAAATTGTCGAAGCATTAATTAAAAAGTTTCCCAATATTGTTCAGCCTCGTAAACAAGATATTTGCTATGCCACTCAGAATCGTCAAGATGCTGTGAAATTTATGGCACCTCAAGTTGAGGTGGTAATTGTGGTGGGCAGCGCGACAAGCTCGAACTCTAATCGCTTGCGTGAACTTTCTGAAAAGCTCGGCGTACCATCTTACATGGTGGATTCCCCAGATCAGCTGAAGGCAGAATGGTTTGCTGGTAAGAAACGGGTTGGTTTGACTGCAGGAGCCTCGGCGCCAGAAAGCTTGGCGCAGTCGATTGTGAGTCGTATTCAAGAATTTGGTCCAAGAAGCGTGCGCCCACTTAATGGTGTAGTCGAGGACGTTACTTTTTCACTGCCTAAAAATTTAGTTGATTAAAGTATTTGTGCATCAATTCATAACAAAGGAGTTGTACATGAGTAAAGAAAAAGCATCAAAAGTAATTTTTATGAAAAGTGCCATTGCGCTATCTATAGCAACTTTGTTGCTGGCTGCTTGTAGCAAAAGTGGCGAGAAGTCTGCTGCAGTTCCAGCGGATGCAATTGAGGTAAAAATCGGTCACGTTGCTCCTTTAACTGGGCCAATTGCCCATTTGGGAAAAGATAATGAAAATGGAGCCCGTCTCGCGCTTGAAGAAATTAATAAAGCAGGCTTAACTATTGATGGAAAAAAAGTAGTCCTCACTTTGGTTCCTGAAGATGATGCTGAGGATCCGAAAACCGCTACACAAGTTGCACAAAAATTAGTAGATGCCAAAGTAGTGGGTGTAGTTGGTCACCTCAACTCTGGCACTAGTATTCCTGCTTCGCGAATTTATAGCGATGCAGGTATTACCCAAGTTTCTCCATCTGCCACCAATCCTGACTACACCAAGCAAGGCTTTAAGACGACTTATCGCTTGGTAGCCACTGACGCACAGCAAGGTCCAGCATTGGCTAATTACGTTGCCAATACCTTGAAGGCAAAAACCGTTGCGATTATTGATGACTCTACCCAGTACGGCAAAGGCTTGGCTGATGAGTTTGAGAAAACAGTAAAAGCTGCCGGCATCAAGGTGGTTACTCGTGAAGCGAGTAATAACAAGGCAACCGATTTCAAGGCCATTCTGACAAAAATTAAGGGTAGTAAGCCTGACGTCATCATGTATGGCGGTATGGATGCTACTGGTGGTCCACTCACCAAACAAGCTGCAGAGCTAGGCATTAAGGCTAAGGTAGTTGGTGGTGATGGTATGTGTACAGAAAAGCTTGCTGAATTAGCTGGTGATGCTGTGGTGAATGTCACTTGCTCTGAGGCGGGTATGGCTTTGTCGAAGATGGCACAGGGTGCTGACTTCGAGAAGCGTTACAAAGAACGCTTTAATTCTGATGTGCAAATTTATGCGCCATTTACTTATGATGCAGTTTATGTCTTGGTAGATTCAATGAAGCGCTCCAACTCAACTGACCCTGCAAAGATTTTAGCTGCTATGCCAGATACCAAGATGCAAGGTTTGGTTGGCAACATTGCTTTTGACAACAAAGGCGATATGAAAGAGGGCGTGATTACTCTGTATGATTTCAAAGACAAGAAGAAAACAGTACTTGACGTCATTAAGATGTAATAGTCACCCAATAAAAAATAGCGCCGCCACTGCGGTGCTATTTTTTTATGAAGACTCAATCAATTAGAGCTCAATGGACATCCTTCTTCAGCAGATCATTAATGGCCTAGTGCTCGGCAGCATCTATGCTTTGATCGCTCTGGGCTACACCATGGTCTATGGCGTTCTAGGAATTATTAATTTCGCGCATGGCGAAGTATTGATGATTGGCGCAATGGTTTCGCTGTCGTTATTACGCTTAATCCTGAATGTGACCAGTGAATTACCAGGCTGGCTGACTCTCTTGATCGTATTGCCAGTAACTATGGCAGCATGCGCAGGCTTAAGTTACTGGATTGAGCGTATTGCTTATCGCCCGCTACGTAATGCACCCCGTTTGGCGCCACTAATCTCTGCAATTGGTATGTCAATCTTGCTGCAAACGATTGCGATGATGATTTGGTCACGTAATCCCATGACTTATCCGCAATTGTTGCCATCTAATCCAATTGATTTATGGGGTAGCGGCGCCACCATTACTGGTAAAGAAATTGTGATCATTGTGGTGGCCTTGGTGGTGATGGCTGGTTTATTGTTCTTGGTAGAAAAAACAAAACTTGGCAGAGCGATGCGCGCTACCGCTGAGCAAACGCAAATTGCTGCACTGATGGGTGTTAATCCTAATCGTGTGATCTCCATTACTTTTATGTTGGGTGGAGCATTAGCGGGCCTTGCGGGTGTCATGATTGCTAGTAACTATGGCAATGTTCATTTCTACATGGGTTTTATTCCTGGTCTTAAGGCATTTACTGCGGCTGTCCTGGGGGGTATTGGAAATTTACAGGGCGCCATGCTGGGTGGGCTCCTTTTAGGGCTAATCGAATCCTTGGGCGCTGGTTATATTGGCGAGCTGACTGGTGGAGTCTTCGGTTCTAACTATCAAGATATCTTTGCATTTTTGGTGTTGATCTTGGTACTGGTATTGCGGCCTACTGGTTTATTGGGTGAGAAGGTTTCTGATCGTGCTTAAGAGTCTTTTCGCTCATCGCTTGAGTCGCACTAGTTACGTATGGCTAGGATTTATTGCTTTAGTCCTCTTACCCTGGGTAGTTGGTGCAGGTGGTGGTAACTATTGGGTACGGGTTCTAGATTTTGCTTTGCTTTATATCGTTCTGGCTCTTGGCCTGAACGTCGTTGTGGGCTTTGCAGGTCTTTTAGACCTTGGCTATATTGCCTTTTATGCTTTGGGTGCCTACAGCTTTGCTTTATTGGCTTCACCACATTTACCAACTCAGTTTGCCTCGATTGCAGCTGCCTTTCCAGAGGGGATGCATTTTTCTCCTTGGATGGTTGCCGTGTTCTCGATTATTTTGGCCGCCTTATTTGGCTTGATCTTAGGTTTACCGACGCTGCAGTTGCGTGGCGATTATTTGGCGATTGTGACTCTAGGCTTTGGTGAAATTATTCGTATCTTTATGAATAACCTGGATCGTCCTTTCAATCTCACAAATGGCCCCAAGGGAATTTCTGGAATTGATCCGATTCAATTATTTGGTATCTCATTTACCAAACCCTTGGATTTGGGTTTTGTACAAATTCCAGGCTTGTATTTAGTGTTTTATTTATTTCTACTGCTCGCAATTGCAGTGGCGATTACCTGTTTGCATTTACAAGACTCGCGTATTGGGCGCGCTTGGATCGCGATTCGTGAAGATGAGATCGCAGCTAAAGCTATGGGTATCAATACCCGCAATATGAAGTTGCTTGCTTTTGCGATTGGGGCTTCTTTTGCTGGGGTAGCAGGTGTGCTGTTTTCTGCCTTCCAAGGATTTGTTTCTCCAGAGTCATTTACCTTATGGGAGTCCATCGTGGTATTGGCTATGGTGGTTTTAGGGGGTATTGGCCATATTCCTGGGGTGATATTGGGCGCAGTTTTGTTGGCAGTGTTTCCAGAAGTCTTACGTGGTATTGCGCAGCCAGTGCAACAGTTTCTATTTGGTCATGTGATTGTCGATGTAGAGATCATTCGCCAACTCATTTATGGCCTCGCATTGATTTTGATCATGCTCTATCGTCCAGGTGGTATTTGGCAAAAGCGTGGAGGCAGGAAATGAGCATTTCTCTATTGCTGGATGTAGCAGATGTCTCTAAGCGCTTTGGTGGTGTGCAAGCTCTAGACTCAGTGGGCTTACAAGTTGTCCGGGGATCTATTGTGGGTTTGATCGGCCCTAATGGCGCTGGTAAAACAACCTTCTTTAATGTCATCACTGGTTTATATCCAGCAGACTCTGGAATATTTTTGTTTGACAGTAAATCGTATTTTCCAGAGTCAGTATCCAAAGTAACTAAATCCGGCTTAGCAAGAACATTTCAAAATATTCGTCTCTTTGGTGAAATGACTGTACTTGAAAATGTGATGGTAGGTTGTCATTGTCGTACCAAAGCTGGATTATTGGGGGCAATCTTTCGCTTTCCATCGACTAGACGTGAGGAGCGGGCGATACGGGAAAAAGCCCATCAGCTTTTGGCTTACGTTGGCCTAAGTGACTTTGCCCAGATGGAAGCGCGTAATCTCTCTTATGGTCACCAGCGTCGTCTGGAGATTGCTAGGGCCTTAGCTACCGAGCCTAAGCTCTTGGCGCTGGATGAGCCGGCTGCTGGTATGAATGCCACTGAAAAATTAGAGCTTCGGGAATTACTATTACGTATCCGCGCTGATGGTAAGACTATCTTACTGATTGAGCACGATGTGAGTTTGGTCATGGGGATTTGCGATCACCTGACTGTGCTTGATTACGGCAAAGTGATTGCCGCTGGAAAGCCTGCAGATGTTCGAGTGCACCCAGAAGTAATTAGAGCTTATCTTGGTCAGGGGGCGGCATGATGAGTGCGCTTCTGAATGTCAAAGATCTTCAAGTTTCTTATGGTGGAATCAATGCCGTCAAGGGAATTGATCTTCACGTCAATCATGGCGAGCTCGTGGCATTAATTGGCGCTAACGGCGCTGGAAAGAGTTCGAGCCTGAAGGCGATTGCAGGCCTCCTCACTGCTTCTACTGGCGAAATTGAATTTGCAAGTCAGGCGACCCGAAAACTACCCGCTTATGAATTGGTTCGCCTGGGCTTGGGCATGGTACCTGAGGGGCGTGGCGTCTTTAAGCGTATGACTATTTTGGAAAATCTCCAAATGGGTGCCTACCTTAAGTCTGATGCTCAAGAAATCGAGCGTAAGCTTGAAGAAGTCTATTCCTATTTTCCGAGATTAAAGGAGCGCTTGTCTCAGTTGGCGGGAACGCTTTCGGGTGGTGAGCAGCAGATGGTTGCGATGGGTAGGGCAATGATGGCCGAACCTAAACTGTTGCTCCTAGATGAGCCTTCAATGGGCCTCTCACCCATCATGGTGGAAACTATTTTTGATGTGATTCGAAGTTTGTCTGCGAGCGGGATGACTATTTTGTTGGTGGAGCAGAATGCGCGCCTAGCCTTGCAGATGGCGGATCGTGCCTACGTTATGGAGAGCGGTTTAATTACGCTCAGTGGCTCCGGTAAGGAGCTGCTGGAGGATTCTCGAGTACGCGCAGCCTACTTGGGCGAGTAGGCTGGCTTTAAATTAAGCAACTTCTTTAAGTAACTCGCGCAGCATATTGCACATCTGACGAATTTCATCATCAGATACATTCAATGCTGGCATAAAGCGCAATAAATTTGGTCTTGGCGAGTTAATTAACAAGCCTTCAGGATTGCGATCACGCGCTAGTTCAACTAGTTTTGGGCCAATGTCTTTTCCAAGCATCAGTGCGCGTAGCAAACCAGCCCCACGCTCACCTTCGAGATTGAACTCAGTTGCTAGCTTGAGTAATTCAGACTGGAGTAATTCGCCTTTGGCTTTAACCGCATCTAAAAATCCTGGCGCTAGTAGTTGTTCAATGACGCTGATACCTACAGCAGTCATCAGCGGGTTACCGTTATAGGTGCCACCTTGATCACCCGGTACGAAGCAAGCTACTGCATCTGTTGCCAATAAGGCGGCCAGGGGTACGCCACCACCTATACCTTTGCCTAAGGTCATGATGTCTGGTTCGATGCCATAGTTTTGATAAGCAAAGAGTGCGCCGGTTCGTCCGCAACCAGCTTGTACTTCATCGGCAATCAACAAAATATTATTTTCTTTGGTGAACTTGCGCAACTCACGCATAAATTCTTGAGTCGTTGGAATCACGCCACCTTCGCCTTGAACGGGCTCTAACATGACTGCCACTGTTTTGTCGGTCACCAGCTTTTTAACGGAATCTAAATCATTTAAATCTGCTTTGGGAAAGCCAGCGACTTGTGGGGCAAACATCGTATCCCAGTTTGGCTTTCCAGAAGCACTCATTGTGGCTAATGTGCGACCATGAAAACTATGATCAAAAGTAATAATCTCAAACGCACCAGACTTGTTGAGCTGACCCCATTTACGCGCTAACTTTATTGCACCTTCATTCGCTTCGGCACCGCTATTGGCAAAGAAGACTTTGTCAAAACAACTGTTTTCAGTCAGAAGGTTGGATAAGCCAATCATGGGTTCGTTATAGAACGCAGGACTTGGATTAATGAGCTTCTTTGCTTGCACATTAAGCGCTTCAATCATTCCTGGGTTGCTATGACCTAAGCAATTGACGGCCCAACCTTGTAAGAAGTCTAGGTAGCGTTTGCCATTGTTGTCTGTGAGCCATGAACCATTGCCCTCGACCATGGTGACCTCTGGGCGTGGGGTAATAAACATCACTGAATGGGTGTCGATGGCTTGAGCTGGCTTGTTCATGCTGTTTAGGGCGATAGATTAATCAGGGTATTAAGGGTTCTATTATCCAACCGAATGGGTTTCTAGTCTCTAGGCTGTTGCTAAATCAGCTGCGCTGGTAAAGGAGTCAGCAAAGAATTCTTCTTCGGGTAGCTGGCACTTGGATGAAAAGTCATTTCTGGCTGCATTGACCATCACGGGGGCGCCGCAGGCATACACCTGAAAATCCTTCATGTCAGGATGGTCTTGCATAACGGCTTGATGGACAAAGCCAGTGCGACCTTGCCAAGTATCTTTCGCTAAGGCATCCGAAATCACGGGGATGTACTCAAATTCGGTAATTTCTTTTTCCCAGGATTTGCACAAATCATCCATATACAAATCGCTTGGGCGACGTCCGCCCCAGTAGAGATGAATTGGGCGCGTAATTTTCTTTGCCTGCATTTGTTCGATGATCGACTTGATCGGGGCAAAACCTGTGCCGGCCGCAACAAAAATAATGGGTTTCTTGGAATCTTCTCTTAAGAAGAAGCTGCCTAGAGGGCCCTCAAAACGCAAGATATCCTTTTCTTTTAAGGCGGGAGTTACTGCGCCAAAGACAAAGTCAGTAAATAAGCCGCCAGGTAAATGGCGAATGTGTAATTCCAGAGGACCTTCTTGTTCGGGTGCGTTAGCAATAGAGTAAGCGCGGCGCTGACCATCCTTGAGGAGGAACTCTAAATACTGTCCAGCGAGGAACTGAAAGCGCTCTGCAGCTGGCAATTGAAGTTTCAGAATGGCTACGTCGTCACTGGGTTTAATAATGGTGTTGACTCTGCAAGGTACTTTTCGCAATGCAATATCACCAGCCCCTTGTACTTCACGGGCCTCAATCAGTAGGTCGGATTGAGGGTGCGAGCAGCAAAATAAAATTCCACCGGCGGTCTCATCGGTCTTGCTGAGGGCGCTTTCACTATGCTGACCATGGGTAACTTGACCCTCTAACACTTTGCCTTTACAGGAGCCACAAGCACCATTTTTGCAGCCATAGGGCAGGTTAATACCTTGACGTAGAGCGGCCTCCAGGACATTTTCATCTGGATTAACGGTAAATTGTTTCCCGCTCGTTTTGAGCGTGACCTGATAAGACACTCTCATTCCTTTCAATAAATCGTTACGATGTCACTTATGCAATCTTTTGGTAAACCTTCAATCCTGATTATTGGCTGCGGAGACATTGGTCTTCGGGTAGCACGGCAGCTTTCGCGAAGCCATCGTGTTTTTGCACTGACTTCACAACAGAATCGCTTTCAGGAGTTGAGGGAGGTTGGCGCGATTCCTATTTTGGGTAATCTGGATCATCCAGAGTCTTTATGGCGCCTTAGTGGTTTAGCTCAAACCGTCATTCATTTGGCACCACCGCAAAATGGTAGAAATCGTGATTGCCGAACCCGCAACCTACTCCGAATTTTAGCCCAAGGCTCCGATACCGTCAGGCGCCTGATCTA
>Ga0214235_1000373_pt1 | contig 19238 bp, 17 predicted proteins | sample TroBogypolimnion_2_FD_153073 | JGI IMG/M metagenome (GOLD analysis project Ga0214235, IMG submission 153073) | Freshwater microbial communities from Trout Bog Lake, WI - 15JUL2008 hypolimnion | ecosystem: Environmental > Aquatic > Freshwater > Lake > Hypolimnion/Profundal zone ... | reverse complement strand
TACTATAATCATTGCGCCACTGGCGAGCACTACACAAAACACACAACAGCAGATATTACCGGCTTTTGAGACCGATAAGCGTTGGCGCATCGTGTCATTATTATTGTGGGGCCTTATCATGGGGGTATTATTCGATTATCCTGTCGCGCCCTTTGCTTTAGGATTATTTTTGTTAGGCTATTCCACGTTACTCACTTATCTGCCTTATGCTTGGTTAATCGTGATTCCTGCGTTATTGCCACTCATGGATTTTACCCCGTGGACAGGGCGCTTTTTCTTTGATGAATTTGATTTACTCATTTTAACCACCCTAGCTTATTACTTTTGGCATAAACCCAGACATAGGCAACGCTCACTGTTAACGCTATCGAGTATTTTACTGTTAACGCTATTTACCGTGCTGTATGGCATCAGTTTATTAAGAGGCTTACTGCCTTTGCCGGTCATTAATGCCAACGCATTTAATCATTATTACAGTCACTTTAATAGCTTACGAATCGGGAAAGGTTATCTTTGGAGCTTATTGCTGTTGCCGTTTTTGCAACTCACCCTGCGTCGCTATCGTGATGCTCGGCATTACTTTGGCTATGGCATCTTGCTAGGTTTAGCAGGTGTCTGCTTGTTTGCCATCATTGAACGACTGGTCTTCGTCGGTTTATTTGATTTTAGTAGTGACTATCGCATCAATGCTTTATTTTCCAGTATGCACACTGGCGGCGGCCATATTGAAAGTTACTTAATGTTAACGTTACCGTTTATAACGCTGTTATTTATTAATGACTCATCGCATAAGCGCCGAGGCTTATCGGGTGTTATTTTATTTGTCATTAGTGTATACACCTTACTAGTGACTTTTTCTCGCGGTGGCTATTTAGGTTTTTGTGTAGGCTTTTTAGTATTATTACTCGCCCTATTCATAGCCTTTAGAAAAACCCCACGACTTACCCAAAAACATCTATTAGCTTTTTTGATGATAGTCATTAGTTTACTGATCGCGCTACCTGTATTAAAGGGCAGCTATATTCAACAACGCTTTAACGTAGCCTATCAAGATCAAAGCAGTCGTAGCGCTCACTGGAAAAATGCCTTATCCATGCGCGATGATGATCTAGCAAGCACTTTATTCGGCATGGGTCTAGGTAGTTTTCCACGCACGTTTTTTTGGCTGAACAATGAGGGCATCAAGCCGGCCAGCTATGAAATAATCAGCGAAAAAAACCAATCTTATTTACGCTTATCGGGCGGTGATGCTTTATTTATGGGGCAATATATCGCTATCAAAGCTCACACAGCGTATCGTTTACTTTTGGATATCCGCAGTCAAAAGTCCGGCCTACCTTTATCCACCTCACTTTGTGAAAAATCACTGCAATACTCTTTACGCTGTAGCACTGAGCTAATCACCACCCACGGCTCTGAATGGGAGCATGCAGAACATCTTATCGACAGCCATAATCTCGGTGAACCCGTCGCCACAGGTTTAACGCGCCCCATACAATTATCGCTTTATAACGGTAATAGTGTAGGAAAAGCCTTAGATATTACTCATGTACAGCTGCTTAATCCTGACGGGGTTAATCTCATCGAAAATGGCGATTTCTCACATAGTACCGATTTCTGGCTATTTTCTACTGAGAAACATAACCCTTGGCATATCTTTAATCTTTGGGTGCATTTGTTATTCGATCAAGGCTGGTTGGGCCTTAGTGTGTTTATTTTGTTATTTGCACTCGCTCTATACCGCTGCTGTCGGTTTTTGCCCCAACAAGCCCTTGATTCCAGTATTTTATTGTCGGCTTTTAGCGGCTTTTTGGTGGTGGCGTGGGTTGACAGCCCTTTTGATGCACCACGACTAACGCTATTATTTTTCTTATTACTCTTTCTTGCCCTGCTACGTACACCGCAGGCTTGGAAAACAGCAACGACTCTTTAACTCAAAAGCCTATGTCACATTCAACGTTAGCCCCCTTATTTAACAAAAGCTTAAGCCTGCGCTGCTGTCTTTTAAGCCTTATCGCCTTAGTGCGTTGCGGATCACTTTGTGCAGAACCTTCACTCGCCGATACAGTAGCTAAGATTAAACCCAGTATTGTGGCGATTGGCACTTATATGCCTAAGCGCAATCCACGTTCGATATTCATGGCGACAGGCTTTGCCGTCGGCGATGGTAGCTTAATTATTACTAACGCACACGCGATACCAGAAACCTTAAATAGTGAGCGCTTAGAAAATCTCGCTATTTTTTATCATAAAGACAGTATCGATAAAGTCATTATTGCAACTGAATTAGCCGTCGATAAAGACCATGATTTAGCACTCTTAAAAATCAACAATGAGCGCCTGCCCGCATTGACCTTAGGCTCAGTAGCATCGGTGCGCGAAGGCCAGCTCTATGCTTTCACCGGCTTTCCTATCGGTATGGTTTTAGGGCTATCGCCGGTGACGCACCGAGGGATTATTTCTGCTATTACGCCTAACATTATTCCTATGATCCAGTCCGGCCAAATCAAACAAGCTCAATTTAAACGCTTACAAGATCCCTACTCTGTCTTTCAACTTGATGCAACGGCTTATCCTGGCAATAGTGGCAGCCCACTTTATCATCCTGAATCAGGACAGGTTATAGGCATCCTTAATAAAGTATTTGTACAAGAAGGCAAAGAAAACATCTTAGCCAAGCCCAGTGGTATTTCTTACGCTATTCCCATTAACTACGTAGAAAACCTACTAAAAGCCCAAGGCTACTATTAATGGTAGCCACTTCAACACACAACCAGGGGAATTGAATGATACGCATTTTTCGCCACTATATATCCAGAGCTTATTTACTCTTATTGTTGATAGAGTTTTGTATGTTTTTTTCCGCCATGTATTGGGGTAGTGACATGCGCTTTTTGATGTCTGAATCTTGGTATACCGAAAATCACATCACCTTTGCCAGCTTTATTTTCTCTAGCATCATGAGCCTATCTTGCATCGGTTTAGGTTTATATAGACGAACGCTTAGCGGTGAAGAATATAACCTGATGACTAGGGTTTGTACTAGCTTTGGCTTAGGCATTTTGCTTCTCGTTGGCATTTATTATCTATTACCTGAGCTCTATATGGCGCGTAGCGTGTTAGTGTTTGCCATTATCATGGCCTTTATAGGCCTGTCATTTATTCGCTATCTATTCTATAAATTTGCAAACTTTGATCGTTTAAAAAGACGTTTTCTAGTGATCGGTAGTGGTGAAAAAGCACAGCAATTAATATCATTGAATGAGGCTTTAGTTCATAAAGGCTTTAACATCATTGGTTTTTTAGCTTTGGCTGATGAAGAATCTATTATAGATAGCCGTCATATCATTACTTACAATCAATCCCTGATTAAAATCACAGAGCTTTATAAAATTGATGAGATTGTCATTGCTATCCATGATCGTAAACTGGGATTACCCTTTGACGAGCTATTAGATTGCAAAATGTCAGGCATAACCATCATGAATATTGTTGAATTCTATGAGCGTGAACAAGGCATTATTTCCCTAGACAATGTAAGTCCCAGTTGGCTAATTTTTTGTGATGGCTTTGCACAAGGTGATTTAAGAGCATTCAAAAAAAGACTGGTTGATTTATTTGCTAGCCTCCTATTACTGAGTGTTGCGTGGCCCATTATGTGTTTAACCGCATTGGCTATCCTTCTGGAAAGCGGATTTAAAGCCCCTATACTCTATCAACAAGTCCGCGTCGGCGAAAAAAACCAACACTTTAAGGTACTTAAATTTAGAAGCATGAAAACAGATGCCGAAAAAAATGGAGCGCAATGGGCCCAGAAAAACGATGATCGCATCACCTGCGTAGGACGCTTCATTCGCGCTAGTCGTATCGATGAATTACCACAAATCCTCAACGTATTAAGAGGCGATATGAGCTTTGTTGGCCCACGCCCAGAACGACCTGAATTTGTTGATGGCTTTAATGAAAGCATCCCTTATTATCAAGAAAGACACCGAGTAAAGCCCGGCATTACCGGCTGGGCACAACTATGTTATCCCTACGGTGCCGATGAATATGACACCATACAAAAATTACAATATGACCTGTATTACGTTAAAAACTACAGTTTGTTTTTAGATTTCTCTATATTGTTTAATACCGTGGAAGTTATTTTATGGGGGAGAGGAGCTAGGTAAAGTAAAGCAAACGGCAACATGCTGGACGGGGTTTGCAACCCCGTCCTTAACGTTTTTAGGATGTACGAACTAAGCTGCACTACATAACCAACTCATAGTTTTCTAACGAGGCAACAGGCTTTGTTTTATAAAAGCACTAGCGGGAATACCTGTTTCAATAGTTTTTTAAAGAGAGTCGCAGCATCAAATGTTTGGGGCGGGGTTGCAAACCCCGCCCCGCATGAGGGAATACCTGTTTCAATAGTTTTTTAAAGAGAGTCGCGGCATCAAACGTTTGGGGCGGGGTTGCAAACCCCGCCCCGCATGAGGGAATACCTGTTTCAATAGTTTTTTAAAGAGAATCGCAGCATCAAACGTTTGGGGCGGGGTTGCAAACCCCGCCCGGCATGAGGCTCCCACAAAAGAATACATGCTCAACTGTGTCGTACATATTCCTAAACTATACGGTTATGCCCTTTATAGTTTCATCACCACTGATGTTTCTGATTTTTATGCGTTTGGGTGGTTTGTCTGAGCTGATTTTACCGTCCCAAAAGATTTTGCTTTTTACGCCGTCTTTGATGACATAGCCCAGTTTATCAATTTTTATTTCGGTGCTGCTATGCCAAGCGCCTTCGCTGTTTTCACAATCCAAGGCAATCAGTTCGATAAGCTCCAGACCTTCATCGCTGATGCTGATGGGCGTAAAGGCTTTGCCTTTGGCTTGCAAGACGCCTTTTTGATTGAACTCACTGATCTTTTGCAGCAAACGGTCACTGATAAATTCGCTGATTTCGGTTTCGTAACCTGATTGAACGGGCAGACAGGTAACGGTGGCCAGATCTTCAATAACGACATTGTGCAGCAAGTTTTTCAGATCTTTAAGCTCTACCTTTATTTCGGTGGCGTTGTTATCGCGGATAAATGCTTTCAAGGCTTTATAGTCGTCAATGTCGATGTAATAGACGATGACTTTTTTGACGTCAATCTCCAGTTTTTGCAACTCCTGATTAATGATGGTGTTAATCTGTGGAATATCCAGCACTTTTTCCTGGGTGTTTAACAAGTTAGGTACATAAACAGGCACAATACCCAGCTTGCTGTCTGAAATGGCACCGAACCAAAAAGCATTGATCCCTGCAACGCCACGCTGCAAACCCGGAATCAGCATGGCCAATTTATCCATGGTTTGTTGCGGGTTGCGAAACAGGCTGACGCCGTCTTGAACTTCCAATAGCTGAAAATGGGCTCCGGCTTCTTTCAAGCGGTCACGCACCGTTTGTATGCTGTTAACACCGACATCACAATGAATAAAACGCCTTCCCAAATCATTCGCCACTTTTGCAGTGACGCCGCTGCCGCCAAAGAAATCAGCGACTATCATGCCTTCGTTGCTGCTAGCTTTGATGACTCGCTGCAAAAGAGCCTCAGGTTTTTGGGTTGAATAATCAATTCGCTCGTCAGCCATTGGATTAATAACAAATATATCATTCCAAAGATTTTGAATAGGACTACCTTCCCATTCATCTAAATATTGTTTCCTTTGAATTCTGGCATCTTTGTTTTTTGGGAATACCAACTTTCCATCTTTATCATACTTCGTCATAGTTTCATATGATACTGACCACCCATTTGGGGGGGCTTTATAACCCTTGTATTCATATACAAGTGAAGGACTATAAGAAGGAGAAAGTAGCGGACTGAGCCTGTACTTTCTTCCATTTTCGTCTTCATACTTAAACCTTTTTAAATATTCTTCTTGACCTTTTTTAGATAATGGCTGTAAAAAGATATAGTCACTACATTTTGAATAATAAAATATAGAATCTGTTACGTTCCCAAATTGATTTGTTTGACCAAGATTACCTTGTTTTCTTTTCCAAATTATCTCATTTCTAAAATTATCCTCACCAAACACCTCATCCATCAATATCTTTACGTAATGTCCAATATGATAATCCAGATGCACATAAATACTGGCGGTGTCACTCATGACGCTTTTAATCGCCATCAGATTTTCATACATCCAGTTGAGGTAATCTTCCTTTTGCCAAATATCGCCGTACATTTTTTCTTCAAAACTGCGTAGTGCTTCGCTGTCCAGGGTTTGCTCGGCAACAGCGATTTTTTCGGCCAACTTTGGATTGCGACGGATGGTGATTTTTTTTGCATAATCGGCACCACTGGCAAAGGGCGGGTCGATATACACCAAGTCAATTTGTATGCCTTGCTCTTTTAAATACGCACAGGCCGACAAACATTCGCCGCGAATAACCAGGTTTTCTGAGGGTTCGCCTACCGTTTCCTGCGCTTCCACTTCGTAATAAGGCATGCCGCGTTGGATGCGGTCATAAACGTGATTGTTTTCACGGTAACGCAACACCCGTTGGGTGCGGGTAATGTTGTTTAAAACGGCTTGCCCTTCAACGGTATTAGGTTGATAGGGTATATATTTTATGGGCATGGTATTTTTTTAATGCAGGTAAATAATTGCAGGTTTTTCTGCGTGGTCAAAATGACAGGCAATTGCGTCGCGAACATTGTCATGCAACTCGGTAAACGTGTCGGCATCGGTATAAATGGAGTGGCCTAACGCTCTGGCAGTAAAGCCGCCCACCCGTGCTTCTTCAACTAAAAATATGATTTCGTTCATGGTGCTCCATTAAATTGTGATAGATTTTACTGTTTAGTGCTTAACCAAACTCAAGCATTGTAATAAAGAGCAATTTAACGTGTTAATAAACATCATCATGACTACCTATATCAACTAAAACCAGCTGTTCATTCTGAATCAGAAAGATAAAAATAATGCGGTACTCATGAGTTAAGCTACAGGCATAAAACGCTTTTAAATCACCCTTTAACTTATGTGTTTTCAATGAACTATCAAAGGGATCGATCTGTAACTTTTTTAATACTTCAGCATATTTGTCGATTAAATTCTGATGGTATTTAAAAAACCGGCGTTCTTTACGCTGATAATTGTCGTCTCTAACTAATTGCACAACAAATCTTTGATATGACTATCTACATCAACAATGGGGTTAAAACCTGCCAATCCATCAGTTTTAATTTTCTCTAAGGTATTTAGACAATGCTGTTTATTGATTTTAAAGTCATCTTCTTCCAATTCAATCGTATCAATCATGATATTTTTAAGTCCGTTAAGCATCATCACGACATTATCGACATAATCATCTTTTACATTGATGTGTATGGTTTTCATATTTTTACGCCTTAAAAAATTGGTTAATTTTGTTATTTAATAGTGCAGGATTCACAGTATCTTCCAAATACAAAAAATCAAAACGATCATAGCCGTATTGTTTATTATTCATGGCTAAAAACTGCGTTTCCATAAATTCTTTTCGTGTTTTAAATTTATCGGCATAGACATTGCCTTTGGTTTCAATAATCAAAACATTGTGAATGTTATTTTCAGCATCACGGTGAAGTATTAAAAAGTCTGGCGTGTAATAGCCGATATTTTTCCAATATCCGTTATTTTTTGTAAAACAGTTAATAACAAAGCCACTTAAATGTCTATCACCGTTGTAATAAATCTCTAGGTTTTTATCGCTAAAGTTCTCTAGCGATAAAGCCGTTTTAAGTAAGTCAAACTCTAAATCACTTGCGCCACTGCCGCCAAAATCATAAGGCAAATAATGAAAGCTGTGGTCTTTTTGTTTTATAACCGCTGGAATATCAAAACGGCTTTTAAAGTCATCAAAAGTACCAAAGGCATATTGTAAAGAGGTGCCTTCAAGCATATTTAGATTGGTATCGTACATTTCCCTGACTTTATTTTCATCAATAACCGGTAGTTTGTTACTGGTATCAAACGCTAAAATTTTCAGGGTATCCTCTGCATTGGGATATAGTTTGTCATTTTTGGTAACGGCAGCGGGTTTTTCAACCATCAGAAAATTGGCGGAATATGGGATGATGTCGCTATCGGTTTTTAACTCACGCTTCAGGGTAAAGCTTAAGCGGATACTGCTTATAATAAGGTGTAAATCATAAAACTCGTTAAAAAAATGCAGCCCGTTTTTTTCGTAAGTCAGCCGCTCAAAAAGCGGTTTGAGTTCGTTATCAAATTCATGTAGGTGTTTAATGCTGAGTGTAGTAAAGCTCGCCCGGCTAATAGCAAACAACCATTGCGAATAATTGGCAAGCTGGCTACCGGCTTCATTTAAGATTTTAATGGTATGTGCATCCCAGTTGTACAGATTTCCTGTCGAAATGATACCCTCGGTTTTGTATGTGTCCAGATCGGTTAATAACTGCTGGAGCTTGGCTTGTGTATTTGCCTCTTGTTCTGATGCGATGGCTTGATAGTGAATTTCAAGCTGATAAAAATCAAGGGTTGGCAGTTTTAAATGTGCCATGCGTGAAAACCGCTCAACAGTTTCAGGTAACTCTGCACGCTTGGCATTATTAAGCTCTTGGATACTGGTGTTTTGTTCTTGTTTTAATTGCTTGTTAAGGGTGTCGGCGTTGTCTTGGTTCAGCCAAATCAGTGCGGTTTCATCGCTGTTTTTATCCACCTGACGTAAACAACGGCAAGCAGTTTGCAACACCATATTTTGTGGGCTATCGCCTTTTTGCGACAAAATAACACCGGTTAAGCTGGGACAATCCCAGCCTTCTTTACCAATTTGCACCAACAGAATGTAACGTTTTTTTGATAACGGTAAATCCAGGGAGCGGAACTCCCGTTCATTTTCTTTAGGTAAGGCGTAGGTTTTGTTGCCGCCGTGATACTCCAGAATTTCATCGGGATTGATGTTTAGATCGCCGGTTAAGAAGGGTAAAATTTCTTCTCGCAAGGCTTCAATATTACTGCAATAAATGGCCAGTTTTGCAATCGTGCCGTTGGCGTAAACCTTGTTTTTATAGCGGTTATCAAACTCTTCAATGCCTTGTTTGATAATCTGAAAGCGGTCAAGATGCTGTCCTGTTTTTACGGTTGGGGTTTTTAAAAATTCTTTAACTGCCGTGAGTAAAGGATAGTAATAAACGGTGTTGGTAATTTGCGTGAGTTTAATCAAGTCGGTTGCAGTAACCTGGATTTTATCGGCCTTTTGTAAATAGGGCGTTCCCGAAAAACCCAGCACGGTGGTGATATTGCCGCCGTTGTACCAGTTATTGACGACTTGACGTAGTTTTATATCATCGGTTGCAGCATGATGCACTTCATCTATCAGTATCGCAAGATGAGGGATTTCACCAATCAGGTGCCTTAGTTCGTTGGCAAACTTGGCTTTTTCATCGTCTGTTTTTTCAATGATTTGGAAATTGGTACTCAGGTCAATACGATCCAATATCACTTTCTCGGCGTTAACCACAAATACGCGCCCAAAGGGATTTGGGAAACAGGCTTGTACTTTTTGGGAATTGGGGTTTCTGGCTTTGTTACTTTTTTTAGCGGATTTTGATTCGTCCAAGACCTCAAACTGTAAGCATTTTTTTAGTTTACTGGCGGCGGGTTCCGGTAATACCCAGGAAGGATCAAATTTTTCTATGGTTTTTAAACTGGGCACAATGGATGATTTTAAGCCCGAAGGAATCAATACCAGAAAATTATGGGCAAAGTTTTTGTTATCAGGTTCATTGTCCGCAAAGTACAAATCCAAATACATAAAAGCTGCCATCAAGTAGGTTTTACCCGCGCCCATCGGCAAGCTCATTAAATAATCAGGATAGTTTACATTGTAAAACAGGCTCTTGATGATGCTGTCATAATCCAGTGCTTGATGTTCTTTTAATATCAGTTGAGCCAATGCGGGTAAAGGTGCGTTACGTTGACTGGCAAAATCAAATAAAGCATAAGCGGGTTGGTTTTTCGCTAAAAAATTGACGGCAAGCGGATGTAAAACATTGTATTGCCCCAAGTCTGTGCCGGTGTTAAAAAAGCCTTCTGAAAACAACTGCCAAAGCGGTTTATTTTCGCCCGGTATTTTTAGGAACAAATACGTTTCAATGGCTTCAATTTGGGTGTCACGCAATTTACCCGTTTTTTTGATGTAGTTTATTAACCCAATGATGCTGCAATCTTTTGACTGCAACCATTGGTTTTTCTTTATGGTTATAATGGTATTAAGCATTGAAATTGTTCTTTAAACATTGATAATCAATATGCTACGACTCAATTAAACTGTCAAAACAAAAAGATCATTTGGATAGGTTAGAATGACTAGCATCATATCAAATAAAAGCTAATAGAGTGTATTTGAGTCACAAAGAACGTTAGTCTTGTTGCTTTGTGAAAATTTGACCATTAATTAAGTTAAGCGAAAACCGTTTGTGTGGAGTACTGAGTTTTAGCTTAGCATTTTAAAATAGCTGTAGCTTTTTTACTCCAAGTTCCCAGATGACTTAACTGTGAGCAGTATTGTAAAAACCCGCAGCCATACATTAAAGCGGCGGCTGCTTTTCTCCCATCACCTTAATAAGCACACGATCACCCACTGTTAACAATCCAAGCTGATCATGCAACGCATTTTGACCAAAATAGACTTTGTTTTGCCACTTTCTAGTCAAGTTGAGGCTGCGCAAAGGTTCTTGGCCAACTTCAGCGCTTTCAGGATCTATGACTACGACAGAGCAACGTGAACAAGGCTTGGGTAATCTAAAATCAATAGCGCCTATACTAATTTCACGCCAACTGTCTTCGGCATAAGCTTCGCAACCAGAAACGACTAAATTAGGTCTAAAGCGCGTCATGGGTAAATTTAACGCCATGTCGTTATTCAAAGACCCTAATGAGTTTTCTGAAATAATTAAAAAGGGAAAACCATCAGAAAAAGCCACGCTATCGGTAGGCTGGGCATAACGCGCATCAACTCGTCGTATTAAGGTTTCAGGCTGATAGACCAAACGGCAATCACGCTTTAAAAACGCACTCAACCATTGATCGGCTTCTACTGATACGCTAATGGCAGCACATTGATCTGCCCAGATTTGACTATCAACAACGTCGCCCCCTAAAGGAAGCAACGCTAATAATAAATCATCCATACCCGCTGCCGATAAGATTAAATGGCTATCGGTTAAGGCCGTCTTTATTAAGGCCATTTGCGGCAGTTTTCGTTGACTTAAAAATTGTTGTTCGGCATCGATCAACATCCATTGTCTATCATATAAAAGCCCTGTGCGTATAACAGGCCAGCTATTAACACTAATGCCAGCCAACGATTTTACAGGATAAAGCGTGATGGTACTTAAGGTGATGTCGGTCATTGTGAAGCAGCCTTTAAAGGGGGTGAAGCGGATTTAACAGCAATTTTCCGCTATTATTATCAACAATCATTAGACAGGCAATCATCAAGAGTGCAAAAACTAAATAAATGTTTGTAAATCCGTTAAAATTAACCGCTAACAATCTCTTTGCTAAAAACATAATGCCCTCAATTAACCTGCCTAATCGAATACTTATTAGCCTTTTATGCCTATTGCTGATTAGCACTCTGCATCCGGCTTATGCAAAAACCAAACTCATCATCAATATTGCTTATTTAAGCCAAGAGCAAAAAATTCCGCCGCAACTATCCAACTTAGATCCGTTTGTTAGCGACAAAGGCTTAAAAGGCGCAGAACTCGGCATAGATGATGACAATACCACGGGGGACTTTACCGGACAGCATTTCAACTTAGTTAAATTTATTGTGCCCTTAGAGGGCAGTGTCGTTGATACCTTTAACAAAGACATCGCCACTAAATTTCAGTATGTCATCGTCAATCTAAATGCCGAACAACTCAATACCTTAGCCGACTTACCTGCGGCAAAAAATAGCCTGTTCTTCGATGTTGCTACCCTAGATGATGCTTTGCGCAATGAACACTGTCGTAGCAATGTCTTACACTTATTACCTAACCGTGCCATGCGTGCAGATGCCTTAGCGCAATATATGCTCAAAAAACGTTGGAACAAATGGTTTTTAGTCACGGGTACTAACCCAGAAGATCGCTTATATGCTGACGCTCTAAAACGCTCAGCCAAGCGCTTTGGCATGAAAATAGTCACCGAAAAAACCTGGGAACATAGCTATGATGCGCGTAAAACCACGCAGTCTGATATTGCCGTCTTTACCCAAGTAGATGATTATGATGTGTTAGTGGTTGCTGATGAGCACGGTGAATTTGGTGAGTATCTGGACTATCGCACTTGGCAAGCAAGACCTGTCATAGGCACACAAGGTTTGATTGCCAGCGCTTGGCATAAAACCCATGAACAATGGGGCGCAATACAAATGCAAAATCGTTTTAAAAATAAAGCGGGGCGTTGGATGGAAGAGCAAGATTATGGTGCTTATCTTGCAGCACGCGCTTTAGGAGAAGCCACTACTCGCAGTCTATCTAGCGAACTGAATTTAATCAAAGCGTATCTATTAAGCCCTGCCTTTGCCTTAAATGGCTATACTGGTGCACCGCTGTCCTTTAGAAGCTGGGACGGCCAATTAAGAATGCCGGTTTTACTAGCAGCGCCTAGATCCTTAGTCGCCGTCGCGCCCATCGAGGGTTTTTTACATCCTAAAACCGAACTCGATACCTTAGGTTATGATCAAGCTGAATCCCACTGTCAATGGACACCACAATGATAAAAAAAACCAGTTTAAGTCTAGCGTTATGGCTACTTTGCCTAGGTCAGGTTGCCGCTGAAAGCGTCTTTGTTACCTTAGAAAAGGATAATGCCTTAGCCGTAATCGATCCTATTGCAGGAAAATTAATCAAAACCATCCCCATAGGACAGCGCCCTAGAGGCATCGCCATTAGTCCTGACACTAAGTATTTATATATCGCCACCAGTGATGACAACACCATCAAAATCATAGACGCCCTTACTTTTAAGGAGATCGGTCATTTACCCTCTGGCAAAGACCCTGAAACCTTTGCCTTAAATCCTGCCGGTAATCGTATCTATGTTTCAAATGAAGATGACAGCCTAGTCACGGTTATTGATGTTGCTCATAAAAAAGCCATCAAACAAATCAAAGTCGGCGTAGAGCCCGAAGGCATTACCGTGAGTCCAGATAATCGCTGGCTGGTGAGTGCCTCTGAAACCACCAACATGGTGCATTGGATAGACACTAAAATCAATACCATTGTTGAGAACACCTTGGTTGATCCACGCCCAAGAGCAGTGAGTTTTACCGCAGACAGTCAACAATTGTGGGTGAGTTCTGAAATGGCTGGTAGCGTCATGGTCTTAGATGCCAACAACCAGCAACTGATTAAAACCATTAAATTTGAGGTTTCAGGCATTACCACCGATAAAATTCAACCGGTAGGTGTCGTCATTGATAAAGAACGACGCCATGCTTATGTCGCTTTAGGCCCTGCTAACCGAGTCGCGGTCATTAATGCCCAAAGCTTTGAAGTCGAAAAAATATTACTGGTAGGGCAACGGGTTTGGAATCTCGCCTTTTCGCCTGATCAAAAACGTCTTTACACCACTAACGGCACGAGTAACGATATATCTATTATCGACCTAGACAGCCAAACCGTGACTAAATCCATAGGCGTAGGGACTTATCCTTGGGGCGTAGTGGTAAAACCATGAATATAAACACACCTAGCGCCTTGTGTATCGAGCAGTTAAGTTACGCTTATAGCGGCAAAAAAGCCTTAGATCAGGTTAGCTTTACCCTACAACCCGGTGAATGCACTTTATTACTGGGGCCTAATGGTGCGGGTAAAAGTACCTTATTTTCCTTAATAACGCGTCTTTATGATAGCCGTGATGGCCAGATTAGCTTATGTGGCTATGATATCAAACGTCAAACAAGACTGGCTTTGGCCAAGTTGGGCGTCGTTTTTCAACAAAGTACCTTGGATATGGATTTAACGGTGATGCAGAACTTACTGTATCACACGGCCTTACATGGCATCGCTCGCAAAGTGGCTCTACCACGCATACAGCAAGAACTAGAACGTTTAAACATGTTTGAGCGGCGTTTTGAAAAAATACGCCAGCTAAATGGTGGGCACAGACGCCGTGTAGAAATTGCCAGGGCCTTATTGCATAAACCGGCCTTATTATTATTAGATGAACCCACCGTTGGCTTAGACATTCCTAGTCGTTTAGCCATTGTTGACTATGTACATCAATTAGCCGTAGAAGAAAATCTAGCGGTATTATGGGCTAGTCATTTAATGGATGAGATATTTCCTGACGATCATTTAGTGGTGTTACACAAAGGCTGTATTAAAGCCAAAGGCACAGTTGCTGAAGTATTAACCTGCACCGATAGCCGCTCGATAAAAGAGGCTTTTTATAGCTTAACGCAAGGAGCAGACGCATGAATTTGTTACATTATTGGCGCGCCATGTCAGGCATTGTAGGCAGAGAACTCTGGCGTTTTATTACCCAACGCGAACGCTTTATTTCAGCACTGGTTAGGCCATTGATCTGGTTATTTGTATTCGCAGCAGGCTTTAGAGCCGCGTTAGGTCTTGCGATTACGCCACCCTATGAAACATATATATTGTACGAAGTGTATATCACACCGGGATTGATCGGCATGATTCAATTATTTAACGGTATGCAAAGCTCCTTATCGATGGTCTATGACCGAGAAATGGGTAGTATGCGCATTTTAATGGTCTGCCCCCTACCGCGTTGGTTTTTATTACTCAGCAAACTGTTGGCCGGTACTTTTGTATCCATCTTACAGGTTTATGTCTTTTTGGGGATTGCTTGGTTTTATGACATACAAGCACCTTGGCAAGGCTATCTATGGGTGATGCCTACCTTGATGTTATCGGGTTTAATGCTAGGCGCGTTAGGCTTATTGCTGTCATCATTTATTAAACAACTGGAGAATTTTGCTGGGGTCATGAATTTTGTTATTTTCCCTCTATTCTTTATGTCCACAGCACTTTATCCTTTATGGAAAATGAAAGAATCCAATGCTCTACTGGCCAAACTAGCGGAATATAATCCCTTTTCTCAAGCGGTCGAATTAATTCGCTTTGCCTTATATGGCCACTTTAATCATCTAGCTTTTTTCTATACGCTAGGGGCGTTCATGGTATTTATGGCAGCGGCTATCGTCGGCTATAACCCATCAAAAGGCATGATGAGTAAGAAAGGCGGAGCTTAATCGTTATTTCAGATGTTATACTCTGTGCTTTAAGCTAAAAGGCTACCAACTTAAGACGGGACGATTTAGCTCAATCATTCATTTTTAGATAGGGTTATTCTAAGCGCAGCCTAAGGGTTAAGCTTAGTAATCTGTCACGCCTTAACTGCCAGCCTCTTAGACTTAATCTTTCACCCTGAGCCTTTCGTCTGGACTGAAACTGTCCTGCTTTAAGTTGGTAGCCCGATATTCTATTGAATACAGACGATTATAGCAGTTGATAAATGACTATTAATACAGCACTCACTGAACGGACATCAAAAAATAATAAAGCCTTACTAGGCTTTTTTTTATAAAAACCCATGATACTATCAACTTTATTAGACACTTGATCATGCATATGTATTTTATTAGCGTAGTACATGCTTTCTCCTGACTAGAAACTCTAACCCCGACTGGGCTGAGGGTGGTTTTATAAGATCATCCATTTACCAAAGGACTGGCTTAAGTTATGGACTATTGTGTAATGCCAAGCTGCTGTGTTATGGCTGACTTCTGGTAGACTGCTATCTCTCAAAACTGCGTTTGAAAATGCAATGTAAATAGACATCAAAACTTTATTTTTATCAGCGTTATTATTATACTGGCTTTTAACTGTGGACTTGTTCGATTAAACTCTTGACTTTAAGGGTATTCAACCTTTTGATTAAATTTAACATTATTTTATATTAATCTATTTTTAAGAAGATTTGTTCGGCTTTATTCGACTTTGTTAACATTATTTTTGAGAGTAAGGCCCGCGGTTCAGCAATTTTTAAAAACATATTTATATTCAATTGAGTTCAATAGTCAAAACAGCTGTTTTACCAAAACGCAACAAATTTTACCTATAACTATCAATTTATTATAAAAAACGACCGAGCCGAGAGTAATAGTGGATTATTTTGATGAATTTGGATTTACCCCCCCCAAACAACAAAGAGCTAAAAAGGCTATTGATGATATTGTTGAATCTTTGCAACAGCTTGCTCAATCTGAAGTTTCAACCGATATCACTACACGAAAACTATCAGATGTTTCTGGCTATGCGCTAGGCACGATATTTCATCACTTTAAAACATTTGATGATATTTTTGTTTATGCTTTTTTGATACGACGAAGAAAAGCACTTTCAAAGATAGCTGACACTATAAGCCGACATCCAGCAGACCAGCCTTTAAGCGTTTTAGTCCGCACAGTGCATAATCGTTGCTTTGATGAGTTCTTAAGACCTAATAGAAAAACATTACTCTTTTTTATGCATCAATTCTTTAAGCGCACCCGACATCCTGAGCTCATTAATGTCGAAGCGGATAGCTTAATACCTTATTGGATAACGGCAAGTCAACGCGATAAAACCAATACTATTTCTAATTTCAATGAAAATGAGCTGAGATTAAGATTTCGTGCCATGCAAGCCATTGTTCGCAGTCCATTTTTTGAAGATGACCCTATTGCAGGAACAGAAGAACATAAAGACATAGCGCTTAAGCTTTACATGCAGCTATTTACTACGCCGGATTTAATTGAATGATTGATTTGAATTATTGGCTACCAACTTAAGGCGCGGCAGCTTAGGAATAAGCACGAAATTACATCGTTCCCATGCTCCGCGTGGGAATGCATCCTGCATCACTCCAGCGATGCGTGACGCAGAGCGTCACTGCCCACAGTTAAGGAATAAGGTATTAATAATCATTATGTTGTGAATTTTAAAAATCCCCATCAGCCCCCCCTCTACAAAGGGGGGAGGCTCTTTTTCTTACAAGTTAAGCGAAGAAGATACTAATCCCCCCCTTTGTAGAGGGGGGTTAGTGTGGATTTATCAACATAAGTATTGTTTTATCATAATTTTTTCTTAACTGTGGGCAGTGACGCCGGAGCGTGGGAACGATAAGAAAAGCTTCCACTACTGTTTTGTCCCGCCTTAAGTTGGTAGCCATTTTTAAATGTCCCAAAATTAAGATTGCCCCATCTAACTGATCTTATTTATTCAACTTCTGATGTAGATAATATTTCCAAGCTAAGAATACGCCTAACAAGGTTAAGATAATCAAGAAAATAACCACCAAAAATTTATATAAGCCTTCATGCCCTGTTCCTGACAAATTAGCTTCCATACCATTGCCAACGGCACGTTCAGCATCAGCACCTGATTGAACGGCATCAATATCCGTAGCCTCTTTTTTTCTCGCTAATGCCGTTTCTGCCTCAATGCTTTTCGCTCTATCTAAAGCCACCGCTGTTTCTAAATCTACTTTGGCTTTTAGTCGCTGAGTTTCTAAGGCTTCTTGCTGTATTTTTAGAGCGGATTGCTGTTTTATAAACTCAAGCTGTTCATCTTCTTGAGTCTGAGCTCTAGCCTTATCTTGCAATCTTTCCTCATTAGCCACTTTTACTCGTGCATCAGCCTTGTCTTGAGCCGCTTTAGCACTGATTTCTGCCGCTCTATTGGCAGCCGCTCTTTCCTGCATGACTCTTTTTTCTTGCTCGGCCGCTCTTTGCTGATCCGCTTTAAGCTGCGCCTGCTTAAGATCATTTTGCTGACGCGCATAGTCTGCTTGCACTCTAGCTAAATCTCTCGCAGCCGCATCGTTTTGTTGTTCTACGGCTTCAAAGGCATTAATTTGATTGGTTAATTGATCTGCATGGGCAGTGCAGCAAAAAAACACGAACAGCCAAACTATCCTATTCATTTATTTCTCCACAGGGCAACTAGCATTGGGTTGAATACGCGTTTCAGTAGGAGACGTCGATATTATGATGGTGGCACCAGGACGATATTCACAAGCTCTACCAACCTGCGCAGATGTGAACATTTTTCCATTTTCTGAATAGGCAATAGACACGCCTTCAACTAATATTTTGTCAGAGACTAATGAGCCTGCTGCTGCACCTACCGCACCACCTGCAATGGTAGTACCTGTGGTACCAAGACCACCAAGACCACCAAAGCCACCGCCCAGTCCACCAGCAAGAGCGCCTAATATTGCGCCACCCACTTGAGCTTGCTTTTTTTGTTCTGCATTATCAACTTCAATTTTAGCCGGTAATACCGTAATGATTTTTATTGATCTAGCGGCTTGGGCGGTATTAACCTGCCCTGCTCTATATACATTGGATTGTAAATTTTCACCTGTTGCAGCGCATCCACTTAAAATACTGACCACTGCTAATAATGCTATTTTGTTCATTTTAGTCTGCCTTTTGTAATTAAACGCTTTAATTTACCGTGTAAAGACAAAATTTATAACAACACCTTGTGCAAATGGCAAGAATTATTAGTGTAATCGTCAATGACGACTACACTGCACAACTTTTTACTGATTGCTAAGCCCCGTTTATGAATGCCTTAAGCTTAGAAGCCAGAGCAAACTAAAGCCAGGCAACCGCGCGAAGGTTTAAGGCAAAGCGCCCGCTCTTTTTAGCAAGCGCGCCTACTTTGCAGGGACTATAGCGCACATCATCACTGCGCGGCTGAAGGTTTTTACCCGCTTCCTAACAGTAATTGGGAACAGTCAGCGCTTTGCCTGGTATTCCCACAAGGTCTTTGCCTTATCACTGCGTTGCTCAAGGAAGCTGGCTTAACTCGTAACAGCGCGAGTCCATAGCCGGCAACAAGGGCCGAACACTAAACACTTTAAAGCGAAAGCTACACCACTTTACCTAGAGACTCCAACCCTCTTCTTGCCGGCATCGCCATCGATGCTAGAAGAACGCAAACTGTTCTTGCCAATATTTTGTTGACAGACCGACCTCAAGAGGCGTACCTTACAGACTAGATTAGCAAGAAAGATATTAGCGCTAATCTTACAAAAACTCCCAGCAACAAAGCCGCCGCCTTCGACATCGATGCCGAAGCGTCGCGCCCTGTTGCGAAGACGTCCGTCCTTTATCTTTAAGCCATCAGGCATTGAGCTACAACTATGAGCACTAACAGTTTCTTTCCCAGCACCGAGGA
>Ga0214235_1000370_pt1 | contig 19330 bp, 17 predicted proteins | sample TroBogypolimnion_2_FD_153073 | JGI IMG/M metagenome (GOLD analysis project Ga0214235, IMG submission 153073) | Freshwater microbial communities from Trout Bog Lake, WI - 15JUL2008 hypolimnion | ecosystem: Environmental > Aquatic > Freshwater > Lake > Hypolimnion/Profundal zone ... | reverse complement strand
GAATTGACCCTAAACAAGCTTGAAGCTATGAGATCAACACTGAATTGACCCTAAACAAGCTTGAAGCTATGAGATCAACACTGAATTGACCCTAAACAAGCTTGAAGCTATGAGATCAACACTGAATCGACCCTCAACAAGCTTGAAGCTATGAGATCAACACTGAATTGACCCTAAACAAGCTTGAAGCTATACGATCAACACTGAGTTGACCCTAAACAAGCTTGAAGCTATGAGATCAACACTGAGTTGACCCTAAACAAGCTTGAAGCTATGAGATCAACACTGAGTTGACCCTGAACACGCTTGACGGCAGTTAGCACTGGAAAAATCGCGTAAGTTAACGCTATGCTTTTCGCAACCCAACATTATGATGGCTCAATAGTGGGTTACGATAAAACCGTTGGTCAAATCGGCTACCCACTTAAAGTGAGACAATTTAAAGTTAAGGAATGAAAAGATAATAACTTAAGTATTTTTTGTGGGAGCAGCTTTAGTCGCTCCCCCTAATTCCTCTCTACAAAGAGGAGGAGACTGAATAATTACCTTTAAAGGCATGATATGTCTGGCTAATACCGTCTTTTAAGCACGTACTGGCTTGCCAACCCAGCGCACTCATTTTACTGACATCTAAGACTTTACGCATAGTACCATCAGGCTTAGAGGTATCTTGTATAAACTGTCCTTTGTAACCAACTACATCGGCTATGGTTTCGGCTAATTCACGAATACTTAAATCAATACCCGTGCCTATGTTGATTACTGGAGATTGCTCAGGGTGCGTTAACTGGCTATAGCATTCATTATCTAAGGCGGCTAAAAATACTAAGGCATTCGCTAAATCATCCACATACAAGAACTCACGTTTAGGCGTGCCGCTACCCCATAACACCACTTCTTTAGCATCCGCTATTTTAGCTTCATGCATTTTACGAATCAAAGCCGGTAAAACATGAGAACTACTGAGATCATAGTTATCACCTGGGCCATATAAATTGGTGGGCATAGCCGCCAACCATTTTGTGCCATATTGACGATTGTACGACCAACACATTTCAATACCAGCGATTTTGGCCAGTGCATAAGGGCGATTAGTCGCTTCTAAGCCGCCGGTTAATAAGTACTCTTCTTTAATAGGTTGTGGGCAATCACGCGGATAAATACAAGAACTACCTAAAAACAGTAAGCGCTGTACACCTATCGCATAAGCTGCACGACACACATTAGATTCTACTAATAAGTTACTCATGAGAAATTCAACGGGATAAGTATTATTAGCATGAATCCCACCCACTTTGGCGGCTGCTAAAAATACGACCTCAGGGCGCTGTTGCTCAAAAAACTGTAGCGTAGCAGCTGCATCTTCTAGATCTAGCTCAGCATGGGTACGCCCGATTAGGTTTGTATAACCTTGGCGCAGTAATTCACGCATAATAGCACTACCTGCAAGACCACGATGCCCTGCAACGTATATTTTAGAATCTTTTTTCATAGAAATTTAATGTGTAGAAATAAATCGTAAATCATGCCAATCAAATCGGTGTATACCGATTTATTCGTGATGGTTAAATACCGAATAGCCATGCTCTTTGACCAATTCATCACGCTCTGCGCTTTTGAGGTCTTCACGCACCATTTCAGCGACCAACTCATGGAAAGTAATTTTAGGCGTCCATCCTAATTTTTCTTTGGCTTTACTAGGATCACCCAGTAACGTTTCAACTTCGGTTGGACGAAAATAGCGAGCATCAACCTGCACGATGCAATGTCCTTGCGCATCATAACCCTGCTCTTCTACACCCTTACCTTTCCAAGTAATGGCTATACCTAATTCTTGAGCCGCAATTTCAACAAACTGACGGACACTAAATTGTACACCTGTGGCAATCACGAAATCTTCTGCATGCTCTTGTTGTAACATCAACCATTGCATTTCTACATAATCTTTTGCATGACCCCAATCCCGAAGCGCATCAAGATTACCCAAGTACAAACAGTCCTGCAGACCTAATTTGATACGTGCCAACGCACGAGTAATTTTACGGGTCACAAAAGTTTCACCACGAATAGGACTTTCATGATTAAACAAAATACCGTTACAGGCATAGATACCGTAGGCTTCGCGATAATTAACCGTAATCCAATAAGCATAAAGCTTGGCAACCGCATAAGGAGAGCGAGGATAAAAAGGTGTAGTTTCTTTTTGTGGCGTTTCTTGTACTAGGCCGTAAAGCTCAGAAGTAGAAGCCTGATAAAAACGCGTTTTCTTCTCCATACCTAAGATACGTATCGCCTCAAGAATACGTAACGTACCTAAGCCATCAGCATTGGCTGTATATTCTGGCGTATCAAAACTTACTGCAACGTGACTCATCGCGGCAAGATTATAAATTTCATCTGGCTGAACTTGCTGAATAATGCGAATTAAATTGGTCGCATCGGTTAAATCACCATGATGCAAAAAGAAACGAGCATCTTTTATGTGCGGATCTTGATATAGATGATCTATGCGATCGGTATTGAACAACGACGAGCGCCGCTTAATACCATGTACTACATAACCTTTCTGAAGAAGAAACTCTGCTAGATAAGCACCGTCCTGACCAGTAATCCCTGTAATTAAAGCTATTTTATTCATTGAGCTATGTGAATCCATAAATAGTTGCTTGGTGTTAACTTGATATTTGAACTTTCGTTGGCGAAATTTTAGCATGCTTAACTTATATCAGAAACTATGCGACCGATTAATGCTGATGGCTTGCACACTAAATTAACACTGAAAAAATATTTACACTCAAAAACGACACGTTACCCTATATCATATACGCACCTAAATAATAACTAATAACCACACCATAAAACTATGCACCGTCTAAGAAACAATATTCGAGATATTCATGACTTTCCAAAACCAGGCATTATTTTTAAAGACATTACACCGTTAGTAAAAGACCCTGCCGCGTTAAGATTGGCAGTACATCAATTATTACAACCTTTTTTAGGCAGAGATATAACCGCTGTCGCAGGGATGGAAGCGAGGGGGTTTATTTTTGGCTCACTCATCGCATGGGAACTGGGCTTACCATTCATCCCATTAAGAAAACCAGGTAAACTGCCTTACGAAGTACAAAGTGTAAAATATGACCTTGAGTATGGCTCAGCTTCTTTAGAGGCTCACAATGATGCCTTCAGCGCCAATGATCGTGTTCTGTTAATTGATGATTTATTAGCGACCGGCGGCACAGCAAAAGCAAGCTGTGAATTGGTTGAAAAATTAGGAGCGACTGTTGAAGCCTGTGCTTTTGTCGTTGAACTGGATTTTTTAGATGGCCGAAAAAAACTCGGTGATTATGAAGTTCATAGTGTATTGCACTATTGAAATGACTTGTTGATGATAGTAATCGATCAACGATCTTGAATAATGACTTACAGACTCACCTTCGGTTGAATAACAGTTATATCGTGTTACTCAACCGACCACTATCAGCATTAAGCGACACAACACAATTACAAAAAATATGATTACTGTAGTGGCGCTAAAAGTTCTAGCTTATGCTTAGTTTTTGAAATATCTTGAGGTGCGGGTTCGATTTTAGCACCGCTCTGTTTAGTTCCAGAATTTAGCTCATCTAAATCATCACCAAAATCCATAGAGGATTCGGATTTACCATCGGTTGCTAAATTATTTCGCCACTGTAAAAAAGATTCACGAGTAAATACATAAGGATCTAATGATGCTTCATCAATAAACTTAAGCGAACCTTCTGCCGTAGCACGGGTATTTAGCAAAGAAACCAGCTGTATCGGCACTCCTAAGTAAGTCGACGGATTTGCCGCGACATCAAAAGCAGCGCCCGGAATACCACGCATCGTTGACGGCCCTATAATAGGCAGCACTAAATAAGACCCCGCAGGAACGCCCCAAACAGCCAATGTTTGATCAAAATCTTCAACATTTAAATCTAGCCCCGTATCTGTTGCCACATCAACAAAACCACCTAAACCTAAGGTGCTATTTAGCAGAAAACGACCACTATCACGAGCACCTTGCATAAACTTAGCCTGCAACGCATCATTAACAATGACGTTTATATTTTTAAGATTACTAAAGAAATTAAAAACACCAGTACGTGCAAACTGTGGCGTGACCTTGTTGTAGACCTTTGAAACGGGTGCCGCAAGATAATCGTCTAACTTATCGTTAAAATGATACATTGCCCTATTAACATTCTCATAGGGATCATCCTTATTAGTGGCATGCTCAACACCAGTTGTTGTTGCACAAGCGGCTAAAGCAACAGCCATTACAAGACTTACGCTGATTACTTTTAAGCGGATGTTTATAGACGAGTTAACGTTAATGGGCATCTTAATTGGCATAGGCTCTTAGCTTATAATTTTGAATAACTATCTATTTTTTCGTTTATTTTAGTCATTAAGACCTCAAAACCTTCGCGTTGTAATATAGTGGTATATTCAGATCTTTTCAAGGCTAAATCACTTACGCCATTAGCGATGATATTGATAATGCGCCAACTATTACCTTTTTCTTTAAGCATATAGTCAAACTTAACAGGCTTATCGTTAGGTATAACAAGGTGAGTATGAACCACCACACCGCCTCTTGTTGTTTCTTCTTCAGAATCAAATCCAAAAGATTCACCTGAATAATCCTTAAAGTTATGCGCATAAGATGAAATGCTTAAACGTATAAAAATGTCAGTCAGCTTTTGCTGCTGATCTTCAGATAATTTTTCCCATTCCTTACCGACAACGATACGAGCAATTTTAGTTAAATCATGACTATTTGATATAGGCTCAGATAACTTCTCATATCTACCGGCATAGCCTAATTTTTTGCCATCTTTCATAACAGCAATCAACTCTGACTGAAATTTCTCAACCACCTGCTTTGCCGTTAAGCCCACATCATCCTGCGCAAAAACTGCCGATGTTGTCAGCATAGACATCATCAACACAACAATTAGCTTTATATTTTTTAAAATCACAATACCATCCTTATAACAAAGCTGCCCATGCGTTATTTAACAAGGGAGAAACGACATATTAATATGTTGAACGCCAGCAGAAAATCGTCATTCATCAGTTTTAACTCGGTCTTTATCCGCTAAAACACGCTGCCAATGATGACTGAATTAACGGATAAAATACTAGGTGAGATTAATCAATCACTCAACTCGGATAGGAATACCGGCAAGCGTAGATAAAGGCGCTTCAACGTATAGCGGTGTTGGTTCTGGAATCATGTCGCCTTCAGTTTTTGGACCTCTAATAGACGTCCATAACGCTTTTAAAGGATGCTTTAACATATCTTCAACTGCTGTCGCCTCATAACCACAATGAGCCATACAGCTTGCGCACTTAGGATTATTAACATTGCCATATTTTTCCCAAGGCGTGGTATCTAGCAACTCTTGAAAACTAGCCGCATTGCCTTCATCTGCTAATAAATAACAAGGTTTTTGCCAACCGAATACATTTCTAGTTGGATTACCCCACGGTGTGCATTCATAGTTTTGATTACCCGCCAAATAATCAAGATACAGTGATGAATGATTTAATTTCCATTTGCGATTTTTACCGATTCTAAAAATACCGCGAAATAAATCTTTTACATCCTTACCTTTAATAAATACATCTTGAGCAGGCGCACGTTCATAACTAAAGCCAGGTGCAATAGTAACGCCTTCTACGCCCAACTCCATGGCGTAATCTAAAAACTCAGAAACTTCTTGAGCATTTTCACCCTGAAAAAGAGTGCAATTTACGGTAACTCTAAAGCCTTTTTCTAATGCCAACTTAATCGCTTCAACAGCACGATCAAAAACACCTTCTTGGCAAACAGAAGTATCATGTCTTTCCTGCATACCATCCAAATGAATTGAAAAAGTCAAATAAGGGGATGGCGTGTAATCATCAATGCGTTTTTTCAATAGCAACGCATTGGTACATAAATAGACAAATTTCTTACGGGCAACAATACCCGCTACAATTTCTGGCATTTCTTTATGTATCAGTGGCTCGCCACCGGGTATGGATACCATAGGGGCATTACATTCATCAACAGCCTGCATACACTCTTCGAAAGATAATCGCTGATCCAATATATCATCTGGATAATCAATTTTTCCGCAGCCTGCACAAGCCAAATTACAACGAAATAATGGCTCTAACATAAGAACTAAAGGATATTTTTTAACACCTCTCAGCTTTTGTTTAATTAAATAACTACCTACCGCAAACTGCTGACGTAAAGGAACTCCCACGCGTAAACCCTCAAAAATTAATAAACTATTATTGATCAAATCACCTTGATCATCGAAATACCGCCAATACATTGCGGAACAATAAGTTGTATCAAATAAACAACAACACACACAGCACTATTGAAATAATATCTTCAGAAATTTGATTATCTCAAAAGACTTTTATTAAACCTAGCAACTATATAATACAATCGCTTATCTTATGTTGACTAGAATACTATCTTTTCACAAAGGACTCCATATTTTTACTAAATTATCTATTACCGCCACTCAACAGACTAAACATTACAATAATTTGTTTAAATACAACATCCACGCTTAAATCGCTGTTTTAACACTTAAATATTATCAATAGAGCCGCGTCAATCATGGGTGGTGACAACAAAACAACATTGCTTTGCAAATTACCAACAAACCAGCTATCATTGCCATTAATTAACCTAAATCTAACCTGATAGACATCAATAGTATAATGAGCGAAACGCAAATATCCTTGGACAATCCAAAATCATTGAGCCAATTATCGGATAATGACTTTCAGTCACTGCTACTTGAAGGTGTATCCAGAACATTTGCTCTAACTATCCCACAACTCCCTGCCAAACTTTACGGTGTAGTGGCGAACGCTTACCTGTTATGTCGCATAGTTGATACTATTGAAGACGAAGTTTCATTATCAGCATTGCAAAAAAAGCATTTTTGCACCGAGTTTATTGATGTCGTAAAAACAGGCGTGAATGCAGAACCGTTTGCAATTGATCTAGCCCCCCTGCTTTCTCTGCAAACTATTCCTGCAGAACATACACTCATCCATGTATTGCCTAGAGTCATACAAATTACGCATAGTTTTGATCCTGATCAAATTGAAGCCCTAGCTCAATGCGTTGAAACGATGGCAGAAGGCATGCCTATATTTCAGGCGAAAGATTTACATGGCGGCTTAGAAACACTTGCTGATTTAGATAGTTATTGCTACTACGTTGCAGGTTGTGTAGGCGAAATGTTAGCCAAATTATTTTGCCATTACTCTCCCGAAATTGCTGTGCATAAAGAGGAGTTATTGAGATTATCGGTTTCATTTGGACAGGGCTTACAAATGACCAATATCTTAAAAGATATTTGGGATGATGCTCAACGCGGCGTTTGCTGGCTACCTCAAGATATTTTTAATGAAGTGGGCTTTGATCTTAATAAGTTACGTATCGAAACGAACAACGAACAATTTAGAGTAGGGTTAACTCACCTTATCAGTATTGCACACAAACATCTGCACAATGCCTTGCTCTACACGCAAAAAATACCTGCCCATGAAACAGGCATTCGTAACTTTTGTTTATGGGCGCTTGGTATGGCAGTATTAACATTAAGAAAAATCAAGAAAAACTTAGATTTTATTAATGCTAATCAAGTCAAAATTACTCGCAACAGTGTTAAAGCCACCATACTGACTACGCGAGTTATAGGCGGAAACAACCTATTATTATCTCTACTATTCACCCTAGGTAGTCGAAAGTTAAAAACTTCAAACTGGCACTATTCCATCAATCCCTCAAAAGCCAAATTTGACCTTTAAGGACGTCGTTATGTTTACTGATGCAAATACAAGAACTTCAACTAGCAATACCAACAGTTCTTCATCCGCTATTTATTCAAAAGCCTACGATATCAATAAAGCCATCAGCAGAGCTCAAGATAGCCTATTAAGCAAACAAGACAAAGACGGCTACTGGGTATTTGAACTTGAAGCCGACTGCACTATACCTTCAGAATACATCTTAATGATGCATTATTTGGGTGAAATTGATGAACAACTACAAGCTAAAATAGCCAACTACTTAAGACCTAGGCAATCTGAAGATGGTAGTTACCCCCTCTTTACAGGTGGGCCTGGCGATATTAGTTGCTGCGTTAAAGTGTATTACGCCTTAAAATTAGCAGGCGACCTGCCTGAAGCTAAGCACATGACTCTATTAAGAAATTACATTCTTAGCCTAGGTGGTGCTGCAAAAGCTAATGTATTTACTCGCATAGAACTCGCTAAATTCAAGCAACTACCTTGGCGTGGCGTTCCCTATATTCCTGTAGAGATCATGTTATTTCCTAGCTGGTTTCCGTTTCATTTAGACAAAGTCGCCTACTGGTCAAGAACCGTCATGGTACCCTTGTTTATACTGTGCACATTAAAAGCGACAGCTAAAAATCCAAGCAACACTAGCATACTAGAACTTTTTGTTACGCACCCCGATGAAGAGCAACATTACTTTCCAGAGCGGACGTTACTCAATAAAATCTTTTTAGGCTTGGATTATTTAGGACGCACTACGCGCCCACTCATTCCCAAAAAAGCCCACACCTTAGCGATTGCAAAAGCAAAAGAATGGATTATAGAACGCTTAAATGGTGAAGACGGCTTAGGGGCCATCTGTCCTGCGATGATGGGCGCTTATCAAGCCTTATTACTCTTAGAAACACCTGAAGATAAAGACCATATTGTAATGGCTCGCAAAGCCATTGATAAGTTATTAGTTATCAACGAACATGATGCTTACTGCCAACCTTGCTTATCACCGGTATGGGACACTGCACTTGCCGCATTAGCACTACAAGAAGCGGATAAAAATCAAACGCCGATTAGCCAGCCCGCACTTACCCGCGCTTATGACTGGCTTAAAAGCAAACAATTATCCGATGAACCTGGCGACTGGCGCATTTCTAAACCCCATTTAGAGGGCGGCGGCTGGGCTTTTCAATTTGAAAACCCCCATTATCCGGATGTGGACGACACAGCCGTTGTTGCTTTTGCGATGGCCGATTCAAATTTACCCCATTTAGAAGAATCTATCCATCGAGCTACGCGTTGGGTAGTGGGTATGCAATCAAAGAATGGCGGCTATGGTGCTTTCGATGTCGATAATACCCATTATTATTTAGACGAAATCCCTTTTGCTGATCACGGTGCATTATTAGACCCGCCTACCTCTGATGTAAGCGCGCGCTGCGCCATGTTAATGGCTAAAGTCGCCCAAAATCACGATGAATATAGACCTGCCTTAGAGCGAACTATTCAATATTTACGTGATGAGCAAGAAGCAGATGGTTCTTGGTTTGGCCGCTGGGGCACTAACTACGTTTATGGTACTTGGTCTACATTACTAGGCTTAGAACAAACAGATTTACCTAAAAATGACCCCATGTATACCAAGGCTATTAACTGGCTAAAGAGTATGCAACGTGAAGATGGTGGCTGGGGGGAAGATAATTATAGCTATCACGATAAAAAGCTAAGTGGCAACTACCGTTTTAGCACAGCATTCCAGACTTCTTGGGCGCTATTGGGTTTAATGGCAGCTGGCGAAGCACATTGTCCCGAAGTGGTAAGAGGCATTGATTTTATCTTACGTAACCAACAAACGGATGGCGTCTGGAATGATAAGTGTTTTACCGCTCCAGGCTTTCCAAAAGTGTTTTATCTTAAATATCATGGTTACGACAAGTTTTTCCCACTTTGGGCACTTGCACGTTATCGCAACGAACTGAATAAAAAGTGATAACTGGCATCGTTGTTGCTCTACCTGAAGAAATAAATACGCTCACGTCAATAAAATTGACCAAAGGGAGTAGCCGCTTTATTAGTAATAAGGTATTGGTTGTTTATTCAGGCACAGGCCCGATCAATGCTGGCTCAGCAGCTGAACACCTTATTACTCAAGGTGCAACTAAACTAATTAGCTGGGGTTGTGCTGCAGCGCTTAGCGAATCATTAAAACCAGGTGATTTAATTCTAGCAAATGCATTAATCTCTACCGAAGAAAGTAAAGCAATCGCATTAAACGTGTGCGCTAATTGGCATCAACAGACAACAAAATTATTAGCCTCTATTGTAAAGGTCAATAGTGGCGGCCTAGCAAACAGTAAAGGCATTGTTTCTTGTAGCGAAGATAAGAAAAAAATACATAGCAATACTAACGCTCTCGCCTTAGATATGGAAAGTATTGCTATAGCCCAAGTGGCGAATCAACATGCCCTACCGTTCTTAGCCATTCGAGTAATCGCTGACCCAGTAGAGATGAGTTTACCTTTAGCTATTACTCACTCACTTAATCAACAAGGTGATGTGGTACTTAGCAAGTTACTAGGTTACTTAGCCTTGCACCCTCGCGAACTGCCAGGGTTAATAAGATTAGGTCTGCACTTTAGATCGGCAACAAAAACCTTAAAGCTCATTGCTAAGCATCTTGATGCCATCACGCTCTTCCAAGAAGAGCAATAAGCAGACTTAGCATTCACAATTAACCTTAGCCTTTAATCTAACTTTACGAATATGACTTTTAGCATCGCCGAACTATTTGCTCAACACAGTACTGATAAATTTGATTTGCATGAGCAATATCTTAATAAACAAATGGTACGCATGTTACAGACCATTGGTTATGACAGACATTATCAACGTGCAGTTGGGCAATATCTCTATGATCAAGAAGGCACTGAGTTTTTAGATCTATACAGTGGCTTTGGAGTATTTGCGATTGGACGTAATCATCCTACGGTTATTAAGGCGCTACAAGAAACATTAACACTTGAATTACCTAATCTGGTGCAACTAGATGTCTCTATTTTAAGTGGCTTACTGGCAAAAGAGCTATTAAAAACAACACCAGAAAATATCAACAAAATGTTTTTTTGTAATTCTGGTACAGAAGCGGTTGAAGCGGCTATTAAATTTGCTCGCTACACTACCAAACGCGACAAAATTGTATTTTGTGATCATGGTTACCACGGCCTGACCCTAGGCTCTTTATCGTTAATGGGCGAGAAAATATTCCGCGAAGGTTTTGGTCCTTTATTACCTGATTGTATTTCGGTGCCTTTTAATGATTTAGAGGCGTTAGAAGCCGCACTCAGTAATAAAGATATTGCCGCTTTCATCGTAGAACCGATACAAGGTAAAGGCGTCAATATACCGGATGATAATTACTTACCTGAAGTAGAGCGTTTATGTAAAAAATACGGCACTCTATTTGTAGCTGATGAAGTACAAACAGGCATAGGCCGAACCGGTAAGTTTTGGGCCATCGATCATTGGGGAGTTAAGCCCGATATGATTTGTATGGCTAAAGCACTTTCAGGTGGTTTTGTACCCGTAGGCGGCGTGGCAATGACTGAAAAGATCATGGATACCGTCTTTAATCGTATGGATAGAGCAGTAGTACATGGCTCTACTTTTGGTAAAAACAATATGGCGATGGCGGCTGGATTAGCGACATTACATGTTATAGAAAATGAAAAATTAGTAGAAAATAGCTTAAGGGTAGGCACCGACATTATTAACAGCCTTAATGCCTTGTCCAGTCAATATGAGTTTCTTAAAGAAGCGCGTGGTAAAGGGATGATGATAGCCGTTGAATTTAATGCACCTAAAAGCTTAAAACTGAAAGCAGCTTGGGCTATGCTAGAAGCCGCCAATAAAGGTTTATTCTGTCAAATGGTTACTATTCCCCTATTCAAAGAACACCACATATTGACTCAAGTAGCTGGACACGGGATGAATGTGGTTAAACTGCTGCCACCTTTAACGTTGACGCAAAAAGATCGCGACAATATTGTTAACTCATTTGATAAAGCCATTGCCGACACCCACCAAATACCCGGTTCTATATGGGATTTAGGCAAGAATTTAGCAAGTCATGCTTTAAAGAATAAAAAAGCTTAATTATAAGAACATAATCAGCCCAATTAATAGCGTCATACGACAACATTAATGAAAGCTGGCTAACTTGTATTTCAATGTTGCTGCCCTACTCAGGATGAGCATCAACCCGATGTTCATCCGAGAACCACACTACCCATTATGAAAACATTACTTAATTACCCACTACTTAACAACATCAACAGCCCCGCTGATGTGCGTAATTTAAGAAAAGATCAATTAAAGCCCTTGGCTAAAGAATTGCGTGATTATTTGACGCATACCGTGAGTATTTCCGGTGGTCATTTCTCCGCAGGACTAGGCACTGTTGAACTAACAGTGGCGCTACATTATGTCTTTGACACCCCTTCTGATCAATTAGTCTGGGATGTAGGCCATCAAGCCTATCCACACAAAATCTTAACCGGTCGTAAAGATAGAATGACCACTATCCGTACCCGCGATGGGGTATCGGCTTTTCCTAATCGCGCCGAAAGTGAATATGATGCCTTTGGCGTCGGCCATTCAAGTACCTCGATTAGTGCCGCTTTAGGCATGGCTATCGCCTCAGAATTAAAAGGTGAAGATAAGCAGATGGTCGCCATTATTGGTGATGGTAGTATTACCGGTGGTATGGCCTTTGAAGCCATGAATCATGCCGGTTCTATCGATGCTAATTTACTGGTTATTTTAAACGACAATGATATGTCGATTTCGCCGCCGGTAGGCGCACTCAATAACTATTTAACTAAAATCTTATCGAGCAAGTTTTATTCCTCGATACGTGAAGAAAGCAAAAAAGCCTTAAGCAAAATGCCTAGCGTCTGGGAATTAGCGCGTAAGACTGAAGAGCACATGAAAGGCATGATTGTGCCTGGCACCTTGTTTGAAGAGCTGGGTTTTAATTATATCGGCCCAATTGATGGTCATGATTTAGATATGCTAGTGCCGACCTTAGAAAATCTAAAAGCCATTTCTGGGCCACGGTTTTTACATATCGTCACTAAAAAAGGCAAAGGCTATGCGCCTGCCGAAAAAGATCCGTTGGCTTATCATGGTGTACCGGCTTTTGATCCTAGCCAAGATAGCCTACCTAAATCGGCCGCCTCTATTCATCCGACTTACACCGAAGTGTTTGGTAGTTGGTTGTGTGACATGGCCGCCAAAGATGAACGTCTGTTAGGTATTACTCCGGCGATGCGAGAAGGTTCGGGCTTAGTTAAATTTTCAGAACAGTACCCCAAACGATATTTTGATGTTGCCATTGCCGAACAACATGCGGTAACGCTGGCTGCTGGTCAAGCCTGTCAAGGTGCAAAACCTGTGGTCGCCATTTACTCGACCTTTTTACAACGTGGTTATGATCAGCTCATTCATGATGTCGCTCTGCAAAATCTGGATGTGTTATTTGCCTTAGATCGCGCCGGCTTAGTCGGTCCTGATGGCCCTACCCATGCCGGTAGTTTTGATTACAGCTATTTAAGCTGTATTCCGAATATGCTGATCATGGCACCTGCTGATGAAAATGAATGCCGACAAATGCTGACTACCGGTTTCTTGCATGTAGGCCCGGCTGCGGTGCGTTATCCGCGCGGCAAAGGCCCCGGTATTGCCATACAAACCGATTTAAAGGCGCTAGACATTGGTAAAGCTGAAATTCGTCACCAAGGCAGTCGCATTGCCATCTTAGCGTGGGGCAGTATGGTCACACCGGCCTTAAAGGTCGGTAAACAACTAAATGCCACCGTGGTTAACATGCGTTTTATCAAACCCCTAGATGAGCCCTTATTGCTAGAATTAGCCAAAAGCTATGAAGTCTTGGTGACTATAGAAGAAAATGTCATCGCAGGTGGAGCCGGCAGTGCCGTTAATAACTTCCTACAAGCGCAACGCATACTGATGCCGGTCTTAAATATTGGTCTACCGGATATCTTTATAGAGCAAGGCACCCGCGAAGAGTTATTGGCTATTTGTGGTTTAGATGCCCAGAGTATCTTGGCGCAGGTTGAGGCTTTTTGTGCTTAAGTGGGGCGGTAATCCTTTATTTTGTAATAGGCTACCAACTTAACACGGGACAAGGCACTTGCGTAGGTCGGGTTAGGTGCTAGCCGTAACCCGACACAATGTCGGGTTACGCTGTCGCTAAACTGTCCCACCTTAAGTTGCTAGCCGGTTTGTTCAAACAAAATGGCTATCCTTGAGTATGAGAAGGACTGAATATCTGCTCTTTTATGGCTTTGGTAATGATAGTATGGTAGAAATATTTCGCGCTGCAAACGGCTAGGCGCGATAATTTTGAGGAAAGCGCTTATTGAGTCAATTTCAAATATTTTTGATACAAGGACTCATGATCTTCTACATGCTTAGGATCTTTATCAATACAATCGACTGGGCAAACTTCAACACATTGCGGTAAACCATGATGCCCTACACACTCGGTACACAAATCAGGGTTGATAATATAAATATCCTCGCCTTGTGAAATAGCTGCATTGGGGCACTCTGGCTCACACACATCACAATTGATACATTCGTCATTAATAATTAGTGCCATTTTAAATCCTATTTAAATTTTTCAATTAAACGCTGGTGTACTATTGTAGGAACAAAACAAGACACATCACCCTTCAACATGGCAATTTCTCGTATCATTGTTGAAGAAATAAATTCATATTGTTCCGCTGGTGTTAAAAACATGGTTTCTAATTGTGGCGCAAGTCGTCTATTCATTCCTGCTAATTGAAATTCATACTCGAAATCAGAAACCGCACGTAAACCTCTGACAATGACATTAGCGCCCTGCTGCTCGGCACAATCCACCAATAAGTTATCAAAGCCAATGACACGTACATTAGTAAAATCTGGTATGACTAATCGAGCTAATTCAACTCGTTCATCTAGCGTAAATAAAGGCGTTTTACCTCTATTAACAGCGACAGCAACAATGACTTCATGATATAGCTTAGAAGCTCTAGAAATAATATCTAAATGTCCATTGGTAATGGGATCAAAGGTACCTGGATAAATTGCGACAATATTCATGATATAGGTTTTAATAAAATACGGGGGAACAAGTTTAAATTTCTAAGATTAAAAACCATCAGCCGGAGGGATAAGCTTTTTTCAACTAATAATTTAGAGCCTGTAGATCGACGTGTACTTAACACTACTCGATATTATTATTTACTGCACACTCAGCTATGTAAAAAAAAGCAATAAAAAAAGCCGATGTGAAACATCGGCTTTTTTGTTGAATAGTACGCTTTACTTATAAAGTATTTACAGCGTTCAATTCTTGAAAAGCTTGTTCTAAACGAGTAACCATACCTTCTTCACCCGCACGTTGCCAAACGCGTGGATCATAGAATTTTTTATTAGGTTTATCGTCACCATCAGGATTACCGATTTGACCTTGTAAATAGCCTTCATTTTTCTTGTAAAAATTCATAATACCTTCCCACGTTGCCCATTGGGTATCGGTATCAATATTCATTTTTACAACGCCATAGCCAATTGATTCTTTAATTTCTTCAGCAGAAGAACCTGAACCACCATGGAAAACAAAGTTCAAGGTATTGGCGGGTATACCATATTTTTCAGACACATGTTTTTGTGAATTGTCTAAAATAGTTGGTGTTAATTTAACGTTACCTGGCTTATAAACACCATGTACATTACCAAATGAAGCCGCGATAGTGAAACGATGACTGATTTTGCTTAATTCTTCATAAGCATAAGCAACATCTTCAGGTTGCGTATACAGCAATGAATGGTCTAAGTTGCTGTTATCAACACCATCTTCTTCACCACCAGTCACACCTAATTCAATTTCAAGCGTCATGTCCATTTTAGACATACGTGCTAAATATTGACCGCAAATTTCGATGTTTTCTACCAGACTTTCTTCAGATAAGTCCAACATGTGTGAGCTGAACAAAGGTTTACCGGTTGCTGCGAAATGTTTTTCGCCTGCATCTAACAAGCCATCAATCCAAGGCAATAATTTTTTTGCTGCGTGGTCAGTATGCAAAATAACCGGTACGCCATAAGCTTCTGCCATTAGGTGTACATGTTGTGCACCTGAAATTGCACCTAAAACAGCCGTTTCTTGTCCTTCTAATTTTAGACCTTTACCAGCTACGAATTGAGCGCCACCGTTAGAGAACTGAATAACAACGGGGGATTTAACTTTAGCCGCAGCTTCTAATACCGCGTTAATTGAATCAGTATTGATTACATTAACAGCAGGCATTGCAAATTTATTTTCTTTGCAAATTGCAAAGATTTTTTGTACATCTTCACCAGTTACAACACCGGGTTTAACTACATCTAAAATTTTTTGTGACATTTAAGGAGTCCTGTATCAGTTAGTTGATTGAAAGTTAAGCTCATATCTATTCGACGGGTAGTTGTAAAAACAACTACCCGCGATTATTGATGACTTAATTAACCTTCAAGGCTAGCCAAGCGATCTGCAAGTAATTGTTCTAATGATTCTAATGCGGCTGCAAAACCACTAATACCTTCTGCAAGCTTATCTGTGGCCATACGGTTTTCAGCATGCATCGCTTCAAAAGTAGCTTTGTCTATTGAGATTTTTTCAATTGACAGGTTAGCAGCATTAATTGGATCAAGTTTACGTGGTAATTCACCTTCAGTTGCTTGCAATTCAGCGAGTAAAGAAGGCGCTATAGTTAATAAATCACTACCGGCTAATTCAGTAATTTCACCAACATTACGGAAGCTTGCGCCCATAACTTCAGTTTTATAACCAAATTTTTTGTAGTAGTTATAAATTTCAGTAACAGAAACTACACCTGGATCTTCAGCAGGCTCGTAAGAATCACGACCACTATCTTTTTTGTACCAATCAAGAATACGTCCAACAAATGGAGAAATCAAAGTGATGCCATTTTCAGCGCAAGCAATAGCTTGGTGAAGACCAAACAATAATGTCAGGTTGCAATGAATACCTTCTTTTTCAAGAACAGCAGCGGCTTGGATACCTTCCCAAGTTGCAGCAATTTTGATTAATACACGATCACGACCTACATTATGAGCTTCGTATTGTGCAATCAATTCACGACCCTTTGCTACTGTCGCTTCAGTATCAAAAGAAAGACGAGCATCTACTTCAGTTGATACACGACCCGGTATGATTTCGAGAATTTTAAGCCCAAAAGATACCGCAAGACGATCAAATGCCAAAGACACAACTTCTGCAGCAGTCGCGGCTTGACCTAAGCTTATACGTGCCGCTTTTAAAGTATCATCAACAATACCTTGGTATTGTGGCATTTGTGCTGCGGCTGTAATTAAAGAAGGGTTAGTCGTTGCATCGCGTGGTTTAAATGTTTCAATGGCTTGAATGTCGCCAGTATCTGCTACGACTACGGTTACTGCTTTAAGTTGTTCTAATAAATTTATTCCCATGACAAGCGCCTCTATATTATTTAAATTAAATTGTGGTATTTGCATGTCATTCATCCTTGAATTAATTGCAACTATTTGAAATTATTAGGGTGATAGGAAAATCAATACATGTAAAAATTTAATACATAAAAGATCAACATTAGACTATGCCCCCGTTAAATTGGAACTGTAGACTATAACTATAAGAGCAATGTGGTCTGTGCATAAGCTAAATAAGGGTAATCATTCAGCCCCGTTTTTAAAGGAAGAGAGGTGAATAATTCTATCTATTGCTAATGCCTTATAAACTTAAGCCTAATAGTGACTATAGTTAGATTCAAAACAAAAAAATACACCGCTATCAATTAAAATAGCGGTGTATTTAAATAAAAGCTATATTAACCTTCTTGATGACGCATGTATTTATCAACACCCGTCTCTAAAATAGTTGGCTTTTGCTGCTCTAATAATATTTGTCTTGTCATATATTTAGCAACTCTGCTTGGCTGTGGCAGACTATCTTGATGCTGCAAATATTTTGAAACGCCTGTTAACTTATTTTTAACTACAATGGGCTGCACTTGTTTTGCAGCTAATGCCGTTTGCATGGCCAAATATCTAGCGACCTTGCTTGGTTGTGGCAAACTGGCTTGATGATTTAAATATTTTGCAACACCCGTCACTTCAACATGAGATATTTTAGCTTTTAAGGCATCAACAGCGGCTTTTTTTGCCATATATTTAGCCACATTACTAGGCTGTGGCAAACTAGCTTGATGTTTTAAATATTTAGCAACACCACTCAACTCGGGTGCATTTTTTCTATTTTTTAGATATCTTTCAACACTAGAACCTTCATTAGCCTTGAGTGTTTGTTTTTGTTGTTTTTCAACTATAGATTGCCTGAGCATATATTTAGCTACGCCAGTGACTATATGTTTGTTTTGATCTTGTAAATATCGAGAAACGCTACTCATTAATACATCGGGGTGCTGAGCTAGTTCATCTGCATGTAATTTAGCCTGCAAAGCTTTATCTTGAAAATCTAAATACTTAGCAACACCTGATAAACCACTAGTATCTTTAGAATAGACGGGATAATTGGTATGAACTACATCTACCTCATTAATGCTTGGTCGCTTCATGAAAAAGAACAAACCTGCAACAGCAGGGAAAAAAAACCCACTCAAGTTATTTTGGTTCATTGTTTATCCTCGGTCACGCATGTACTTTTCAACGCCAGTCGCAGCGTTATTAGCCGTAGATTTAGCTGCGCTTGATTGTTTTGCCATGTATTTAGCTACACCAGTGGATACTGATACTGCTCTGACATGAGTCTCTAAATATCTTGATACACCAGTACCGGTTACTTTATTCAAATATTTTGCTACACCCGTGTTAAGTGCATAAGATTTTTTAACAGACAAATCAGCGACAGTTGAGCTTTTTTGTACGGTGACTACATTGCGTTTTTTCAAGAACATACCAGCAGCAGCCAGCACAGCTAATCCCAACAGATAAATTAACTGAGATGAATCATCCTTGCTTTCAGTAGACGCCACTGTATTATCTTTATTATTCGACGTAGCTTCTGAAGCTATTACTTTAGATTTTGTAACTGGTGCTTGTTTATAGTTTGTATCTTGGTATAAAACTTCAGGTTGGAAATCTGCTGCTGGATATTTTGAATCAACCTCTTGGTTTTTGACAGAACCAGAATCAACTTTTTTAGCTTCAGCAGGTTTTGCTGCAACTGAACTAGATGAACTGCTCTTAGCAATATAGGCGTTATCTTGATAAAGAACTTCTGGCTGGAAGTCTGCGGCTGGATATTTTTGATCTGCACTTACTACAGCATTTGCTAACAGCAACACAACAAATGCACCTTTGGACAAATTATTCTTTTTCACGTTGTTCACCTAAAAGTCGTAAGAAGAGGGTAAAT
>Ga0214235_1000362_pt1 | contig 19690 bp, 22 predicted proteins | sample TroBogypolimnion_2_FD_153073 | JGI IMG/M metagenome (GOLD analysis project Ga0214235, IMG submission 153073) | Freshwater microbial communities from Trout Bog Lake, WI - 15JUL2008 hypolimnion | ecosystem: Environmental > Aquatic > Freshwater > Lake > Hypolimnion/Profundal zone ... | reverse complement strand
ATGAACCAAAAACCATCGGTGGATTGTTTAAAGACCTAGAGTGTGAACTGTACACTCTTTCTATTGCGATGCAAGCTTTTATTGAAATTATGGACAAAATAGCTAAAATTGAAACGATTGTAAATAGAAATGAAGATTTCATGACCATAGTAGCCACGCTACGCAGTACGACTCAAGAATTGCTTGGATTTAGGTGCGAAAGTTGAGTTATATGTCAATTTTTATAAAAGTTATATGTTAAAATAGCACTTTTATTTTGGAGATTTGATGTTATTTGTAAAAACTGTTTTATTGTTCTTTTGTTTTACTTTGCAGCTTCATGCGATCACTTTGCAAGAAAATTATGAAACAAAAGGCAGAGATATTTATGCAAGCGATATTTCCAAAGAGAGTGAAAACGATTTTTTACTTTTTTCCTATGATGATGACAAACATATGCTTCGAACGAGTGCTGAGAAAGTAATAGAAATCTTTAAAACACATGGAATCCAGATCAAAAAAAATGATGTTAGATATATCAATTTTCGAGAAAAATCTCGTATCGATATCGATAAAATCTCAGATGCTCTTAAAAAAGAATTTTTAACGAAATATCCAACTTTAAAGATAAAAAGTCTCAGAGTTTATCCTCGTTCTTATCTCACAAAACTGCCAAAAATATTTTCACTCTCTTTACAAAGACAGACTTTATATAAAAACTATTCGACTTTCTCTATTGTGACGCCTGATCATAAGATGATCTTTTTTGATTATATTTTAGATGCTGATATTGACGTTGTAATTACGACAAAAAATATCAAACGCCATGAGAAAATCTCTTTTGAAAATACGAAGATCAAGAGTGTGAAGTTTTTAAACTTTAGAGCAGATCCACTTGGTGACGTTACAAATCATCAATATCAAAGCAAATTTTCACTAGAATCCGACGATATATTGACTCAAAATGATATTGAGTTACTCAGTATCGTACGAAGAGATGAACATGCAAACGCTTTTATAGAAGATGGCGGTGTGTCTATCACTTTTGATGTTGTCGCTGAGCAAGATGGCAGAGAAGGCGATATTATCGCTGTTCGTAAATCTGATGGAAAAAAATTGAGGGCGAAAGTCGTCGGAGTAAAGAGAGTACAGATCCAATGAAAAAAATAGTAGTTTCAATAAGTGGTGCAAGCGGTGCAAGTTTAGGGCTTAAAGTCCTTTCTTTGTTACCAAAAGGTATCCAAAAACATCTTATAATCTCAGAACATGCCAAAATAGTCCTAGACAAAGAGCAAGATATCATCGTTCATGATGAAAAAAATATTGCAGCTTCCATTGCAAGCGGAAGTTTTAAGGTGGATGCGATGATGATCATTCCATGTAGTATGAACACGCTGGCAAAGATCGCTTGCGGGATATCTGACAATCTCACAACGCGCGCGGCTTCTGTGATGATAAAAGAGCGTAAAACTCTACTTTTAGCACCACGTGAGATGCCCTTTTCTGCTATCGCTTTGGAAAATATGCACAAACTCGCATCTTTAGGAATCATCATAGCGCCTCCGGTTATGGCGTATTACAGTGAGCAAACAAGTTTAGAAGAGATGGAAAATTTTATGATTGGCAAGTGGTTTGACCTCCTTGGAATCGAGAACGACTTATACAAAAGATGGGATGAAAATGAATAAAATTGCACTTTATCCAGGGACTTTTGATCCTATTACCAACGGTCATTTTGATATTATTGAAAGAGCTTTGGGTCTTTTTGATGAAGTGATCATCGCTGTGGCTGATTCTCAAGAGAAAAACCCGATGTTTACTTTAGAACAAAGAGTTGACATGACAAAAGAAGCTGTAAAAACTCTCTCAAATGTCCGTGTTGTAGGATTTAATAACCTCACAGTTGAACTTGCAAAAACTGTAGGTGCAAGCATTCTCATTCGCGGACTGCGCGCGGTGAGTGACTTTGAATTTGAACTCCAACTTGGGTATCTGAACAATTCACTTGATGACACGATAGAAACAGTGTATCTGATGCCAAAACTCCAACATGCGTTTATCAGTTCTTCTATTGTGAGAAATCTTTTAAAGTTTAACGGAAAAACAGAGCATCTCCTTCCTCGTGAAGTACAAGCGATGATACAAAAGCAGATGATATGTATATAACAATCGAGGGGATCGATACAGCGGGGAAAAGTACGCAGATACAAGCCTTAAAAGAAAATTATCCTGATGCCATTATCACTAAAGAACCCGGAGCAACAAAACTCGGAGTCAAACTTCGTGAAATCGCCCTCTTCTCTGAAATTAAAAGCCCGATTGCAGAACTTTTGATTTTCTTGGCTGATCGCGCTGAGCATGTCGCAGAAGTCGTTGAGCAAAATCTCGACAAGCTTCTTATCTCTGATAGAAGCGTTATCTCAGGCATAGCGTACGCAGATGTCGTCGGACATTTTGAAATGGAAAAACTCATCGAGCTCAACCGCTTTACATGTAAGGATATATTTCCATCAAAAGCGGTTGTGTTAAAGCTCTCACGAGAAGAACTGACTTACAGACTTTCGTTAAAAGAGCATGACAAAATCGAAGGGCGCGGGATAGATTATCTTTTATCAATTCAAGATTCTCTTATTAAGGCGGCACGTGCTTTACATGTAGAGCTTTTAGAGATAGACGCTTCCTTACATGTAAGCGAAATAACGGAACAAATTATCAATTTTATAGAGGAAAAAAACTAAATGATACAATCACTTCGTGGAATGAATGACATACTAGAGTCACAGAGATTTGAATATTTTATAGAAGTCGCAACAAAAATAGCAAAAAATTATGGATTTTCGTATATTGAAACACCGCTTTTAGAAGAAACAGCCCTTTTTAAACGCTCAGTGGGCGAGTCAAGCGACATCGTCGGTAAAGAGATGTACCAGTTTATAGACAAAGGTGAAAACGATGTTTGTTTGCGCCCTGAGGGAACAGCAGGCGTTGTTCGTGCATTTATTCAAAGCAAATTTGACAAGGCTGGGGGAAACTATAAATTTTTCTATCACGGTCCTATGTTTCGTTATGAACGTCCACAAAAAGGGAGACTCCGAGAATTTCACCAGTTTGGAGTGGAAAGTTTTGGCGAAGATAGCGTGTATGAAGATGCGACGATGATCATGATGATCGCCGATATTTTCAACGCTCTTGGGATCGGTTACAGACTTAAACTAAACTCCCTAGGTGATAGCAATTGTATGCCTCAGTATCGTGAGAGTTTAGTTACATTTTTGGATGAATGTATTGATGAAATTTGTGATGATTGTAAGCGTCGCAAAGGTACAAATCCTATTCGTGTTTTGGACTGTAAAAGTGAGAAATGTCAGTCACTTTATGTTAATGCACCAAAGCTTTTAAATAATCTGTGCTCTACATGTAACGAAGATTTTGAAAGCCTCAAAAAGATACTAAGTTCAAATAATATCGGTTTTGAAATAGATAACCATTTAGTTCGTGGACTAGACTACTACTCTAAAACGGCATTTGAGTTTGTAAGTGACAATATCGGCGCACAAAGTGCCATAGCTGGAGGCGGACGTTATGACAGACTTGTAGAATTTCTTGATGGAAAAGCGACACCTGCAGTTGGTTTTGCCATAGGAATCGAGAGACTTTTAGAACTTATCGTTATGCCAGAAACTTCTCGTGAGGGCACTTACTTTGGAGCGATGGATGATGAAGCGGTAGAACTTGTGATCTCGCTTGCTCAAACAAAAAGAAAAACAGAAAAAGCCACAGTTTCATACAAATCAAGAAACCTGAAAACTCACCTCAAAAATGCGGATAAAGCCAATGCAAAATATTGTGCCATTATCGGTGAAAATGAGTTTAAAGAGAACAAAATTTGGATAAAAAACTTAGATGAAAAAACAGAACAAATCATCCCAATTTGTGAAATATAAGAGGAGAAATATATGAGAAATTACGGAATTGATCTTTGGGGAAATGACAACTTTGTTATCAAAAATGGTAAGGTTTGTATCAACTACGGAAGTAAGCCATCTATCATAGATATTACACAAAAAGTTCGCGCTTCAGGTCTTCGTGGTCCTTTAATACTTCGTTTTGAACATCTTATTCAAAAACAGATTGATACCCTTTATAGCTCATTTTCAAATGCTATCTCTGAAAACAGTTATAACGGAACATTTAACGCTGTTTTTCCTCTTAAAGTAAATCAGTTTCCAAATGTTGTCGAAGCCATCGCACATTGTGGAGAGAACAGAGGTTACGGTCTTGAAGCAGGTTCAAAAGCGGAACTTTTTTTGGCGATGAGTTACACTCCCCTTGGTTATCCTATCACTGTTAATGGATTTAAAGACACAGAGCTCATCGAGCTTGGTTTTATCGCGGCTCACAGCGGACATAATATCACTATTACCATCGAAGGTCTTGGCGAGTTGGAGACAATTTTAGAAGTTGCAGAATCTTGTGACTTAAAAATGCCAAATATCGGTATTCGTCTTCGCCTTCATAGCTCAGGAAGCGGTACATGGGCAAAAAGTGGAGGAATGGATGCAAAATTCGGTCTCACTTCTACTGAAATTTTAGAGGCGATGCAATTACTTCGTGATTCAAACAAGATGGAACACTTTAAGATGCTTCATTTTCATATCGGCTCTCAAATGTCAGATATCTCACCTCTTAAACGCGCACTGAGAGAAGCGGGAAATATCTATGCAGAACTTAAAAAAATGGGTGCAGACGCACTTAACAGCATCAATATCGGGGGCGGTCTTGCTGTAGAATATTCTCAGCATAAAAATGAATCTGCTAAAAACTACTCCATAGAAGAGTTTGCAAATGATGTTGTTTTCCTTCTTCGTGAAGTAAGTAACTCAAAATCTGTTGAACATCCAAATATCTATACAGAATCAGGCCGTTTTATTGTTGCATCTCATGCTGTTTTGATTGCGCCTGTTTTGGAGCTTTTCACTCAAGATTATCAGATGCAACATATCAAATTCAAAGAGATAAATCCTCCATTGATTGAGGAACTTAGAGAGTTATATGATCTTTTAACCCCTAAAAATGCGATGGAATACCTCCACGATGCACTCGATCATATCGAATCACTTTTGACCCTTTTTGATCTTGGATATATCGATCTTCAAGATAGATCAAATGCGGAGATTTTAGCGCATAATATCATTAAAAAAGCTCTGTATATATCTCAAGAAAGTCCAACACAAGAGATCAAAAAGCTTCAAGAAAGACTTCAAGAACGTTACTTGATAAACAGTTCCATCTTTCAAAGTCTTCCGGATTATTGGGGTCTGGGTCAAAGTTTTCCTATTATGCCACTTGATAGACTCGATCAAAAAGCAATCCGTCCGGCATCTTTATGGGATATCACATGTGACAGCGATGGTGAGATAGGTTTTGATCCAAAAAAACCACTTTATCTGCATGACGTAGATCTTGATAATGAAGAGTATTTCTTAGGATTTTTCAATGTTGGAGCGTATCAAGAGACTTTGGGCATGAACCATAACCTCTTTTCTCATCCGAGTGAATGTAGTGTCGAGATCACAGAAGATGGATTTAAACTCTATAATATAGAAGATTCTATCAGTGTTATGGATATTCTTGATGATATGGGTTATAATGCACGAGAATTATTAATCAAACTTAAAACGAATCTGTTACAGAGTGATTTTATAACAGAAGAAGAAAAAAATGATACACTTCAAAAATTAGAAAATTATATGTACCAAAATGGTTATCTTAGAACAACCAGATAAAGGGTTTCAGTGGGCTTATTTAGTGAGATAAAAGAAGATTTTTCAAACGCATATAAAAACGATCCGGCACTTACGTCGTATACAAACTTTTTGTTCAATTATCCTGGTGTCTGGGCTATTGCTTGGTATAGAGTTGCAAATCGTTTGCATAAGAATGGTTTTCGACAACTAGCACGTACAGTTATGGGTCTCAATCAGATCATAACCAATATCGACATCCATCCAGCTGCGACCATCGGTAAACGTGTTTTTATCGATCATGGCTTTGGTGTGGTCATAGGTGAAACAACTATCATCGAAGATGATGTGCTTATCTACCAGGGCGTCACACTCGGCGGAGTAAGTTTGGAACCAGGGAAACGGCACCCAACTATATGCCATCATGTCGTCGTCGGTGCGGGTGCGAAAGTACTTGGAAATATCACTATTGGCGAGCATTCTAAAATCGGTGCAAACTCCGTTGTCGTAAAAAATGTTCCCGCATGTTCCACTGCTATCGGTATTCCTGCACATACGATAGAAAAAGGACGTTGTAAAGATCCATTTATGCACAATATGCTTCCAGATATCAACAAAGAGATGTTTGAGTACCTCTTAAAACGTGTCGCTATTTTAGAACACATTGTCGTAGAAGACAATAAAAATCTCTTAGAAAAAGATCTCGAATTAGAAACGATTTATGAGTCTTTTATTAAGTCTATGAAAAACTAAAAAGAGGATTTTTTTATTTCACATATCTTCAAAGAATAGTGATATAAATTATAGTAACTGATATTACAGTAATTTGATGTGAATATTACTGCCAATCCCAAAAAGATAGATATCCCAAAAATACTATCTAAATACACTTTTTGTACAGGTAATATTGTTCCTACTGGTGTCTTAGGGACAAGTAAGAACTCCTTTATAGAAGCCCAATTCATCTTTTGAAAAGGGATATCCATTATCCATCCAAACAAAATATTTAAGATCCATTTTAAAAAGTTCATTTATGCCACCTCTTTTATTTGATTTATTTGTCTTACATGTAAAGCGTTATAGTTTTCATTTTCATTTAAATATAACAAAATAAATTATTTTTTTAAGCATATAAAATCCAATTTATAAAAAATATCTATTTAATTACTTTTTGTAACACTGTATATATTTGATAATTATGATTTACTTGCTTAGACCACTCGATATTTTTGGTATAATTCCGCAATTTATTTCACCTAAGGTATAACCATGCTTACTAAACGTATCAATGCCCTATCTGAGTCTATCACTATCGCGGTATCTAACCTCGCGCAAGAGCTAAAAGCGCAAGGAAAAGATATCCTTAGTTTTTCTGCAGGCGAGCCAGATTTTGACACTCCTCAAGTTATCAAAGACGCAGCTATCAAAGCTATAAACGATGGTTTTACAAAATATACCGCAGTTGATGGTATTCCTGCTCTTAAAAAAGCGATTATTGACAAGCTTCAAAGAGAAAATGGACTTACTTATACTCCAGCGCAAGTTATCGTAAACAATGGTGCAAAACACTCTTTGTTTAACCTATTTTCAGCAGTTGTTGAAGAAGGTGATGAAGTGATCATTCCTGCTCCATACTGGGTTACTTATCCTGAGATAGTAAAATACTGCGGCGGAACTCCAGTTGAGATCGATACAGATGATGCTTCTGGATTTAAAATTACTCCAGAACAGTTAAAAAATGCCATCACTCCAAAAACAAAGATGATAGTTTTGACATCTCCTTCAAATCCTACAGGTTCTGTTTACTCTAAAGAGGAACTTACAGCACTTGGAAAAGTTTTAGAAGGTACAGATATCTTAGTTGCAAGTGATGAAATGTATGAAAAACTTATCTATGATGGTGAGTTTACATCTTCTGCGGCTGTGAGTGAAGATATGTTTAAACGTACTATCACGATCAACGGTTTGAGCAAATCTGTGGCGATGACTGGATGGAGATTTGGATATATGGCTGCGCACCGTACAGATATCATCCAAGCAACAAAAACATTGCAAAGTCAAAGTACCTCAAACATCAACTCTATCACGCAAAAAGCGGCTATTGTAGGACTTGATGGAAGTGCTGACAAAGACGTAGAGATGATGCGTATTGAGTTCAAAAAACGCCGTGATGTGGCTGTAGAGCTTTTCAATGCGATTGATGGACTCTCAGTCATCAAACCTGATGGTGCATTTTATCTTTTTGTAAACATCAAAGAAGTAATGAGCGATTCTTTGAAGTTCTCAAAAGATCTTTTAGAGCAAACGGGTGTTGCTGTTGTTCCAGGTTCAGGCTTTGGAAGCGATGGTTATATCAGATTTAGTTTTGCGACAGATATGGAAAGTATCAAAGAGGGAATCAAACGTATCGAAGGGTTTGTAAAAACTCTTCAAAAATAATCTTTACCCTTACATGTAAGCTCTTTACATGTAAGGCAAAGTTAGATTATTTTAATTTTTTTAGTGCTTCTATCACTTCATCCAAATTTTCAAATGGAATATGAACTTTCCAATCTGGCTCGTCTGACATTCCATTGAGAGAAATACCGACACTTGCAACAGTACCGCTATCTTTTCCATACGGTTGATCGATCTTTGCTATAGAAATAACACCTTTGTTTGTACCATGTAGATGTAATTTTGTTTCTTCTGTAAGATTTTTTGACATTTTATTCCCTTGTATTAGTTTATTTTATAAGTCTAGCTAATTTTGCTTGAAGTTTCAACCACATTTTGTGATCCATGAGTGGAAATCCTGCATAAGTGCCACCATTTTCTTTGATGGACTTTGTGATTCCACTGCGTGCTGCAAAAGTATTAAATGCGCCAACTTCCAAATGCCCTGAAGTTGCACTTTGTCCACCCATGACCACATTACGTCCGAGTTTTGAAGAACCTGCGATTCCTGTTTGAGAAACAAGGACAGCATACTCGCCTATCTCGCAGTTATGCCCGACTTGCACAAGATTGTCTATGCGTACACCTTTTTTGATAAGTGTTGTTTTAAAGACAGCTCTATCGATGGTTGTAGAACTTCCGATCTCTACATCATCTTCTATAACGACATTACCATTTTGGTATATCTTGGTGTGTTCGCCTCTTTTATTTGTCGCAAAGCCAAAACCATCACTGCCTATGGTTGTGTTTGCATGGATGATACAATCACTTCCTATCTTGCAATCACGATATACTACGACATTTGGATAAAGAATCGTATTGTCACCAATGACACATCCACTGCCTATGTAAACGCCAGACATAATTGTGCAGTTTTTGCCGATCATTGCACCATTTGCAATTTCTGCTTTTTGTGAGAGTTTTGTGCCCTCGCCAATGATTGCTTTTGGTGCATCTACATCTTCTATAGGCGATGAAAAAGATTTACTTAGGATTGCCATCATCAAATAGGGTTCATCTACAATAAGGGCAATTGAACCAGAAGGAACACTTAAAGAAATGGCTTGAGAGACGATAATAGCGCCAGCTTTGGAATCTTCCACATCTTTAAAATATTTTGGATTTGTAACAAAGGAGAGTTCATTTGGCAAGGCATCTTTAAGCGTGTTAATGCCGCTGATTTCAAAAGAATCGCCACTATATTCAAACCCTATGATTTTTGCTATCTCTTTTATATCCATAACACTCTCCTAAAAATTTACTCTTTTATAAGTTTTGCTATTTTGCTTTGCAGTTTCATCCACTCTTTATGCGGCATAAGTGGATATCCGCTCCATACGCCTTTAGGCTCTTTAATTGATTTTGTGATTCCGCTACGTGCCGTAAAAGTTGAAAAAGGTGCAATATCCAAATGATCTGTAAAAGCGCTTTGTCCGCTTACAACACAGTTTCGTCCAAGTTTTGTAGAACCGCCTACTCCTGATTGTGCAACAAACAAAGAGTATTCACCGATCTCACAGTTGTGACCTATATGGATAAAATTATCTAGTTTCACACCTTTTTTAATGACAGTCGATCCAAATACAGCGCGATCTATCGCACAGTTTGCACCGATTTCAACATCATCTTCAATAACCACATTACCATTTTGATAGATCTTAATATGCTCACCCATAGCCGTATGAGAAAAGCTAAATCCATCGGCACCAACAACAGTTCCCCCATGGATAATACAGTCATTTCCTATAACACAGTCACGATATATCACTGCGTTTGGATAGATAGTCGTGTTGTCTCCGATAAACACATGCGAACCAAGATAAACCCCAGCCATAATAGTAGAGTTTTTTCCAATGATAACACCATCTTCAATGTTAGCTCGCTCATCTATATAAGTGCCCTCGCCACGAAGTGGATCTGGAGCTTTAAAATCTATCTTTCTTGGAGCAAAAAGTTTTGTTGCATAGGCCATAGAGATAGACACATTTTCACAGACGATATAAGAACTATTTTTTGGGAGAGCTTCTATAAGGTTTTCGGGGATTAAAAAAGCGGAAGCTTTTGAATTTTGTAAATCAGTGGTATATTTTTTATGTTCTGCGAAACTCAGTTGTCTCGCACTTGCATGCGAGAGATCATTCATAGAAATGATCTCCACATCTTCTCCCGCGTACTTGCAGGAAAGAGAATCTGCGATAAAAGAGAGCAGCACTTTAACGCTCTAAAGCGACAGCACCGCTTCTAACGATCTCTTTGGGATGAAAACGCTTGACAGCCGCTAGAAAATAATCAACTCTTTTTGGCTCATCCGCGACCATTGCTATGATCACCTCTTCGCTGACATTGACGATATTTCCATTGTATGCGCTACAAAGAGCAGAAATATCACTCAAGTTTTCAGTGATAGGAAATTTCACAAGTGCCATCTCTTTTTCAACAAGATCAGCATGCTCAATAACTTTTAAAACAGGGATCAGTTTATGAAGCTGTTTTGTGATCTGTTCCATTACACGAACAGAACCCGATGTAACGATCGTGAGTCTTGAATATCTACTCTCCGGGATAGGTGCCACTGTCAAAGATGTGATGTTATAACCACGTCCTGAAAAAAGGTCTGTAATACGAGAAAGTACACTTGCTTCGTTAATTACGATAACCGAAATTACACGTCTTGCTGCTTCTTCCATTTACTTCTCCTTATACTCTAACATCATATTAAACAACGATCCGCCTGATGGAACCATCGGCATAACGTTTTCTAGTCTGTGAACTTTTACATCTATAAAAGCAACCACATTTTTTTCTACTGCATCTTTAAGAGCCGCATCAAACTCTTCTTTTGTGCTTACTCTGTAGCCTATGCCACCAAACGCTTCTGCAAGTTTGACGAAGTCAGGCTGGACAGAAAGATCTGTCGAAGAGTGACGTTTATTGTAAAAAAGTGTTTGCCACTGACGTACCATTCCCAAGTAATTATTATTGAGGATAATATTGATAACTGGCAGTTTATATTCCACTGTTGTCATCAATTCTTGTACGTTCATGAGTATCGAACCATCGCCTGTAAAGTTGATACTTACACGAGAAGGATCAGCCACTTTTACGCCCATAGCCGCTGGAAAACCAAATCCCATCGTTCCTAGACCGCCAGATGTTATCCACTGACGAGGACGTGAGAACGGATAAAATTGAGCTGTCCACATTTGATGCTGACCAACATCTGTCGAGATATTTGCATCATCACCTAATAACTCTCCAACTCTCTGTATTACCCATTGAGGTTTGAGTTCTACTGTATCTTCTTTATAAGAAAGTGGATGCAATCTGTTAAAGTTTGCAACCGTCTCAAGCCATGGTGTATAACGCTCTTTATCAACAGTTGTTTTGGCAATCTCAATCATACTTGTAGCAACATTTTTGAGATCCCCAACAATTGGAAAATCAGCATTTACAAGTTTAGAAATACTCGCTGGATCAATATCTACATGGATCACTTTTGCATTCTTTGCAAATTCACTCAGTTTTCCTGTAACACGGTCATCAAATCTCGCACCCAAACCGATAACAAGATCAGTTTCACTCATCGCCATATTTGCCGCGTAACTTCCGTGCATACCGAGCATTGAGATCAAAAGTGGATCATCGAAGCGGAGCGTTCCTCTTGCCATAAGTGTTTCAACAGCAGGGATTCCAGTCATTTGTACCAGTTTTCTAATCTCTTCACCAGCATTTGCGTTGATAATACCACCACCAAGATAAAAGAGTGGACGCTTTGCCTCAGCTATTGCTTCCATCGCTTTTTTAATCTGGCGTAAATTACCATTCACATTTGGTTTGTATGTCTCAAGTTCAACTGGTTTAGAATAATCAAATGTTGCGATCTGCGCTGTCACATCTTTTGGAATATCTACATGGACAGGTCCCGGACGACCTGTGCGAGCGATATAGAACGCTTCTTTAAGTATGCGAGCAAGATCAGCCGCATCTGTCACAAGATAATTATGTTTCGTACAAGAACGGCTAATGCCGACTGCGTCTATCTCTTGGAATGCATCAGTCCCGATAAGACTCATAGGAACCTGTCCGCTAATGACAACCATTGGAACTGAGTCCATATATGCATCCGCAAGACCTGTGACTGCATTTGTAAATCCCGGTCCGCTTGTAATCATCGCGACACCGACTTTACCGCTTGCTTTTGCGTAGCCCTCAGCAGCATGTACTGCGGCTTGTTCATGACGAGCCAAAATATGTTTAAAAGAGTTTTGTTTATAAATCTCATCATAGACGTTCATAATCGCACCACCTGGGTAACCAAAAATGGTATCTACGTTTTCTGCGATCAATGCTTCAATGACCATCTGTGCGCCACTAATCTGCATATCGTCTCCTTGTTAAAAATTCGCCAATTATAGTAATAAAGAGCTATAACTTAGGTTAAATCTATCTACTTTTTTATGTTTTAAGCTTTTATTTATCACTTTTTTCACAATATGAAAGCGCAATTCCCTCTCTAAGACCATCATCTATCACAACCGAGCTTGTATATCCAAGCAGTTCATAAAGCTTTTGAACGATGATAATGCCTGAAATAATGAGTTCTTCACGCCCTACTCCAACATAAAAAGCTCTTGTTTGTTCATCCATGCCAAGAAGGTCATCCATCGTTTTTTGACATCCGCGAGGATCTAACACATAGCCATTTATTCGTGATGCATCATACGTATGATAATTCATGTTTTGCAAGTAAGCCACGATTGTTGTGGGTGTTCCCGCTGTTTGCACAAAAATTTCAGGCTTTTGATAAGTGGCATAATAAGAGCTGATATACTCTTTTACAGGAATTAAAAGTTTGTCCAAATTTTTTCGTATTACATAGATATCATCTGATGATTCTGAGAGTGTGACAATACCTATATTGAAGCTTTTTGAAGTGAGGTTGCCATTTTTATAAAAGATGATTTCAGTCGAACCGCCGCCAATGTCGACAAGAGTAAAAGAGGAGGAAGAAAAATTTAAAATATCAAGTCTGCCTTTAACGGCTTTTGTCGTAAGAGCAGCTTCTCTCTCACCATCGATAATCTTAAATAAAACGCCAGTTTTAGCAAAAATCTCTTCTAAAACTTCAGCAGAATTCTCTGCTTGTCGCATCGCTTCCGTCGTAAAAGCGACCACCTCATGAGATGAAAAATCCAATTTCTTATCCGCTTCAAGCAGTGCTGTTATAACTCTATTGATAGCTTTTTCATTGATTATTTTGTTTATATGTAAGCCATCAGCCGTTCTTACAACGGTTTCATATTCCTCGCCCCACTCTTTTGTTTGGCAATCATAACTAATGCACCGAAGTGTATTTGAACCAAGATCAATCGCAATCATATATTAATTAATATACTTACTAAGATATCCCTCTTTTTCAAGCACTGAGAGTATCTCTTTTTGATGTTCTTCACCCTTGGTTTCTAAATGAATCGTCACATGTGCATCACCATAATCCAGAGAGATAGCTGTTCTATCATAAGCAATATGCACGATATTTGCATTTAAGTCTCTGAGTATTTCTGTCAGTTTCATCAGTGAACCTGGTTTGTCAATAAGCGTTACAGTGATCTTCATCTTACGGCTTGATTTGAGAAGACCTTTTTCGATAATGACAGATAAAAGTGTAACATCTACATTTCCGCCACTCAGAACTACAGCTACTTTTTTGCCTTTGAGTTCGGGAAGTTCGTTGTGTAATAGTGCTGCAACACCAACAGCTCCAGCACCTTCGACTACAAGTTTTTGACGTTCAAGCAGATAGAGTATCGCACTGGCAATCTCTTCATCATCTACTCCAATAAACTTATCTACATTTTCTAAAATATGCGCAAGTGTAATTGAAGAACAATCACGAACAGCGATACCATCTGCGATAGTTCGTACTGTTAGTGAATCCACAGCACGCCCAAGTTCATACGAGTTTTTGAGTGCAGGCGCACCTTTGGCACTAACTCCGATCACTTGGATATGAGGATTGATACTTTTAAACGCTTTTGCCATACCAGAGATCAAACCGCCGCCGCCAACTGGGATAAGTACAGCATCAAGATCTTCTGCTTGCTCTAAGATCTCCAAAGCAATCGTTCCCTGACCAGCCATAACCTCATCATCTTCAAAAGGATGAACAAACACTAAAGAGTTCTCTTTACCGTAAATAAGCGCATACGCATACGCTTCATCATAATTTGAACCAGAGAGGATAACATTTGCGCCATAATATCTCACACCGTTTATCTTTGTAAGTGGTGTAGAATCTGGCATGATAATCGTCGCAGAGATACCAAACATCTGAGCAGAAAAAGCCACGCCTTGAGCGTGATTTCCAGCACTTGCGGCAACAACTCCGCTGTTTCTTTGCTCATCACTGAGTGAAGCTATTTTATTATATGCACCACGTATTTTAAAAGCGCCGGTGACTTGAAGATTCTCTTTTTTTAAGTAGACTTCACAGCCTGAAGCTTCACTCAAGTATGGTGCATAAGAAAATGGTGTTTTGACAACAACATTTTTTATACGTTCTTGCGCTTCATATATTTTATTTAAGTCTAACAATGAGTTTTCCTACATATTGCGATGGTCAACCATCGCACATTGGTTTTGAACCACTATCATTCCAGCATCTTTTGCTTTTTGCGCTGCTTCATTATTTACAATGCCCGCTTGAGCCCAAAATACTTTTATATCACCACGTTTGATACATGCATCAGAGATAGCATCTAGGGCATCAGGTTTACGAAAAATATTGACCATATCTACAGGAAATGGGATCTCTTCGAGTGATTTATAAACTGTTTCTCCCAAAATAGTTTCCCCTTTTGGATACACAGGAACTATCTTATAGCCGCAGTTTTGTAAATATGCCGCAACTCTGTGACTGTCTTTATCTGGATCTGGTGAGAGTCCTAGAACAGCAATCGTTTTAACAGTTTGGAAAATCTCTTTTATTTCATCTTTATTTGAATTTATTGTTGGGAATTCGCACTCCATAGATAGATCCTTCTCTTATATTTTTGCGGTGATTATATAACATTCTCCCTTATGTTTAATAAACTAAACTCTGTTCGCACCATCCACATCATTAAAAATTTATACTTATTGATATTATTATCTAAGGTTCTTTTGTTATGATATTCAATATTTAAATCTTGAAAAAATGAGAAAAGTAATGTTAGATTCATTAACCCAACTTAAAACGAGAGTTTCATTACTACGAGATGTTTCATCTATGCATATAGGGCATCTAGTTTTACTTGATATTGACAATTTTCATTCAATCAACACTACATATGGGGTTCAAGAAGGAGATATTGTCCTTGTAAAACTTGCAGATTTTTTAAAAGATTTTGCTCAAAAAAAAGGATATAAGCTTTACAGAATAGCTTCTAATGAGTTTGCTCTTTTGGATTACGATGCCAAACTTGATATGGATGATGTTCATAATGATATTCAATACCTCATAGATATGATCACACAACATGATATATACATCGATGCAATACAAGACCATATCAATATACACGTAACAATCGGTTTTGCTCTCTCAAGTGGTCTGATTTTGGAGCAAGCTTCAGCAGCACTCAAATATGCAAAGAAAAACTTTTTAAAATTTTCTGCGTATTCAAATCTAACAAATGACACAGTAACTCCTGCACATTATGCATACTGGAATAAAGAGATACAAAAAGCTATCAACAGTGACAATATCATCCCCTTCTTTCAGCCTATTTACAATTTAGCTGGTCATATTGTTAAACATGAAGTTTTAATGCGTCTTGTTCTTGAGGGAGCAGATAAAAAGCTTTTCATCTCTCCTGATGAGTTTTTAAATATATCTATTCAAACAAAGTGGTATGCTGATCTTTCACGAACAATAATATTTAACGCTCTCGATATTCTAAAGAATTCAAATCATAAATTTTCTATCAACTTAGCCTACCAAGATCTTCAAAACAAAGAACTTATTCGTGATATTTACAGTTTTTTAGAAACCAATCCTCATGTAGCCAAGCGTGTAACATTTGAGATACTTGAAAGTGAACTTATTAAAGATACAACGATACTAGTAGCATTTTTGAAAAAAATAAAACATTATGGCGTGGAGATAGCAATAGATGATTTTGGAAGCGGGTTTTCAAACTTTGAAATGATCCTTTTAATAGAACCTGAATTTATAAAAATAGATGGATCACTCATTAAAAATGTAGATGTAGATGCAAAGGCTCTCACTTTAGTAGAAGCAATTGTCATGTTCTCTCATAAAATGGGTATCAAAGTCGTTGCTGAGTATGTTCATAGTAAAGAGGTTTATGATATACTTAAAACCATTGATGTGGACCTTTTTCAAGGCTTCTATCTTAGTGAACCACTATTTACTCCTAATTAGATACAATTTTTCATGCAAACAACAAACATCATAGAGATCGCATCTTGCGTTTTCAAATACCCTCAAAGTCAGAGGATAATCCTCGATATCAATCCCTTCCATGTAAGAAGTGGCGGACATCTTTTTTTACATGGAAAAAGTGGAAGCGGTAAGACCACTTTTTTAAATATTCTTTGTGGCATCACTGAGCCTTTAAAAAGTGATATCAAGATTTTAGAAACTAACTTTTCAAACCTTTCACCTTCTCAAAAAGATAGATTTCGCGCGGATAATTATGGCACTATCTTTCAGCAATTCAATCTTTTACCTTATCTCAGTGTCAAAGAAAATATCGCTCTTGCCTGTGGTTTTTCAAAACAAAAAGCCTACCATGTAAGCGATATGGAAGAGGAAATTGAAAGACTTATGATTGCACTTGATCTTACATCTACACTTTTGAACAAACAAGCGATGCATCTGAGCGTGGGCGAACAGCAACGTGTGGCTGTGGCGCGTGCTCTTATCGGCGCACCGAAAATTATCATCGCCGATGAACCCACAAGTGCGCTTGATAGTGATGCCAAAGAGAGTTTTATGAAACTTCTTTTTACACAAATAGAAGCGCAAGACTCTACTTTACTTTTTGTCAGTCATGATAAAGGTCTTTCCTCTTATTTCCAAGCGGATTATGATTTTTCACAGTTCAACAGAGCGCTGTCATGAAAACACTCTGGCTCTTGACCTCAAAAAGTATTGCAAACAGAAGAATGGCTTTTACTCTCTCCATCATCTCCATCGCCATCAGTGTCGTTTTACTTTTAGGCATTGACAGAGTTACTAAAGCGGCAAAAAACCATTTTTTAAACACTATCAATCAAACAGATCTGATAGCCGCAGCGCCTGATGGATCTTTGGACATTCTTTTAAATCTTGTCTTTCATATGGGCGATCCGCTTAAAGAGGTGGATTATAGTTCTTATCAAACTATATCAAATATGGATGAGGTCGCATGGGCAGTGCCTATTTCTGTGGGAGATTCGTTTAAAAGTTATGACGCTGTTTCTACGACAAATGATTATTTTAAATATTACAAATACGCATCTTCGAAATCACTTCTGTTTTCTAGCGGAGCTGATTTTAGAGATTTTTATGATGTTGTAGTCGGTAGTGAAGTAGCAAAAAAACTGCATCTGACTCTTCATGAGACGATTCATCTCTCACACTCAAACGGTGCATCAGCACACGCTCATGCAAATCGAGATTTTTATATTTGCGGTATCTTAAAACCTACAGGCACGCCAAACGATACAAGTCTGTTTTTTCAACTCAAAGCAGATGAAGCGATCCATATAGAGTGGCAAAGCGGGCATTTTGTGGATATGCATATTAGCTCAGAACAGCTCGCTAAGATGAACATACAGCCTAAACATATCAGCGGAGTTTTGATCGGTCTGAAAAACCGTAGTGATATCTTAAATGTAGCAGATAAGTTAGAGCATTTTAAAGGTGAAAACCTCAAAGCCGTCATTCCCGCAAAAGCACTTTCAAAACTGTATCTCCTTCTAAAAAACATGCAAGAGATTTTAACTCTTATCTCAGGTGTAGTTTTTGTAGCGGCAATCTTTGGGATGATCGCTACGATGCTTGCAACCCTAGGTGAGCGAAGACGTGAGATAGCGATCCTTCGCACACTTGGCGCAACTATAAAAAGCATCTTCATCCTCTTTGCACTAGAAGCTTTTATTATCGTAGCAAGTGGAATATTGTTTGGACATATCTTGCTTACCTTACTCTTGATTTTAAATAATCTTGTTTTCAATACAACAGTACAAATAAGCTATTTTCCAGATGTCTATGAACTTGCCCTGCTCTTTATAATGTTTATCTCAGCGATAATTGTGAGCGTACTTCCAGCTCTAAAATCGTATAAAAACTCTCTTCAAGATGGTTTGATGGTGAAAATATGATAAAAAAGCTTTCTTTATTACTACTGGTCCTGCTTTTCTCCGCATGTTCAAGTGAGCCAAGTTTTGACATAAAGGATTGGTCAAAGCTTATCGATCCAAGTTTTGATCAACAAAAAATAGTGAGTTTTTACAAAGAAAAAGTCTTACATGTAAAGGAAGGAACGCCAGCGGAAATAGCCATCTACGCACAGATGCAAGAAGCACTCAAACAAGGTGGCAACAACAAAGCCATCGATGGCAAACGCGTTAAACTCTCAGGCTACATCGTGCCTATCGACATAGATGGTGAAAGTGTCAGCACTTTTTTATTTTTTCCAAATCAAGCGGCTTGTATCCACGTACCCGCATCTCCCGCAAATCAGACGATCTTCGTCACTGCGAAAAAAGGGGAAGGTGTCATGATGGAAGATGCATATGAAAATATCGTAGTATACGGAACCATAAAGCTCCGCCATACTGAAGTAGCAAACGGAACCGCTTCTTTTGTTATAGATGACGCTACATGTAAAGCAGTTCCACGACTGTAAAACAATTGAACGATTTTATAGATTAGGATTCAATATTTTTTTGACAATTTAGATTGCAACACCCATCTGGTGAAGTGATTTTTGCAAAAAATCGAAGTAGAAATAAAAAAACTAAAACACCACTAAAAATGAGTATCTGATAATTTGTGCTACTCATATATATCAAAAATACTATTGAAATCCTCTTTATTTATTTTCACTACATTTACGATAAATTCTCTAAGGGCTAAAATAATAAAAATATCTATCAATGCTCTAAGTTTTACTCTATTATCGAAAATAAAACCTATCAAAACCCTTACTATTTCTAAAAAAATCATAAAATAAAGTGCATAAATAATAATTTCAATCATCAGATCAAAAGCAGAAGCTATTAAAAATAATAAAATTTAAAAACATATCCGATCACTCTATGCTACAATTACTTTATTGGACATACCATTATGGGACTGGTCGCATACTCCGTCATACGTGATTACGTTTTAAATTTATTCTATCAAGTAATAAAAAGACTAACTAAATCAAACGTATATTTCAATACTTTTATGTTTGGTGTGTAGATTTAACTTCACTGTTTACAGTTATCGTTTCTTTACTGATTTCAGTTGGCTTTGGAATATCTACTTGAGTAGG
>Ga0214235_1000350_pt1 | contig 20197 bp, 18 predicted proteins | sample TroBogypolimnion_2_FD_153073 | JGI IMG/M metagenome (GOLD analysis project Ga0214235, IMG submission 153073) | Freshwater microbial communities from Trout Bog Lake, WI - 15JUL2008 hypolimnion | ecosystem: Environmental > Aquatic > Freshwater > Lake > Hypolimnion/Profundal zone ... | reverse complement strand
CACCTCTTCGTTAAGTTGTCGTAAATCATAATCGCTAAACTTCATGTCTTTAAATCTAACACATTAACACTGGGAAAAGAAAGTTTTAATAAAATAGAGGGGGGGGAGTGAATCGTTACAACTAAAGTGAGCAACGGCATTAATTATCTACTGAGTACTGCTACCAAAACAACAGTAAGCACTAGAAACGATACTACGCCTATCTGCCCAAATGCTGCTGTCACTTGTGCTGGGGTCTATTGGGATGGTGCAGGTGAAGCAACTTATACCACCGGATTAGTTACGCCAGCACTTGCCTTTTTTGCTGCGGCTATGCCAAACGCCGTAGCAACAACTAGCGGGCCTTTGGCGAACATGACATGGAAAGAGATCGCCCAAGGCATAACCAATATGTTTGCAGCTAGCCAAAGCACATCGATTAACGGCGACCGCTGGGGTGGCTGGCGTTATTATTTGCCTGGCAATGGCGACTCAGATATGTCCACTACCCAATGGGCGGTCATTGCTATGACCTATGACCAAGTCTTGGGTGCGACTACGCCGACTATTGTTAAAGATGATTTGAAAAACCATTGGCTACCTGCTGTCCAAGCTGGTGATGGTTCCGGGTGTTACATGCTTGGATACTTTTGCGATAATTCCGACACAGGCGGCCTGCTGCTGAGTTTGAATTTTGTAGGTACTCCAGCAACTGCTCCAGCGGTGCAAGCGGCATTGAGTTTCTTTAACAGCAGCTGGCTTAACTTTGCAAGCGATTATTGGTATGGCAACTTTGGCCATCCTTATGCCATGTGGGCTCAGTATAAGGCGCTTGAAACCACCATTGGGTTAACCGATACCAGCACTATTACCAATCTATTTGATTCAACTTGCGGAGGTAATTCACCATCAACCTGCAACTGGTATCAAGATTATAATCAATGGCTGGTAACTAACCAAAATACGGACGGTAGTTGGACAGGCTATGGTCCCTGGTACGGCGTACTAGCAACCTCTTTTAATCTGCCTATTTTAGGCGGTAGCCAGATTCCTACCAATGTCTGTGACATGAACCATAGTGGTGATATTACCAATGTGGATATAGGCTTAATTTCAGCGAAATTACGCAGCACGGTAACAGCAGGTAGCCCTGGCGATTGGAATTTTGATGGCAAAATTACTACCCAAGATACGCGAGGCTGTGTGTTGCAAATACCACCACAAGCGAAATAACTAGGCGACCATCGTTTAAATTAACTATGGGCGCTCATTCTAAACACAATGGAGACTTTAATATGAACAAAATATTTTTGATTGCGGCGCTATTGGCAAGTAGTGCATTTCAAACCGCTAATGCCTATCAACTCACTTTTAACCCACAAACACAGTCTGTAGCTGTCGGCGGCAACGTTGCTGTTGATGCTGTACTCAGCGGCTTAACATCGGCAAGCCAAATTGTTTCGGCTTTCGATGTCAGTGTAGACTTTAATAGCTCAATAGTGGGTTTTGCATCGGGTATTTTAGGATCTGATTTTGGAGTCTTGGCTTCTTCTGCTGCTCCAACAGTTTCAGGTTCTACTATTTCTTGGAATTTGACTTCTGCTGAACTAGATGCGGCTCTGCAAACTATGCAAGGCGATAGTGTAACCTTAGGTACACTTAACTTTAGTGCTTTGGCGGCAGGTAGTTCTCCACTGAGCTATTCTTATAGCGATGTAACAGGGCTAAATTCAACAGCTTTATCGCCTGAGTTATTAACGGGCACTATCAATGTGACTGGAACTAGCCCCGGCTCTGTGCCTGAACCTAGCACCTTGATGTTGATGAGCTTAGGTGTTCTTGGCATGTTGACTGTAAAACGTCGTAAAGCACAGGCATTACAGATATAAAGTTCTAGCGCTCTGTTGTGATAACAGGGCGTCAATCAACAAATCGGGCACAGCTTTTGTGCCCGATATTTTAAAGGTTGTCTGTGGAGTTAGATAGTTTACTAACGACCTCCTCATTTTATCAACGTCTATCAACTCATATTTAACCTTAAGGAATTAATCATGACGACCAATAGTTTTATGCCCAATACCGATGGCGGAAAAGCCGATTTGTTAGATCATGTTGCCAGCACTTTACCGCATTATGCGGCTTTATTGGCGGTGACTAATGAGGATTTGGCCAGCTTTCAAGCGGATGCGCTCGCCTTTCGTTATACCCTGAAAAGCTTGACGGATATGCAAGCGTATAGCCATCATTGGACAGAATTTAAAAATTTGTTACGTGATGGTGGCGCTGGTAGTGCGGATTGGGTCGTGGCACCGATGCTGCTTGAGCCTATGCCGGCTGCGGTAAGTCCAGGTATTATTCCTAGGTTTTCCACTTTAGTGGCGCATCTTAAAAGCCATAAAAACTACACCTCAGCCATAGGTTTAGATTTAGGCTTGATTGGCTCAACTACCGTGGAAGACCCTAGTACTTGGAAACCTATTTTAACCGCTCAAAATAAAGCCGGACATCCTATTATCGCATGGACTAAAGGGGCTGCAGCAGCCATAGAAATTTGGGTAGACCGAGGTGATGGCGCTGGTTTTACTTTTCTGACGATTAACACCGAACCTAATACTAATGATAGCCAGCCCTTGCCCGCCACTAGTGCGGTATGGAAATATAAAGCCATCTATCGACTACATGACGAGCAAGTTGGACAATGGAGTGATGTATTAAGTATTACCGTAGGCGTTTAATAGCAGGGCCTATTCACAATCATATAAATCTTGTACTTTTTTAACGACTTTAGGAGCGAATTTTATGAAGATATCGAAAAATATCATGGTGTTGGGCTCTGCCTTATTATTAACCGCTTGTACAACAGCAGGGCCTTATGTGACCAATATCTCTAGTGATGGTGCTAATGGTTTAACTATAGAAAAATGCAAAGTAGAGCTGAATGCCTTTTTAGGCGTTATTAGTACGGGTGATTGTTCTAATAGCGCTTTAAAATTAACCAACCCAAATCGATAACTAAGAGGGAGCATAAGATGCACTAATCAGGAAAGTGCATCATTCGAGTTACTCGATTGATGCGCCTCCTTCGTTGGCACACTTATGCTTTTTTTTAACTAGCCTATGTATTGAAGGTGAAGCCGCCGTACAGGGCTATTCTTTTTCAATGCAGATCATGCCAGTAAAGTTGACGGTCTGATACAGCGCATTACCAATAATTTCAAGTTGGCCATGGCCGCCATTAAAGGTATTACTACCGCCTACCATAGTTAAAATCTCGCCGTAGTTATTGGTCTTGGAGTCAATGACAACGATATCTTTGGTGTAGATCTTACCTAAGGCCACTGTGCCGTTATAAAGCTCGATTGAAGATGCTGCGGTCAGTTGACCACTGCTGTTATTGGTGATTCCCGAATAAGACGTGCCGCTGATAGAGCTATTATTACCTAATGTTGCTGTCAATTTACCCGAAAAACAGGCATTTGGTACAAAAGTGCTATCAGGGAAATGATTGCTCTGTGCTGAGAGAATATGACAAGCAGAATCGGGTGTTAGTTGGCTAAGCTGCCCCGTTATTTTTTGGCAGCTATAAGCATCAGCAAGCGCATTAATGGCTGTTAAAGATAAAAAAACCGCTGGGATAAGCATGTAACTTTTCATGATAGATATGCCCTTAGTAATATGGATGTGAGCAGGCAGATTGTTTCTCGGCCTATAAATGTTCCAATTTTTGATCCAAAACTCAATAAATATAAATTGGCTACTTAACTACCGATTTATTGAGCCTAGCATTTGCAGAGTCGTTATGCGAAGCATACCTAATTGTTTCGCTGCTCTTTAAATGCGGCTTAATTTAAGCAGTTCGGTAACAAAAAAACTATTCGTATGAATACCTATAAGCGCTCATAACTAAATGATTTAAGTGTGAAATGGCCAGATAGTAGTTCACTTAAGCTCTATTATATGAGTCAGTTGTCAGTTTTTTTTACAAGCCAGAAATTTTCACGCTTACTTAAGGCGTAGGCTTGATCTCTAATAGCAGCAATTTCTTAAAAGTGTTTACTGGCCGCTTAATTAGCGAGTCAAAATAGTCAGTTTTGTAGGGTAGATAAGCTGCGCTCGCATTTATCGGCTCTACAGAACTAATCCTCCTCACTTTTAATAACGGCCGTATGCAGGTGTTTTTGTTGCTTAACGTTGATTGTGCTTATGTCGCCGTCAGTTTTTTTTACAATGCATCAAAAACGTCGGGGGGCTGCCTATTAAATTCAAGAGTAATCACTCTCAACAGTTTGTTATAACAACTGTTTTATAGTTTAGGCATAGATTCTGCTATAGAGTTAATGATAGTCTTTTAGAATAACTATTCAGTTTAATCTTAAGGGGTATATCCGTAAGCCATCAGCCCATGTTTTTAATGGCTAGGCCGTGAATGCAAGTCGATCTTTAACAGGTAGTTCAGGTGATATATTCAAGAGGCAGGGGGATTTTTATAACAACAGTTCATTTAGAGTATGGTTTGCTTCGGCAGCTCTGTTGGCGTTCATCACGTCGCCGCCGACGTATTAAATAACTTTTTTGGTGGTGATAATGAACTATATAGGTGGGTTGCATCTTTACGCAACCCACATTGATAGTTGATTAAAGCCAACTATTAAGCAGGAAAAACAGCTGCTAGGCCAGACTTAAGTATTTCAATAATTAAGCTTGTCGCTTTTCGTTAATGACACTCAGCAATAACTCTTTACGAAGATTTATATGATTTTCGATACGATCATGATAAGCAACTTGTTGAGCATGATTTTGTAGCCAAGCGGGTTTATTTTGTCGTGGAGGCGCTAGTCTATCTATTTTTAGTAAATCATAAATATTACGCCATTCACCCTCAACTTTGAGTAGCAAATTAGGATTAAAAATATAAACGCCGTGATGTACTCGATAAAATAACTTACGATTGTATCGGTCGTCTTTGCTCTCCTCATTTTTGGATAGGATACTGGATATATAACTGCGTTTTTTACGACGCTCTGGCAAAATGCTATCAGGAATATGCGCGATAGCAGCCATAATATCTTGAGAAGCAAAACCTTCGACACGATAGCTCATTCTTTTAGACAAGACCCTATAAAATAAAGCAATCATTAAGTTCAGCATAAAAAATTCCATGCTATTTTGATCCAACTTAATCAATCGACCGTCAACTTGAATACTCATGCTAGTGGGTTCTAGTTGTTCATAAATAAAAGCTAGCTTCTTTTTGGCATAGTTTTCATTGAGATCTGCTTGGCTTAAGGCAAGTTGGAATGCGGTTAAGCCATTATCATCAACTTTTTCGGTATCAGCGCCTAATGCAAACAGCGCTTTAATGATATCGATATTTCCGAGTGAGGTCGCGACCATGAGTGGCGTTTGATTAAAGATGTTTCGGAAATCTGAACCATATTCATCGACCTGTTTGAGCACTGCATCGGGTTTTTTAAAATTGTAGGCAATATAATGTTTTTGTTGTAATAGTTGTAAGCCTTTGTCTAGGTGTGCAGCGGGCTTGAAGTCACTCTTTAGTAACTCATTGAGAGTCGTATTGTCTTCATACACCAAGGCGTATTCAAATAAACTTATTTTGGCATTCTTATCATTGTTCTCAAAAGCTTTAGCTTTTAGTTGGGCTAAAACGTCTGGCGTGATGACTTGCCAAGGGGGTGTTTTCTGTTTAAGAATCTCACTACGAATCCGATCTGCTTGCTCTTGTTTACCTTGCAGTTCTAATTTATGAGCTTCTTGTCGCCAGGCATCAAGGCTAGAATTTTGACTGGCGAGTTGCAAACTGGATTGAGCATCACGTAAGCCTAATAATCCCAGTAGCTCTTGTTTAGGATTACTTTCTAGCCAATACAGGTTTTTAACCGCTCGCGTAATAGCGACATATAGGGCATTAATATAAAACTTATAGACCTCTATAGATTTGTCTGTTTTATCTTTTCCGCGTGCATATTTAAGATCTTGTTGTAAATCTTCAGCACGCACGCCCTTGCTAATTTCACGATAGCGGGCTTCTTCTTGGCTTAAAAAGTTGTAGAGAATAATATTTTCATATTCCAAGCCTTTGGCTTCTTGAATGGTAAAAACCAGTGGCGTACCAAAGTATTGCTGGGCAGCTGGTTTTTGCTCGGTGGTCATGACAATAACCGCAAACAAGGTCGAGGCTTTAGTTTTATTATCGAGTTCTTGACGTATCGCAGAGGTGTCTTGCAAAAATAAGACTTCACCTTGATTATGGCCATTACTCTGTACTAGATAATGACTTTCTTTATCAATAGAACCAAAACGTTGGCTTTTTATTTTTAAAATTTTGTTGGCAATGTCGGTGACTTGTGGCGAATTGCGATAGTTGGTATTAAGAATGCGGATTAGATCGGGGGAGTTTTGTAGATCGTCTTGTCGATAAAAGAGACTTTTTACTTTCGACCAAGAAAAAAAGTTAGGATGCACAATCTGGTTGGAGTCGCCACACAAAATAAAATCTTGCGCTTGACGTAAGGATTTAATAATCAAATACAGTTGTATATTAGTTAAATCTTGAACCTCATCGACAATCACAAAATCATAACGCGGCTCTATGGTTTGTAAATATTGATGGCTAACAATGTTACTGTCATATAATTGCTGGTCTTGCAAAAAGCTTAAGTATTTTTCAAAGAGCTCATAGACGGCCTCGCGCTCTTCGCTTAAGTAAATAGATTCTTTAACACCTAGTGCCAGATAGTCTTCACGGCTTAACCAACTTTTATCGGTTGCAGGCCCGGTAATAACTCCGCGAAACTCTTCAAATAGTTTGTGTGCGTCTTTAAGTGCGCCTTGACGGTAGCGGCTAAACCACTGCTGAAAAGCCTGAAAATTAACGGGTTTGCCGGCAGGCACTTTAATGCTTTCTAAGAATTCTTGAAAAGATAGAAAATCAATATGCTGCTCAGCATTATCGTAATGATGGGCAAAATAAAGATCACGGGAGTTTTTAACTAAATAGGGAGATTGCGTTACATATAGCACATCCCCTACCGCCAGCTTCATTTTTTCTAACGTCAATGCTGTTTTACCACTACCTGCAGAACCTATTACAATTAGGGGCGGTTGTAAGTCATAAATGGATTGTTGTGTATCATCAAAGGAGATGATTTTATCAAGTAAGTTAAAAGAATGGTGGCTAGGATTAAGATAAACTAAAGTTTGTTCATGGCTAATATCGGGCGCTGCTATAACGGGAATCTTATCGTCATCAATCTGACTATCTTGACGTAAAAAACGTGAGTCTTGATAGGCATGATTTTTAATGAACTCTAGCAGTAAAGCATAGCTTTGTTGCTCATGATGATAAATAGAAAACAATAGGCGATCACGTTGGTTAAGCCTAGCTCGATATAAATTATCACCTACTTTTTTGACTTCAGCCGATTTGAAGTCGTCATCTTCTAAGTATTTTCGTAGCTTGGCAAAGCCAGGAATTGTTTTAGGATTGAGTTCATTATAAATAAGGACTTTCATAGCGATAACTAATAGAGAGTAGGTTTAATAGGGTTAATGAGTAAGGGGCAGCAGTTAGCATCGTCATACTGGCATGGATGCCTTGTATACAGTCATAAATGATGTGAATAATTACGAATGACGAGCTTGTTGCATAAGCTAACGCACTTACTAATCAGAAGAGGTGATCTAATGATAGCTGTTTTTAGGCTGATTAAGCCAGAATTAATAATACAGATAGGGAGGAGCTTTGCTTTGCCAAAGTCCGTGATTAAAGCCCTGTGCTTATTAACATAAGCTTGCAGAGTAAGAATAGGCCATATGCCTACTCTTACTCAAGCGCATTAGGCTTGGCTATTTAAATAGTCTTCATAATTGCCGCTAAAATCAACAATGCCGTTAGGTGTTAATTCAATAATACGGGTGGCGAGTGACGATACAAATTCTCTATCATGACTGACAAAAATCAAGGTGCCAGGATAGTCTTCTAATGCGGTATTGAGCGATTCAATCGATTCCATGTCCAAGTGATTGGTAGGCTCATCCATCACCATGATATTGTTCTTTTGTAAGATCAATTTACCAAATAACATACGACCTTGCTCACCCCCAGAGATGACTTTAACGGATTTGTTAATATCATCGGCGGTAAATAATAAACGACCTAAGGTGCCGCGTATAGCTTGGTCATCATCGCTTTCTTTACGCCATTGCCCCATCCAATCAATCAGGGTTAAGTTTTCGGCAAAGTCTTCGGTGTGATCTTGGGCAAAGTAACCTATTTCTGAGTTTTCAGACCATTTGACTAAGCCGCTATCAGGAGTTAAATCACCCACTAAGGTGCGTAATAGTGTAGATTTACCGATACCGTTAGGGCCTATGACTGCTACGCGCTCACCGACAGCAATCATTAGCTTTAGGTTTTGAAATAATGGTTTTTCACTATAACCTTTACTTAAGTCTTCGACTTCTAAGGCTAAGCGATGCAGCTTTTTAGTTTGATCAAAGCGTAAAAATGGATTAACACGACTAGAGGGCTTAACTTCATCCAGTTTGATTTTATCAAGTTGTTTGGCGCGTGACGTGGCTTGTTTGGCTTTAGAGGCATTGGCTGAAAAGCGACTCACGAATGATTGCAGTTCGGCAATCTGAACTTTTTTCTTGGCATTGCCAGACAATAGGCGGTCACGTACTTCGGTAACGGCAATCATGTAGTCGTCATAATTACCGGGATAAACGCGAAGCTCACCATAATCCATGTCGGCCATATGCGTGCAGACACTGTTTAAAAAATGTCGATCATGCGAGATGATAACCATAGTGCAATCACGTTGGTTGAGTATGTTTTCTAGCCAACGTATGGTATTGATGTCCAAGTTGTTGGTGGGCTCATCTAGTAACATAATGTCAGGATTTGCAAATAAAGCTTGTGCTAACAAGACCCGCAGTTTCCAGCCTGGAGCGACGGCGCTCATTAAACCATTATGTTGCTCTAGGGGAATATCCAGACCTAATAACAACTCACTGGCACGCGACTCAGCGGTATAGCCGTTATATTCGCCGACCACTGCCTCAAGTTCTGCGGCATGCATGTAATCATCTTCGGACGCTTCAAGATTAGCGTAGATGGCATCCCGTTCTGACATAGCCGCCCACATTTCAGCATGGCCCATCATGACCACATCTAATACACGATAGTTCTCATAGGCGAATTGATCTTGACGTAATACACCCAGACGCTCATTAGGACTGACGCTGACGTTACCTGCAGACGGATCTAAATCGCCGCTTAATATTTTCATGAAAGTTGATTTGCCGCAGCCATTAGCGCCGATCAGGCCGTAACGATTGCCGTCACCAAATTTAACGGAGACGTTTTCAAATAGGGGTTTAGCCCCAAATTGCATAGTGATGTTAGCTGTAGAGATCAAGGTATAGTTCCGAAGGGTGTGAGTAAAAAGTTAGGTGTGTGAGATGGATAGTCATTGAGAGGGAAGCGTTAACGCTTTCTCAAAATGACTCTATGACTGCTTAGCTTAACCAGTTTTCAGGCGTTATGTGAGCGGTATGTTGCTCATCGCTAAGCCAAATCTGTCCATCTTGTAGGCTGATTTGTAATTGCATACTGCGTTTTATCAGTGCTGCAAGTTGATCAGTATCCGCTTTGGGTAAGTTAATGACTTTGACATTTTTAAAGCGAGTGAGTTTGTTTTCAATCTGATTCCACCACACGGTATTGCGTCCACCATAAGTGTAGATCAGCGTCTGTTCTGCACGATTTGACGCTTTACGGATGCGTTTCTCATCGGGCATACCTACATCGATCCAAAGTTCGATATCATCGGTTAAACTTTTTTGCCAAATATCAGGTTCATCTTCTGAGCTTAAGCCTTTAGAAAATTGTAAATGTTCATGAGCGTTAAGTACAAAGGCCAATAAGCGCACCATCATACGTTCTTCGGTCTCGGATGGATGTAGGGCAATGGTCAGATTGTGGGGAGCATAATAGCCTCTATCCATGTCAGCAATCTGACAGTCGGCTTTATAGATGGTTGACTTAAGTGCCATGCGGTTAAAGAAATCTTCGCGTAAAGTGGAGTTTAATAGCGCATAGTTTAGCACAGCCTAGGTTAACTCTAAGCATCAAGCTATAGATTGTTGTGTTAAGTGTAGGTTCTGTGGCTTTACAAAACTTACATTTAACTAGTCTATAGATTACGCTCTTAAAAAATTAGCTTATTTACTAGCATTGCTAGTTGCGCAATCATGAGTTTGGTGTCACTATGTCAGCCGTTAGTTATAGTATGTTTTTTATCGTTGTTAACAGAGGAAATACCCTAATGAAATCTATCGTTCTTATTAGTAGCTTGTTACTGCTGAATCCCCTAACGACTGACGCGCTGGCTGCAACTTGTTCAGCGACTCTTCCGATTGGCGCTACACAGGTTGTTGGCACTGCGCTTAATACTTTATTGGAGAATAAAACGGTTTGCGTAGGTAATGCAAGTCCTTGGCAAGCACAGGAATATCATCAGACACCTTCTGGTGCTGCCAATAATTTGATTGATTATCATCAAGGCAGTGTTGCGAATGACCCTACTGCGCCAGTAGGGTTTTGGACTATTTCAGGGGATAAGGTTAGCTATACTTATCATGGAAGTGTCATTGCTTATAATGATGAGGTGTATGACAATCATGACGCTACTTATACTTTTTGTGATCAAAGCAATAACATCACAACAGCTAGCAAGATTATATCGGGACAAAACCCCTGTTAACTGATCTCTTAGTTATTGAAATACTATCGCTAAACTGATGACTGCCGCACTGATCATCATTGCCCATACTGTAGTGCGATGATTGTTAGCGATTTGTTGGCGTAATAATTTTAGTTCTCGTTGCTGTGCTTGTGCGTTGGTTTGGCCTTGTGCTGCATTATCTAAGGCTTTGTACAGTAATGACGGAATTTGTGGAAATTGCTCAGCAAATTCGGGAAACTGTTTGATGATTTTGTCGATTTTGGCTTTAGGCCCTAAACGTTCATGAAACCATTTTTCTAAGAAAGGCTTGGCGGTTTGCCATAAGTCTAATTCTGGATAAAGTTGTCTGCCTAAGCCTTCAATATTTAACAAGGTTTTTTGTAACAACACCAATTGAGGTTGTACCTGCATATCAAAACGTTGAGCGGTTTGAAACAAGCGCAACAATAATTGACCGAAGGAAATATCTTTTAGGGGTTTTTCAAAGATGGGTTCGCAGACGCTGCGTATGGCCGATTCAAATTCTTCTATGCGCGTCGTGCTAGGCACCCAGCCAGATTCTACGTGCATTTCTGCAACTTTACGGTAATCACGGTTAAAAAAGGCCAAGAAGTTTTCTGCCAGATAACGTTGGTCAGAAAGCGATAAAGAACCGACGATACCAAAATCTACTGCGATGTATTTGTCGGGTAATTCAACAAATATATTACCGGGATGCATGTCGGCATGAAAAAAGTTATCTCTAAATACCTGCGTAAAAAATATTTCTACACCGCGTTCTGCCAATGCTTTGAAATCAGCACCACCAGCTTTTAGTTGTTCAATGTCACCGACCGGTATGCCATAAATGCGTTCCATGACCATGACTTTTTGGCGCGTCAATGGCCAATGGACTTCGGGTATGTAGATTAAGGGTGAGTTTTCAAAGTTGCGGCGCAATTTGGCGGCATTGGCGGCTTCTCTAACTAAATCTAATTCATCTAAGGTGGTTTTTTCAAATTCGGCGACGACTTCTTTAGCGCGTAGGCGCTTGGCATCAGGCCAGAAGCGTTCTGCAAAACGCGCGACTTCATAAAGTAAGCCGATATCAGAGCGAATACGCGCTTCAATATCAGGACGTAAGACTTTAACCACGACATTCTCGCCGCTATGCAAGTTAGCCGTATGCACTTGCGCTACCGAGGCGGAAGCTAAGGGTGTCGCATCAAATTCTGCAAAAGCCTCGGCAATAGACATGCCTAGTTCTTTTTCGATAATGTTACGGGCAATATCGCTGCTAAAAGGCGGAACTCGGTCTTGTAGTTTGACCAGTTCATCAGCAATATCATCAGGCAGTAAATCTTTTCGAGTTGATAAAGCTTGGCCGAATTTGACATAAATAGGGCCTAAGTCTTCTAGCGCTCGTCTAATTCTAACGCCACGCGGCTCGGTTTTTTGCTTAAGCCAATAACTAGGGCTAATAAAAGCAACATAGCGAATAGGCCGAAATAAATGCGTTTTTAAAACAATTTCGTCTAGGCCGTGAACGACCAGTACCCAGTTGATATGGATCAGGCGCAATAATATGTTAGGTCGGATCACAAGTTACCTTTAGGTGTTGGGCTATAGAGATTTATTCAGAAGAGCATTTTCTAGTCGTTCTATGCGACTTTGTAGTCGATCAAACTGCGAAGGTAACTCATCGACTTGGGTGTGAAAAATAGCGACTTCTGGCTCAGAGGGAAGGTCGCGGGTTTCTTCCTGTAAATATTCTGAGACATTCAGCCTAAAACTTTCTATGGCTTCTTTGCTCCATTCATGACCGGATCGAAAAAACTGACTGATGTGCTGAGCGACATTATCTCCCGTGTAGCGAGCAAGGTGCGGTTCGAGATTGATATCCAATTTAGAAAATAGCGCTTGAAACTGTCGGCCTAGCTGCATATCGCCTTCGATTTGTATGTCGCCAGAAAAAATCGAACGCATAGGCTTTGAGCTTAAGCCCATTAAGCCAAAAGCAAATACAGAGCCGGTTAATTGCGTATCTACTGGCTCTGAACTGAAGTCGAGTAACTGTATGCTATCTGCGCTAGGGCACAGATAGAGGCTTTCATTAATCGACGTTATCGTTACCTTGATGACTTTCCCTGCTAAAGGCGTTAAAAAAGTAGAGGCATTGGGATCTAAGTTAAGATATTGGTTGATCGCAACTTCTAATGCATGCATCAACAAGGCTTTCATAGCCATATTAGATTTTATAACCTCTATGGACAGCAACGATGCCTTGAGTCATGTTGAAGTATTCACAACGTTCTAGACCTGCGTTCTCCATCATTTTTTTAAGTTCATCTTGTTTAGGATGCATACGGATAGATTCAGCAAGATAACGGTAGCTGTCTTCATCTTTGGCAACGAACTTGCCAATCTTTGGTAATAACTTGAAGGAATAAAAGTCGTAGACTTTTTCAGTGATTTTATCGACAGGATGAGAAAATTCCAGCACGATCACGCGACCGCCTGGCTTTAATACCCGGTGCATGGAACGCAATGCCGCATCTTTATCAGTGACATTGCGCAAACCAAATGCGATGCACACACAATCAAAGGTATTATCTTCGAAAGGTAAGCATTCAGCATTCACTTGGGCGTAGCGAATATTGCCTACCAAGCCTTTGTCAATCAAACGACTACGGCCAGTACGCAACATTTCAGAATTAATATCGGCCAAAACGACTTGGCCATCTTTGCCAACGCGTTGTTCAAAGAGTATGGTTAAATCACCTGTTCCACCGGCAAGATCCAGCACCTTTTCACCTTTGCGTACATTGCTTAATTGTACGGCAACGCGCTTCCAAATACGGTGTATGCCCAGTGACATCAAATCATTCATGATGTCATATTGTCCTGCAACCGAATCAAATACACCGCGTACTAGATTAACTTTTTCATCGGTGGCAACTTGTTTGAAACCAAAATGGGTGGTGTTATCGTTTGTCATTAGTTATACCGTGTTTTAAGTGATTCTTGACGCTGATGGCCAGCATCTTTTAGTTCGTTCAGGTAGTTAGCCCATAAAGTTTTATATTCAGCACCTAGCTTATATAATAAATCCCAGGTGTAAATGCCGCTATTATGTCCATCATTAAAGATGGGGCAAATGGCATAATTGCCTATAGGTTTAATTTCTCTAATGCTGACTTCTTCTTTTCCCAGTTGCAAAATTTCTTGGCCAGGTGCATGTCCTACCGCTTCTGCCGAAGGTGTGTAGACACGTAAATATTCGCAGGGTAGCTTAAAGACACTACCGTCATCAAAACTAATTTCCAGTATATCCGATACTTGATGGAGTTTGATCTCAGTAGGCCAAGTATTGCAAGGTGTTACAGTTAATCGCATAGGATTTAAAAACCATCAGTGAGTGAATGGGATTAGCTATAGCGTAAGACACAATAATCAACACTTATAGGATGTGCCGAACGACAGTGATGCATTTCACTAGCGATTAGCGCATCCTACAAGGGGCTTTTATATTGCGAGTTACCTAACCGGACACCAAACTATAAAATATATCGACTTAAGTCTTCGTCTTTAACCAGTTCGGCTAAACTTTGATTGACATAAGGTGCGTCAATAACGATCGTTTTTTCAATTAAGTCAGGCGCGTCATAGGAGATAGTTTCTAGTAAGCGCTCCAACATAGTATGTAAACGTCTGGCCCCTATGTTTTCAGTGCTTTCATTAACGTCCCATGCCAGTTCTGCAATACGTAGTATGCCTTCTGGGGTGAAGCTTAATGACACGCCTTCGGTAGCCAATAACGCAATATATTGTTCAGTTAATGAGGCATTCGGCTCAGTTAAAATACGAACAAAATCATCGGCTGATAAAGCGCTGAGTTCAACTCGAATCGGAAAGCGACCTTGTAATTCGGGAATCATGTCAGAAGGCTTGGCGACATGAAAGGCACCTGAAGCAATAAATAAAATATGATCAGTTTTAATTGCGCCATATTTAGTGCTAACGGTGCTGCCTTCAACTAAGGGTAATAAATCACGCTGCACCCCTTCACGCGAAACATCGCTGCCGCCACTGCCCATTTCAGAGCGTTTACAAATTTTGTCGATTTCGTCTAAGAATACGATACCGTTTTGTTCTACAGCATCTACCGCTCGTGAGCGTATATCCTCTTCATTCACTAATTTAGCCGCTTCTTCTTCTTGCAAAGTTTGCAGGGCTTTTTTAATAGACATTTTGCGTGACTTAGTTTTACCTGAGCCCATGCTTTGAAACATGCCTTGTAACTGACTGGTCATTTCTTCCATGCCAGGAGGCGCCATGATCTCTACACCCATAGGCGCAACATGCACATCAATTTCTATTTCTTTATCATCCAGATCGCCTTCACGTAATTTCTTACGCATTTTCTGACGCGTGGCTTCTTGCGTATCAGATAGCATGCCACCATCTGCTTTAGGTAGCAGTAAGTCTAAAACTTTTTCTTCGGCAGCATCAAAGGCTTTGCTTTGAACTTTTTCCATTTCTATTTGGCGTGTCATTTTGACAGCGGTATCAACCAAATCACGAATGATAGATTCAACATCTCTGCCGACATAACCGACTTCAGTAAACTTAGTCGCTTCTATCTTAATAAAGGGAGCGTTCGCTAATCTTGCCAAGCGTCTAGCGATTTCAGTTTTACCTACGCCAGTAGGGCCTATCATTAAGATATTTTTCGGTGTGATTTCATCACGTAAAGCAGGATCAACCTGCTGGCGGCGCCAACGGTTTCTGAGTGCGATGGCGACTGAGCGTTTAGCGCTGGCTTGACCAACAATATGTTTATCTAGTTCGCTTACAATTTCTTTAGGGGTCATTTGTGTCATGCGCTTACTCGTTGGGTTCTGCGTCTAGCTCTTCTATACGAAGATTATGATTGGTATAAATACAAATATCGGCGGCAATATTTAAAGATCTCTCGACAATTTCCCTAGCGCTAAGATCTGTGTTTTCCAATAATGCCCTAGCCGCAGCTTGAGCAAATGCACCACCTGAGCCTATGGCCATTAAATTAAATTCAGGTTCGATCACATCACCAGTACCAGAAATAATTAATGAGGTTCTTGAGTCAGCGATAGTTAATAAGGCTTCTAGTTTACGTAAGGCACGATCTGTACGCCAATCTTTAGCCATCTCAACCGCTGCGCGAGTAAGATTGCCTCGATGTTTTTCCAGCTTACCTTCAAAGTGTTCAAACAAGGTAAAGGCATCTGATGTGGCGCCTGCAAAACCTGCAATGACTTTATCATGATAAAGTCTGCGTACTTTACGGGCATTGCCTTTCATAACCGTATTACCTAATGTAACTTGGCCATCGCCACCGATGACAACTTTGCCGCCTCGACGCACAGAAAGAATGGTAGTTCCTCTAAACACGTTAATATCCCAAAAATAACAAAAAACAAGTCAAGGATTTTACATGGTATCAATTTAAAATGTTGGGAAAAATACGGCGGCTATAAACTGTTATCTAGGATGCTGCTGTCAGGCTTATCTATGTGTGTGCCCAACATGGACTAAATCGTATTATCTAAAAGAAGATAACCGAAAGAAAAGTTGATTAGTGAAGTCCCTTTAATGGTCTTATCGTTAGGATTTTTGGCGCTGGCTTTTTATGAGGAGCAGCTTTCATTTGCGCTTATAAATTGAGTGTCAGAAACTTTTTAGCCTAGAAAATTCACCTTAAAAAAACCCCATAGCTTACAAAACAAGCACCTAGAAAAATGCCAGGATGACGCTTATCAGCTTAGCAAATAAATCAGTTGTTTCTTTCAATAAACACTATATATTGTGTCTTAAAATTAAAAACAAACTATATATGGGTATTTTAGGGTAATAGCCTTCTTAAATATCAGCTAGTGATTTATTCACTATTCACCTTTTCATTATGACTTCCAGAGATCAATAAACTATGCCAGCAAAACTTCATATTATCGTTAATACTGTTACGGAAATTCCTTTTCAAGATGCCTCTATGGATATTTGGGATACAAAGTATCGCTTAAAAAGTAAAGATGGCTTAGCGGTAGACGGATCTATTGATGAAACCTATCAGCGGGTTGCTAAGGCGTTATCAGGTGTAGAAAAAGGCCGTGCAAAACAGGAGCAATACTATAAAGAATTTCTATGGGCTTTACGTCAAGGCGTTATTCCGGCTGGACGCATAATATCGAATGCTGGCGCATTAGACCATAAGCCAGCCACATCAACGATTAACTGTACGGTATCAGGAACTATCGCAGACTCTATGGATGATATTCTCGGTAAGGTTCATGAGGCGGGGCTTACCTTAAAGGCCGGCTGTGGTATCGGTTATGAATTTTCTACTTTAAGACCAAAAGATGCTTATGTTTCAGGCGCAGGCGCTTATACCTCAGGGCCGCTGTCTTTCATGGATATTTATGACAAGATGTGTTTTACCGTTTCATCTGCAGGTGGCAGGCGTGGTGCGCAAATGGCTACTTTTGATATTGGCCATCCGGATGTTATTGAGTTTATTAGAGCTAAACGCGAAGATGGTCGTTTACGCCAGTTTAATTTGTCATTGTTGATTACGGCTGAATTTATGCAAGCCGTTAAACAAGATCTACCTTGGTCTTTATCCTTTCCGGTCACTGAAAAGGAAGTTGAGATAGATCAGTTAGATTTAAATGATGGCCAAAAAATCATTTGGCGCGATCTTCCTGTTACAGAAGGTTATGTGCTTAATAGTGATGGTTTGATTGCTTGTAAGGTATCTAAAACCTTACCGGCACGTCGATTATGGGACATCATTATGAGTTCCACTTATGATTATGCAGAGCCAGGCTTTATTTTAATCGACAAAGTTAACGAGATGAATAATAACTGGTTTTGCGAAAAAATTCGCGCCACCAATCCTTGCGGAGAGCAGCCACTGCCCCCTTATGGTAGTTGTTTATTGGGCTCTATTAACTTGACTCGCTTTGTAAAAAAACCATTTACCAGTGATGCATACTTTGATTGGGATACCTATCGTAAAGCGATCAAAATCTTTACCCGCATGTTGGATAATGTCGTTGAAATTAACGGCTTGCCTTTACCTAAACAGCGTGAAGAAATTATTAGTAAACGTCGTCATGGCATGGGCTATTTAGGTTTAGGCTCAACCGTGACTATGCTAGGCATGCGCTATGGTGATGATGCATCTTTACGTTTTACTGATGAAGTCACTAAAGTTTTAGCGATAGAAGGCTGGAAAGCCGGTTTGTCCTTGGCTAAAGAAAAAGGTCCTGCGCCAATTATGGAGCAATTGTTCACCGTGAATGGTGAAATGTTGCACAAGCGTCCAGAAATGATTGCCGATGGCTACAAGTTGGGTGACTCTATTTTAGGCAAAATATTGCATGCAAAATACAGTCGTTATATGCAGCTTCTTGCCCAAGAAGAACCGGAATTAATTGCAGAATTAATTGAAACCGGTGCTCGCTTTAGCCATCACAGTTCTATTGCTCCTACAGGAACAATTTCTCTGTCATTAGCCAATAACGCCAGCAATGGCATAGAGCCTAGTTTTGCTCATCATTATTCGCGTAATGTGATACGTGCCGGTAAAAAATCAAAAGAAAAGATCGATGTATTTTCTTTTGAATTATTGGCCTATAGGGAAATGATTAATCCTAAGGCCATGCCTTACAGTGAAGATCCAGATCAAAAGCTACCTGATTACTTTATTGCGGCGGATGATGTGAGTCCTAAGCAACATGTTGATATACAAGCCGCTGCGCAAAAATGGATAGATTCGTCTATTTCCAAAACAGCGAATGTGCCTACCGACTTTCCTTATGAAGACTTTAAGTCTATTTATGAATATGCTTACGATAAAGGCTTAAAAGGTTGCACGACCTTTCGCTTTAATCCTGAAGTATTTCAAGGTGTATTGGTTAAAGAATCTGATTTGGAAAATACCACTTATCAATTTACCTTAGAAGATGGCCACGTCGTAGAATTTAAAGGCAACGAAGATGTAGAGTACGATGGTGAAATCCATAGTGCCGCGAATTTATTCGATGCCCTGAAAGAAGGTTATTACGGAAAGTTTTAAGCTACGCTGCGGACTTAATATTAAACAGAGATATGAACATGACACATAAAATTGCCAAAAAAATCGTCAGCTACAAAGTAGTGACCAAAGAAACTAGCGAACCGGTTAAACCCGAGTTATCGCTAGAAAGTATGCACGAAAATGTAGAGCGCCCAGAAGTATTGTTAGGCTCTACGTATAAGATTAAAACCCCACAGTCCGAACATGCGCTCTATATTACTATTAATGACATGGTGCTTAATTTAGGCACCACTCATGAAGAACGTCGGCCTTATGAAATCTTTATCAACTCCAAAAACATGGAGCATTTTCAGTGGGTGTTGGCGTTGACACGGGTTATTTCAGCAGTATTCCGTAAGGGTGGAGATGCTTGCTTTTTGGTTGAAGAAATGAAAGGTGTGTTTGATCCTCGTGGTGGTTATTTTAAGAAAGGCGGTATATTTATGCCTTCATTAGTGGCTGAAATTGGTTATGCGATTGAATCACATCTAAAGCATATAGGCATGATCAAACCCGATGTCATGACCGATCATCAAAAAAAGTTTTTAGATGAAAAGCGCCGTGAGTTTGAAGCGCAACATGGTGAATCAGAAGGTCAGGCATTCCCCGAAAAAGCCATACTTTGCCAAAAATGCAGCACCAAAGCCATGGTGATGATGGATGGTTGTATGACTTGCTTAAATTGCGGCGAAAGTAAATGTCAATAAAGACCGATTATTGATAGGCTTTGGTTATTTGTGGCTTTGCCACCGTAATATTAGCCTATACCTTAGGAAATTGACGCCTGATAAAAAATTGTACGATTATTATTGTTAATAGAGAGGAATATGGAAAAGCAATGCTGCTTTGCATTAAAGTCATTTGAAAATATTCAAGAGTTAATCCGATTGATTGATCAAAAATCTGGTGCTGTACTTTTAGTTTCAGGTTTAATATTGACTGCATTTTTAGAACTTTCTAAGGACTTAGTCTTTAATTTTAAGTCTTTATCGTATGTAGGCGTTGCCACCTTCATGTTTGGTGCTATCACCGCTCTGCTATTGATTTCCACTATTTATTTGTCAGTTTTTAAAATTCTGAGGCCACGATTAGCAGAGCACTATTCGGGCAATGAGTTTTCGCTAATTTATTTTAATCATTTAGCCGCGATGACGGATAAAGCAATAATGTTCCTGATTAGCAAGATGCTTCAGCTTGGCGAAGCCACCGTAATGGCCTAGGCCCAATACTGATTGCAGCGACGACTAGATGCAACGGAAGCGTCTCAAGATGAAAGCGCCTGTTAAACCGATAAACAAATGCACCAAGGTAACGAGCTCCATATTTAGCAAAATCAAACGCATGGTAA
>Ga0214235_1000346_pt1 | contig 20489 bp, 19 predicted proteins | sample TroBogypolimnion_2_FD_153073 | JGI IMG/M metagenome (GOLD analysis project Ga0214235, IMG submission 153073) | Freshwater microbial communities from Trout Bog Lake, WI - 15JUL2008 hypolimnion | ecosystem: Environmental > Aquatic > Freshwater > Lake > Hypolimnion/Profundal zone ... | reverse complement strand
TAACCTAGAAATTGCCACTAAGTATTATTTTCGCGTCGCAGCTGTCACACCGGATGGTATACAAGACTTTTGTGCACCAGTCATGAAAGTAGTGCAATAGTTGCGAGCACCCATTCCCAGTTCTAAATGCTGGGATTCGTAGCTCATCACAGCCGGCTACCAACTTAAGCCGGGACAGTGTAAAAGTACATCGTTGCCACGCTCCGCGCTCATCGTTATACACAAATTTTGTAGGGTGGATAAGCATGGCGCATCCACCAAACGTTCTTGATCTAGACGTGTTGTTGTGCGCGATTTTATATTCAAGGCGATTGTTACGAGAATAGGTGGATGCACTGGCGTTTATCCACCCTACAAAATGGCATACTATTGCGCACTTTTATCAGCCTCTTTGTTGGCTTAGTAGGGATCTTAACGGATTGAACGATTTTCTGTGTATGTCTAAAAAACCGAATTGCGCTATTTCGGCTAAATGTAGCTTAGTTCCATAGCCTTGGTGCAAATGAAACGAATAATGGGGATGTAGCTGATGATAAGTGAGCATGAGGCTGTCACGTTCAACTTTTGCAATAATTGACGCTGCACTGATAGCGGGTATTTTACTATCGCCCTTTATAATGGCTAAGGTAGGTATTAATAGCTTAGGAATTTGGTTGCCATCGACTAAGGCTTCATCGGGCTGTATAGACAGTCCATTAACCGCTCGCTGCATAGCCAGTAAGGTTGCTTGTAAGATGTTAAGTTCATCAATTTCTTCGACACTGGCAATCGCTATAGACCAGCTTAGAGCCTGTGCCTTAATGAGTTTAGCAAGACTCTCTCGCTTAAGTTTACTGAGTATTTTTGAGTCGGCTAAGCCATCAATAGGCTGTAATGGATCAAGAATAACGGCAGCGGCTACTACGGGACCTGCAAGAGGTCCGCGACCAGCCTCATCTATGCCAGCTATTAAAGGAATTTTATTGGGAGGGTTTTGTTGGTTATTCATGGCAGTAGGACTGAGATGTGAGTACTCAGAAAATAGCTCTTGGAAGAATTTACTCTTAGCGTAGGATGCCTCTACGTACATTGCGTAAAAAACTAATCATATTTAACAGTTCGATGCTATCTCCTGCAAGTGCTTCTATTTGCACAATGGCATCTTCTAAGCGCAAATTCATCTTGTAGATTATTTTGTAAGCATTTCTGATTAATCTAATATCTTCTACGGAAATACCATTACGTTCCATACCGACCGAATTGATGCCATGAGGTCTAGTTGGCTTGCCACCGACCATAATAAAAGGTGGGATATCTTGAGTAATGGCGCTGCCCATTGCTGCAAAGCTAAACTGGCCTATTTGGGTAAATTGATGAACTAAAGTAAAGCCACCTAAAATAGCATGATTGTTCAGTTGTACGTGCCCTGCTAGTGAAGCGCCATTGGCCATAATCACATGATTACCAATAATGCAATCATGTGCGACATGCGTGTAGGCCATGAATAAATTATCATGACCTATTTGAGTAACACCATGATCTTGAAGAGTGCCTCTATGCATAGACGTAAATTCTCGAATAGTATTTCTATCGCCAATTTCTAGTCGTGTAATTTCTGCTGCATATTTTTTATCTTGCGGGTCTTCACCGATGGAGGTGAATTGATAGATATGATTATCTTTACCAATGGACGTAGGGCCTTTTATGACAACATGAGGACCTATCACCGTACCGGATTCAATTTTTACATCCGCTCCGATGACTGAAAAAGCGCCAACAGTGACATCATTGGCTAATTCAGCATGGCTATCAATGATGGCTGTTGGATGTATCAAACTCAATTTACCACAGCCGCGCATCTGATTTCTGCGCTAGCAACAAACTCACCGTCAACTTCTGCACGGCATTCAAAAGCCCAAATATTACGTTTACTTTTGATGAATTTGGCTTCCAACATGAGTTGGTCGCCAGGTACCACAGGGCGTTTAAATTTGGCTTTATCTATACCCACTAAGTAGTAGATCATGCCGATTAGTTCATCGCCGGCTGTTTCAGACGCTAAAAGCCCAGTTGATTGCGCTAACGCTTCTAATATGAGTACGCCCGGCATAATAGGCTTTTGTGGAAAATGCCCCTGGAAAAAAGGTTCGTTATAAGTGACATTTTTCACTCCTAACAACCTTACGCCAGGTTCGCACTCAATCACCTTGTCAATCAATAGAAAGGGGTATCGATGAGGCAAGAATGCTTGTATTTGTAATATATCTAAAGTTATAGACATGAATAGAGTGCTTCTTATGGGTTAGGTTATAGGTGCTGTTATTCAGGAATAGTAGACAGTTTTTTTACAACTTGAGTGGTGATATCAAATTGTTCTTTTTTATAAACAACAACGTCAGATAATAAAAGTAAGTCATATTCTTCATCTTTAGCGATACCGCTAGCGACTTCACCGATTTTACGCTGTAATTTTCCTAGTTCTTCATTGCGGTTAGCATTAATGTCTTCTTTAAATTCTTGCTCAGTTTTTTTGAAATCTCTAATTCTATTTTGAAAGTCTTTACCGGCTTTTTGTTTTTCAGCTTCACTCATGACCGAAGCATCTTTGTTCAACTTTTCTTCTAAAGTTTGTAGTTCTTTTTGTTGAGATTCCAGTATTTTGCCTCTAGGTCCAAATTTTTGGTCAAAGCGTTTTTTAGCTTTTTCCATTTGAGGTGCTTGTTCCAATACCAAGTTCATATTGATAACGCCCACTTTTAAGTCAGCAAAACTCACATTAGTTGCACACATTAAGCCTAGAAATAAAGCAGTTTTTGTTTTCATGGTTATATTGATCTCCGCTGACAGTTAAATGAAATAATAATAAAAAGGTAAAAATATGTCGTTAAATTATAAGGGCTTAATTCTATTAAACCAAATTACTTCTTAGAAATTTTGGCCAAAATTAAATTGGAAAAGCTGTGTTTGATCTTTTGCGGTAGTAAGAACTCCGCCAACTGGGGTATAGCTATAAGTTCCTACATTCATCGGGTAAGCCGCGCTCACGGATAAGGCTCCGAAGGGCGAGAGCCATTCGCCAGAAATACCGGCGGAATATTTGAGGTTACTCACTGAAATACCATCACTAATCTGTCCGGCATCAAAAAATGTGCCCATACGGACGGACTTAGTTTCTGATAAGAACGGTACTGGAAAAAATACTTCGGCATTACCAATAAGCTTGGTGGAACCCCCGATAGGATAGCCATTGGAATCTCTAGGTCCTAACGAGTTATTTCTATAGCCACGCACTGAACCATTACCGCCGCCAAAATAGTTATCAAAAAACGGTAAGCCGTTAGTGCCCATGTAGCCGCCGCCATAACCTACTTCACCATTTAATTTAAAGACAAAATCTCTGGCAAGTGGGTAATAGCGTTGCTGACGGTAACCTATCTTGTAATAATCTATATCACTACCAGGAATCATAGCGACACCAGAGATACGATGTTGTATGCCTGAAGTAGGGAACATAGCTTTATTCAGAGTGTTATGAGTCCAGTTAACGCCTTGGCTGTAAGTCATGAAATCACTACCTACGTTATTGATAAAGTTGGTAATTTGAGAGGATGAGTAGGTCGTTGCTGCCAATGCCGTATGTTTTACCTCAGAGGTAAACAACAAATAATCCGTTTCATTGATCGGTAAGCCAAAACTGGTGCTGGCATTGGCGATACTAGAATTGTAGTTGGCAACATTAATAGCGCCTGAATTTCGGGTAGTCCAGCCAAGATTATAACCTTGGCTGACGCCATCGGGCGTAAAGTAGGGATTATTAAAACCAAATTGATAGCTACGCATATAGGTACTATTGTTAAACGCGACATTGACGCGCTTGCCAGAACCGAAGATATTATCTTGAGCGATGTTAGCATTTAACACGATACCTTGTACCTGTGAATAACCAACCCCTGCCGATAAATTACCCGAGGCTTTTTCTTCGACTTTATAATTGACATCAATTTGGTCAGGCGTACCTACAACAGGCGGTGTTTCTACATTAACCGATGAAAAGTAACCTAAGCGTTCAAGTCGGGTTTTTGAGCGCTCAATTTTAGAGCTAGAAGCCCAGCTCGCTTCCATTTGGCGCATTTCTCGTCGCAGGACTTCATCGCGAGTCTTAGAGTTACCGCGAAAATTAATACGATGCACATAAACTCGTTTGCCAGGATCTACAAAGAAGGTCATGTCGACGGTTTTATGAGCTTCGTTGATTTCTGGCACCATGTTGACGTTGGCAAAGGCATAGCCTTCATCGCCTAAACGATCTTGTATGGCTTTTGACGTTTCTGTGGCATTTTTTCTGGAGAAGGTTTCTTCGGGGCCAACGCTGACTAATTTAATAAGCTGATCAGGTGCTACCACTAAATTTCCTGCTAACTTGACCTTAGCCAGTTTGTAAATATCGCCTTCTTTAATATTAATGGTGACATAAATGTCTTTTTTGTCAGTGGTGATAGCGACCTGTGTCGATTCAATGGAAAAGTTAATATAACCGCGATCTAAATAATAAGATCTTAGCGATTCTAAATCCCCTTGTAGCTTCTGCTTAGAATATTGGTCGTCTTTTGTGTAAAACGATATTAAATTTGAGGTGCTTAATTCAAAGTTTTTCATCAGCATTTTGTCGTCAAAGGCATTATTCCCGACGATATTAATCTGCTTGATTTTAGTGACCCTACCTTCAGAAATTTTTATATCAATGTTGACACGGTTTCTAGATAGATTGGTGACTTCCGTTGTTATTCTTAAGCTATATTTACCATGGCTAAGGTATTGGCGAGATAGCTCTTGCTCAACCTTGTCCAAAATTTGTCGATCAAATATTTTCCCTTCAGCCAAGCCAATTTTAGATAAAGCTTTAGTTAAGTCGTCTTTACTGAGATCTTTATTGCCTTCAAAAACAATTTTAGCGATAGAAGGCCGCTCTATGACATTAATGATTAAAGTTGCGCCTTCTCTTTCCATAGACACATCTTTGAAAAAGCCCGTTTTAAATAAGGCTTTAATCGAAGGGGCAACATTATCTAGTGAAAATTTTGCACCGACATTGACGGGTAGATAATTGTAAACAGTCCCTAGGGATATACGTTGTAGGCCTTTAACCTTAATATCCTTAACAACGAACTCTTCATCAGCTTTGGTCGCATTTGAAACAAGCAGGCCTAGTAATAGTAAGCAAGAAAAAAATTTTTGATTCATGTAGGCCGCTAAAAATAAAACAACAGGATAGAAAAGATTAAAATGAAAAAAATTATAACACAACAAAAGTTGAATTGGATTAAGATCGCGCCAGTAAGAAAGGAATGACATCCTCGAGATGATTATTTTTAGTCATGACCATCAATAATCGATCTATGCCTATCGCCATGCCAGAGCATTCAGGAAGTCCTGCTTCTAGGGCGGCAATGAGTTGGGTATTTTTCACTATGGTCGGTCGATTATTTTGTTGCCTAAGCATTATTTCTTTGTCAAAGCGTTGATTTTGCTCTTGTGCATCGGTCAATTCATAATAACCATTGCCTAACTCAATACCGTCTATGAAAATTTCAACCCGATCGGTCAGCTTTGAATTATCTTTATTAATACGTGCTAATGAAGACTGACAGGCAGGGTAGCCATAAACCATACATAAAGCATTTTTACCCAAGGACGGCTGTATATGATGGCTGAAAATAAAATCCAACCAAGCATTATGGTCGGTCTTGCATAGCGCTATCGCTTCTGGTGACTCTGACTTTAGAGCGTAAGCGCAGTAATGTTCATAGTTAAACAGCAGCGGATCTAGGCCGGTGCTGTTATAAAATAGCTCCTGATAACTTATCCGTTGTGTAGCATTGAGTTGAGTGCGATCTTTGAACAATACCGCTATCAAGTCAGCAATTTCATCCATTAATTGCGTTAAGGTAAAATCAACTTTGTACCATTCCAGTATAGAAAACTCAGGATTATGAGTGCGTCCAGATTCCCCATTTCGAAAAGCTTTACAGATTTGATAAATGGAACCGCTACCCGCAGCCAGCAAACGCTTCATTGCAAACTCAGGTGATGTTTGTAGGTATAGCGTTTGTTGCAGCGGATATGAACAATAATCAGACGTAAAAAAATCTAATTGAGGGTCTGTTCCGCTACTATAACTGAGTAAAGGTGTTTCAACTTCAAGCACAGCCCGGGCTGAAAAAAAACCGCGTATCTCTGCTAGAAGCTGGGCTCTTAAGCGCAGTAATTCAATAGAACAACTGGGCTGCCAGTCAGGCTGCACTATTCTTTAACGCGTGAGATATATTCGCCAGTGCGGGTATCTACTTTAATCACTTCACCTTGTTGTACAAATAACGGAACTCTAACAACAGCGCCCGTTTCTAAGACAGCAGGTTTTCCGCCGCCACCAGAGGTGTCGCCACGAACGCCTGGATCGGTTTCAATGATGGCTAACTCAACAAAGTTACCCGGCGTGACGGATAAAGGCGAATCATTCCATAAAGTGACGGTGCAAATATCTTGGTCTTTAAGCCATTTGCTGGCATCACTGACCGCTTTCTCATTACACTGATATTGCTCAAACGTATCGGGCACCATAAAGTGTCTAAAATCACCGTCGTTATAAAGATATTGCATAGCAACATCAACAACATCAGCCGCTTCAAGCGAGTCACCTGATTTAAAGGTGCGTTCAATAACGCGACCTGTTTTAAGGTTACGAATTTTCACCCGATTAAAGGCTTGGCCTTTACCTGGCTTAACAAATTCATTTTCGATAATGGCACAGGGGTCAGCATCTAACATGACTTTTAACCCTGCTTTAAATTCATTGGTGCTATAACTAGCCATTTTTACCCTCAAGATTACAAACAATACAAAACTTGAGCATTATAATAGAGGCTACTATCGATAGACACTTTAAAATAAACAACTCATGTCAGACCTACCTAATGAAAACCTGTGCATTGCTAAAAACTGGCAACAACAATTGGCCGGCGCTTTTAGTAATATTGAGGACTTATGTCGTTATCTGAGCCTATCCTATAAAGACTTGCCGGTTTCTGTGGCAGCGACCAAAAATTTTCCGTTGCGGGTTCCTGTAGGCTTTGCTGACTGTATGGAAAAAGGTAATCCAAATGACCCCTTATTACGGCAAGTCTTGCCGATTAATGATGAGTTAATGACTTACCCAGGATTTAATGATGATCCTGTTGGCGATTTAGCATCAGCACCACTGATTGGCGTTTTACATAAATATCATGGCCGCGTTTTATTGATCAACACCGGTAGTTGTGCCATTAATTGCCGCTATTGTTTTCGCCGTAATTTCCCTTATGCCGATTTGCAACTCAGTAAGCAAGCCGAAAGTGAGGCTATCTTTTATATTCAAGATCACACTGATATTACCGAAGTTATTTTAAGTGGGGGTGATCCTCTGTTACTTAGCGATGAGCGCTTAGGTAAATTATTACAGCAACTCAATGCCATCGAGCATATAAAACGTATCCGAATTCATAGTCGCTTACCGATAGTCTTGCCCGCACGTATAAGCTTGGCATTTATTAATACCTTAAAACTAAGTAGCAAAACCATCGTCTTGGTTGTGCATTGTAATCACGCTAATGAAATCAGTGCCAGCGTCATAGCCGCCTTTTTGCGTCTTAGAGCGAGCGGCATCACGGTATTTAATCAATCAGTATTATTACAAGGCGTTAATGATAATGCTGTCGTGTTATGTGATTTGAGTGAAAAACTGTTTAAGTATGGCGTTATTCCTTATTACCTGCATCTGTTAGATAAAGCCACTGGCACAGGACATTTTGAGGTGTCAGAATCTACTGCCATCGCACTTATTGCACAGGTTCAAACCTTATTGCCAGGTTATTTAGTGCCTAAATTAGTAAAAGAACAGGCGGGTGGGTTGTCTAAGCAGACGCTGTTTTAGTTAAGCTTTAAGGGCTATCAACTTAAGGCAAGGATGCCGGTATCTAGTGCCATGAAGGGTCGCTTTCCGATAACGCTGCGAAATGTTTAGCTAAACCGTCCCGTCTTAATTGGGTCGCCCTTTGTAGAGAGGGCTTGGGAAATATTTCTATTCTTCGGCTAAGCTAGTTAATAATTGTTCGCGGATTTTAGCTTGTTGCTCGGCATCGGTAATAGGTTGTAAGTGTTGATCGGTAATATAGAAGATATCTTCAGCGCGACTGCCTATGGTGGTAATTTTTGCATTAAGTAAATTAACCTGCTGCTTGATAAAAGCACTACCTATTTTGGCCAATAGTCCGGCATGGTCGGTGGTGATCAGTTCTATCAATGTATGTCGATTTAAAGGGTCGGCAATAAATTTAATGCTGGTAGCAATAGGAAAATGCTGGGCTTGTCGAGATTTGGACTGACGATGGATGTTGATGTGGCCTTTTACATCGCCTTCTAGTAGATTTTGCCGTAGTGCGGCACAAATATGGGTGACTCTACACGAGTCATTAATCGGTTCGCCAGATTGCTCTAAGACCTGAAAACTATTCAACGCATAGTTATTCTGTGTGGTCATGATTCGGGCGTCTAGTATGGTGAGACCTAGCTGATCTAAGGTTGCAGTACTGATGGAGAAAATAGGCCCCACATCTTTAGTGTAAATAAATACATCAGCACTGCCATGCTGAGTTTGTGGGCTGAGTAAGACTAGCGGTAAGTCGGCTTCATTAGCTGAGCTAATGGCCATCGTATGCCATGCTATTTCTTCTGCTGAATAACGTAAAAAATAATCATCGCTGGTATGTTGCCAAGCATTATCAATGAGATCAGTACTTAAACCTAAGTTGATGAGTTTGTCTTTGGCTTCTTGTTTATTTTCAAGTAAGCGATCTTCTAATGCGCTGGGATTTTGTAGGCCATGGCGCAAGGCACTGTGAGTGGCTAAATACAGTTCTTTTAGTAAGGAGTCCTTCCAAGCATTCCATAGCTCAGGATTGGTGGCTCGGATATCCGCTACGGTGAGTAAATACAGGTGCTTTAGGTATTCAACGCTGCCGACTTTTTGAGCAAATTCATGTATGACGTCAGGGTCGCTAATGTCTTTACGTTGAGCAGTCACTGACATTAATAAATGGGAGCGAACCAGCCAAGCGATTAGATTAGTATCATGCGTTGAAAGGTCGTGTTGTAGGCAAAAATCGCGGGCTATATTTTCACCAAGTTTGGAATGGTCGCCATTTTGGCCTTTGGCGATATCATGAAATAGTCCGGCAATAAACAGTAATTCTGGCTTGGCTATGAGTTTAAACACACTATTGCATAATGGAAATTCATTACTATGAGCTTCTAGTGAAAAGCGCCTTAAGTTACGGATAAGAAATAAGGTGTGTTCATCGACGGTATAAATATGAAATAAATCATATTGCATACGCGCAATAATATTGGCAAAGCAGGGTAGGTAGGCAGCTAATACGCCATAACGATTCATGCGTCTTAGTTCATGAGTCAGGCCATGAGCTCTACGAAATATTTCGATAAAGAGTTGATTGGCGGACTTGTTATGTCTAAAGCTGTCATCAATCAGGGGTAGGCTTTTTCGAATCAAACGTATGGTGGTGGCGCGAATACCTTGCAGTGTAGGGTTAAGTTGTAAAATTAAAAAAACTTCTAAAAGTGCTAGAGGGTGCTGCTCAAATAAGCGATCGTTAGTGGTTTCAAGATAACCATTGATGGCGATAAAGTCATCGTTAATGGGGGTGATTCTGGCGAGTTCGTCGGTGATAAAGCGCTCATTAAAGAGTTGCAATAGCATTTCATTCAGTCGTTCTATGCTGATCAAGGTTTTAAAATAAAACTGCATAAACTCTTCAACGTCTTGATTAGGTTGTTTGGCAATGAAGCCAAATTGCCTAGCTAGGTCACGTTGGTAATCAAAAATAAGTCGGTCTTCAGCGCGGTTAGTGAGTAGATGCAGAGCGTAACGAATACGCCACAGGACATCACGCGCAGCGATGAGTTCGGTATATTCAGCTTCGGGTAAGAAGTCGTATTTAATTAATTCTTTGAGGGTTGATGAATTGTAATGGCGCTTAAAAACCCAAGCGATGATTTGCATGTCACGCAAGCCACCCGGACCTTCTTTAATATTAGGCTCAAGATTATAGGCGGTATCGTGAAATTTAGCATGGCGTAGGCGTTGCTCTTTCATTTTAGCGTCAAAAAATTGATCAGAGGGCCAAATTTTATCAGGTGTGATGCGTAATTTAAGCGCGTCATAAAGTGCAGACTGTCCAGCAATATGGCTGATTTCAGTCAAGCTAGTCATGATGGTTTGATCAGCCAAGGCAGCAGTTACGCACTCATCGATAGTTCGTACACTATGGCCTGGTTTTAAGCCAATATCCCAAAGGAAAGTGAATAAGTTAGATAGCGCTTCTTGATAAGGTTCTGTATCGCTAGAGTCGAGCAGGATAATAATATCAATGTCAGAATGAGGGAATAGTTCTCTACGGCCATAACCACCGACTGCGCATAAGCTAAGTTGTGTGGCATAGTCACCTAGAAAATATTCCCAGCAACAGCTTAAGATTAAATCGATAAAGTCAGATTTTTCTTTCAGCAGATCCGAAACAGAGTGTTGAGGATCAAATTTGAGTTTTAATTCAAGATCTTTTTGTTTTAATAGATGCTTAAATTGCAGCAAATTATCTTTTTGTTCAAAAAGACTGACATTAATAAAATTATTCAAAATAGTTATCTCTCTTCTTGGCGTAGGGTAAGAATTTCATAACCGCTTTCTGTGACTAGCAAGGTATGCTCAAATTGAGCTGATAAGCTGCGGTCTTTGGTGATGGCTGTCCAGCCATCAGCTAAGACTTTAACGTGATGCTTGCCTAAATTAATCATGGGTTCAATGGTGATGATCATGCCGGCTTCTAAGGTAAGACCTGTGCCGGCCTTGCCATAATGTAAAACTTGCGGCTCTTCATGAAATTTTTTGCCTATGCCATGTCCACAAAAATCTCTGACCACTGAATAGCGGTTGCTTTCAGCATGTTGTTGTATGGCGTGACCTATGTCACCTAAGGTGGCACCTGCTTTGACTTGCTTTATGCCTAGGAACATAGATTCTTGAGTCACTTTAATCAGGCGTTTTGCATGGGGACTTACCTCACCTACACAAAACATTTTACTGGTGTCGCCATGATAATCATCTTTAATGACAGTAATATCGATATTAACGATGTCGCCAGCTTTAAGTTTTTTGTCACAAGGTATGCCGTGACATACCGTGTGGTTAATTGAGGTGCAGATAGATTTTGGAAAGCCGTGATAATTCAGGGGTGCAGGAATGGCTTGTTGTACATCAACGATATAATCGTGACAAAGTTTATCGAGTTCATCAGTAGTAACGCCAGGAACAACGTAGGGTTCTATCATTTCTAAAACGTCGGCAGCCAATTTTCCAGCGACACGCATTTTTTCAATTTCAACAGCGGTTTTAATAATGATGCTCATTAGTGATCAGGTTTTGGGTTAGAGGATGATGAAGCTTAAGGTTTCAAGGCTAACAGTGGCAGGGGTTTAATCCATTAAAAGAGTGTCTTAAATCTTGAGCGGGTAAGTGATTTTAACAGAGGTTTGCTTGTTGTAAAAAGTTAATTATGGTATAAAGGCGTGTTAAATTTTTTAACAAATACTCACGCTTATCGTCACGTTTGCTAGGGTGCTGACTACATGATGCAGTTAGTTAGCCAACGGGGTAAGTGGAGGCGTAACCCAACTCGGAATGATTATTCCGACTTTAAAAACTTAGGAGATATAAATGGCAGCAGTATCCATGCGTCAAATGTTAGAAGCGGGTGTTCACTTTGGACATCAAACTCGTTATTGGAATCCGAAAATGGCCCCTTATTTATTCGGAGCTCGTAACAAAATCCACATCATCGATTTGGAAAAAACGCTTCCATTATTTAATGACGCTATGAATTATCTGAGTCAGATGGCTGCAAACAAAGGTACTATTTTGTTTGTTGGTACTAAAAAGTCAGCGCGTAAAGTGGTTGCAGAACAAGCGACTCTTTGTGGTATGCCATACGTTAATCATCGCTGGTTAGGCGGTATGATGACTAACTTTAAAACGATTAAGAAATCAATTAACCGTCTTAAAGAATTAGAAGCTATGAAAGCTGATGGTACGCTTTATCAACGTTTTGGCAAAAAAGAAGCGTTAGGTATGGAACGTGAGCTAGAAAAACTAGAACGGAGTCTAGGTGGTATCAAGGATATGAAAGGCGTTCCTGATGTTATTTTCGTATTAGATGTTGGCTATGAAAAGAACGCTATTAGCGAAGCTCAAAAATTAGGTATTCCTGTTGTCGGCATTGTTGATTCTAACAATTCACCTGAAAAAATTGATTATGTCATTCCTGGTAATGATGACTCAATTCGTGCTGTTAAATTGTATTGTGAAACCGTTTGTGCGGGTGTACTTGATGCAAGATCAGCAAGTTTAGGACTATCAGCTAAGGCTGATGATTTTGTTGAAGAAGCGGCAGCGGCAGAATAATTCTGTTTTTGCCCGCAGGATTCCCTGCGAAGTAAGCGATTAAGATTAAGCCCAAAAGCGCCCCCTAATAGGGGCGTTTTTACAGTGACGATATAATTTAAGGAAACACAAGAATGAGTATTAACATTAGTGCAGCAATGGTAAAGGAGTTACGTGAAAGAACGGCCTCCGGTATGATGGAATGTAAAAGAGCTTTAGTTGAAGCTGAAGGCGACATGGAGTTAGCCATTGAGAATATGCGTAAATCTGGTTTAGCTAAGGCTGATAAAAAATCAGGTCGTATTGCCGCTGAAGGTATTATTGGCGTTAAGGTAAGTGAAGATGGCAAAGCGGTTGCTATCGTTGATATTAACTGTGAAACAGATTTCGTTGCTAAAGCAGATGACTTCGTTGGTTTTGTTAATAGCGTAACCATTGCTTTATTGAATGCTGATAATATTGAAACCGAAGAACAATTACTAGCGATGCCATTAGAAGATGGTATCAGTGTTGATGAAATGCGCCGTGGCTTGATTTCAAAGCTAGGTGAAAACATCACTGTTAGACGTTTTGAAAGATTTAAAGCGACTGATGGCGGTACTGCTTGCTATTTACATGGCAGCAAAATTGGCGTGATTGTTGAGCTGGCCACGCCAGATCAAGAATTAGGTAAAGATATCGCTATGCACATTGCCGCTAGCAAACCTGTTTGTGTTTCTGCAGATCAAGTTTCTGCTGATACTATTGCTAAAGAAAAAGAAATTTTCTTGGCTCAGCAAGAAGAAAAAATTAAAGGCAAGCCAGCAGACATCGTAGAAAAAATGATTGCCGGTCGAGTCGGGAAATTCTTAGCAGAAGTGACCTTGTTAGGTCAGCCTTTTATTAAAGACGACAAAATAACTATTGCTCAATTAGTCGCATCAAAAGGTAATAATGCACTTCGTTTCGTTCGTTTTGAAGTCGGTGAAGGCATAGAGAAAAAAGAAGAAAACTTTGCCGAAGAAGTAATGGCGCAAGTTAGAGGTAATTAAGACGGTTTATAAAGAGGCCGGTTAAATGGTCCCTTTATGAATATATCGCTATTGGGTTAAGCTACGGCTTAACCCAATTTAAAAACTGACCCTGAAAAATATTATGACTAAACCAATTTGCCAAAGAATTTTGCTTAAGTTAAGCGGTGAAGCTTTAGTGGGTGAGACAGGCGCAAGTATTGATGCTGATATTATTAAGCGTCTTGCCACTGAAATTAAAGAATTATGTGATATCGGAATACAAGTCGGTTTAGTGATCGGCGGCGGTAATATCTTACGTGGCGCTGAAAAAGCTGCTGAAGGTTTGAATAGAGTCACTGGTGATCAAATGGGCATGTTAGCTACGGTTATTAATGCCTTGGCTATGCAGGATGCCTTAGAAGCGCAAGGTCAGCAAGTGCGAGTTATGTCAGCACTTAAAATCAATCAAGTCTGCGAAGATTATATCTGTCGTAGAGCCGTTAGGCATTTAGAAAAAGGTCGAGTTGTTATTTTTGCAGCGGGTACAGGTAATCCTTTTTTTACTACTGATTCAGCGGCTAGTCTTAGGGCTATTGAAATCAACGCCGATTTAATGATTAAAGCCACGAAAGTTAAAGGTGTTTATTCAGCTGATCCTGAAAAAGTTAAAGACGCTGTATTTTATCCACGATTAACTTATGATGAGGCGTTGGATCAGCGCCTTAATGTTATGGATACCACCGCATTGGTCTTATGTCGTGATAATAACGTACCGATGCGCGTGATGAATATTTTTGAGCAGGGCGCTGTCATGAAATTAATGATGGGCGCAGAAATAGGTTCGCTAATTGAACGAGGAGCAGATTAATGATTAATGACATTCAACAAGATGCAGCAACCCGTATGGGGAAGAGTATCGATGCTGTAAAGCATGAGTTCTCAAAGATCAGAACGGGTAGGGCTCACCCTAGTTTGCTAGAGCAAATTATGGTTTCTTACTATGGTACCGATTCGGCTTTATCTCAAGTAGCTAATATTGCTGTTGAAGATGCGCGTACCTTAACGATTACGCCATGGGAAAAAGGTATGGTACAAGCCATAGAAAAAGCCATTATGAAGTCAGATTTGGGTTTGAATCCTTCGACTAATGGTATGACTATTCGTATTCCTTTACCTGCACTAACGGAAGAGCGTAGACGCAGCTTAGTTAAGGTGGTCAAGCACGAGGCTGAAAATGGTCGAGTTTCGGTCAGAAATATTCGCCGTGATGCTAATTCAGAAATAAATAAAGCTTTAAAAGAAAAAATGATTTCTGAAGATGAGGCGCGTGGCGCTGAAGAAAAAATACAGAAATTAACGGATCAGTATATTAAGGAGATAGAAAAAATACTGGAAGTAAAAGAAGCGGATCTCTTGTCAATTTAAAGAGATAGCCATGGCCAATGATGATCTAACTGCTTCAGATTCGAAGCTCAATAATCCTCGTCATATTGCCATTATCATGGATGGTAATGGTCGATGGGCGCAAAAAAGATTTATGCCAAGAGCAGTGGGTCATCAGGCTGGGGTTAAAGCGGTACGAAAAATTGTAGAGTATTGCGCAACCCATAATGTTGAGGTCTTAACCTTATTTGCTTTTAGTAGCGAAAATTGGCGTAGACCTGAGGCAGAAGTCTCTTTGTTGATGGCCTTGTTTATGGCGACTTTGCAAAGAGAAATCAATAAATTAGACCGTAATAGTATTCGATTACGATTTATAGGCGATAGATCAGCGTTCTCTGAAAAATTGCAGCAAAAAATGGCCGAAGGCGAAGCACAAACTAAGAATAATAAGGCTTTAACTTTGGTGATAGCAGCAAATTATGGCGGTCATTGGGATATGTGTCAGGCTTTTTTGCAAGTGCAGAAAAAAATGGCTACCGGTGAGCTAAAGACAGAAGACATTAATGATCAATTAATAAATCAGTATTTGTCAACGGCTGGCTTACCTGATCCTGATTTATTTATAAGAACAGGAGGCGAACAACGTGTTAGCAACTTTATGTTGTGGCAGTTGGCTTATGCAGAATTATATTTTACAGCAACACTCTGGCCAGATTTTGACCAGAACTCCCTTGAAGACGCAATCAAGAGCTTTAGAAGTCGGCAGCGCCGCTTTGGTCATACCAGTGAGCAAGTTCTTAATCAATCCGTCACTCTATAACCTTTATCCAGATAGCCTACAACCATGTTAATAAAGCGAATTATAACAGCATCAATCCTTGCTACCCTGATTGCTTTGGCAGTCTTTTTATTACCCATCGAATATTTCTCATTAGCGATAGGTTTAGTCGTTCTTGTCGCGGCATGGGAATGGACTAATCTTGCCAATGTAAACTCGATATTTATTCGAGTTGGCTTTTTAGTCGCCTTAATTTTACCGATGATAGGTATACATTTCTGGACTCAAATATTAGAGTTGGTAGCTCAACTTGTTGATTGGCCAGACATTAGAGATTACTCTGGTGCTTTAGAATGGTTGGTGATACCTCCTGTTATCTTTTGGATAGTGATGATGATTTTAATCAGAAATGCACCAACAGGTGTCATCAATATTCAATTGAAAACTCGATATAAATTATTCATAGGTTGGTTTGTATTAATATCGGCTTGGATGTTTTTATCACGATTAAAAGCCTTTTATGGTCCAGAAATGACCATGTATTTCTTTATCTTGATTTGGGCGGCAGATATAGCCGCTTATTTTTCTGGAAAAAAATGGGGGGTAACCAAATTGGCTCCAGAAATTAGCCCAGGAAAGACGGTTGCAGGTATGTATGGGGCTTTGCTTTCTGGTTTGGTTTGTGCGATATGCTTAAATGTATACAATCTTAAGTACGGATTTAACCCAATGATTGCTACTGACTTCATTTTAATCTCAGTACTAACCGTACTAGTATCAATTTACGGTGATTTGTTTATTAGTGTCGTTAAGCGTCAGCGTGGCGTAAAAGATAGTGGTTCATTATTACCAGGACACGGTGGTGTGTTGGATAGAATTGATAGTCTGCTAGCAGCGGCTCCTTTTTTCTACGGTTGTATCTACTTCATTTATAGGTTAGTTGAATGAAGGGTCTCTGTATACTTGGAGCAACTGGTTCCATCGGTGTTAGTACCTTAGATGTGGCTGCAAGGCATAATCACCTTTATAAAGTGGTCGCGTTAACGGCTAATAACAATATAGACTTGCTGTTCGAGCAGTGTCTAATACATCATCCAGAAGTGGTCGTGGTGGTTGATGAGGCTAAGGCGAAACTATTCGCAGATAAGCTTCAGCAGACATCGATTTCTGATATTAAGGTCTTGTCGGGTGCTAAGTCATTGGAAGTGGTGGCGACTTTAGATAATGTTGATTCAGTGATGGCAGCGATTGTGGGTGCAGCAGGTTTGCTACCTAGCTTAGCGGCTGCTAAAGCGGGAAAGATCATCTTATTGGCTAATAAAGAAGCATTAGTCATGTCTGGTGCTATATTTATGGAGGCTGTTGCTGAATCGGGTGCGCAGTTATTGCCTATCGACAGTGAACATAATGCCATTTTTCAATGTATGCCTGCTGGTTATCAATCCGGTATGCAAGCAAAGCAAGCAAGACGTATTTTATTAACAGCTTCTGGCGGCCCCTTTCGTGAAATGCCCCTAGAAAAGTTAGTTGATGTTACCCCAGCACAAGCGGTTGCTCATCCAAACTGGGATATGGGTAGAAAAATTTCGGTCGATTCAGCAACCATGATGAATAAAGGCTTAGAAATGATCGAAGCTTGTATTTTGTTTGCTATGACGCCGGATCAAATACAAGTGGTCATTCACCCCCAAAGTGTGATTCATTCGATGGTTGATTATGTTGATGGCACGGTGTTAGCTCAGATGGGTAATCCGGATATGCGCATACCTATTGCTTATTCAATGGCTTGGCCCGAACGCTTTGATTCAGGTGTTGAGCCTTTGAATATATTTGATGTTCGTCGCATGGATTTTCAAGAAGCTGATTTAGAGCGATTCCCTTGTTTACGTCTTGCTTATCAAGCGATTAATAGTGGAGGCATTATGCCGACGGTATTAAACGCGGCTAATGAAATCGCAGTAGAAGCTTTTTTAAATGAGCAGATTCGTTTTACTGATATTCCGGTCATTATTGAACGTAGTATGGAAAAGTTTGTGGTAAAACCTGCCTCTACCTTAGAAATTATTTTAGAGACAGATCAGCAAGCTAGAGTCATCGCCCACAAAATTATTGTCGAGTTAAGCCAGTAATGGACTTATTGCATACCCTATTTTATTTCGCCATTGCTATTGGTGTCTTGGTTTCAATCCATGAGTTTGGGCATTTTTGGGTGGCGCGTAAAGTAGGCGTAAAAGTATTACGGTTTTCTATAGGTTTTGGTAAAGTGTTGTGGTCTTATCAAAAAAATCCTAATGCGACGGAGTATGTCTTGTCAGCTATTCCCTTAGGTGGCTATGTCAAAATGGCCGATGAGCGAGAAGGAGAGGTGAGTGCAGCTGATTTGCCCTACGCCTTTAATCGCCAGTCACTATGGGCTAGAGTCGCTATCGTTGCCGCTGGGCCATTATTTAATCTGGTACTGGCTGTTGCTTTATTTTGGAGTGTATTGGTTATTGGTGAGGCCGGTATAAAACCGATACTGGGTTCGGTCAGTACTTCAACATTAGCGGCTGCAGCGGGATTTGCTGAGGGTGATCAAATCATTTCAATTAATGATAAGTTGACTCCAACTTGGACAGCAGCCATGAGTTCCATCTTTGCTGCGGCACTAGAAGGTGAAGAATCAATAAAAGTCGCTGTAAAAAGCCTTGATGATCAACAGAGTGTTAGATTATTAGCGGTCACCGCTAGTGATACTCAAAATCCCGATGTGTTGTATGAGCGATTAGGTTTTAAACCTTGGTCACCCAAATTAAAGCCTATCATAGGTAAGGTCTTGCCTGATAGTGCTGCCTTAGTCGCTGGTTTACAAGCAGGGGATTTAATTATTAGTGCTGATGGCGCGATTATGGAAGATTGGCTGCAATGGGTGGATGTGGTAAAAATACATCCTAATCTAGCTATTAAACTCATCATTGAGCGAGAGGGTGTTCAGTTGCCTCTGATTGTCACTCCCAAAGAAGTTATTGCAGAGCAAAAAGCGGTAGGGAAGATTGGTGCTTCCGTTCTAGTCCCTGAGGCTTTAATTAAATCTGTTTCGGTAGAATATTCTCTGGCACCCATGGAGGCAGTGCCCGTCGCTTTAGAAATGACCTGGAGTTATGCCGCGTCGACCTTGAAAATGATGGGTAAAATGTTTGTAGGGAGTGCTTCAGTTGAAAATTTGAGTGGACCTATTAGTATTGCGCAATATGCTGGCCAATCGGCATCTATGGGTCTAGTTCATTTTATAAAGTTTATGGCCTTGGTTAGTGTTAGCTTAGGGGTTTTGAATTTATTACCGATCCCTGTTTTGGATGGCGGTCACTTGTTGTTTTTTGCTCTGGAGGCGGTGAAAGGTCGCCCAGTATCAGAAAAAATACAGAGTTTCTTTCAGCAAATGGGGATGTCTATATTGCTATCGTTAATGGCATTAGCCATGTTTTTAGATATTCAGCGATTATTTCATTAGTTAACGTTATTATAGCAATACAAGAAATGGGGGCTAGTGAAATGACTAGCGCCTATTTTTTTAGTCACATCCTCCTCATTTAAAAACACGAGAAAACAATGAAAAAAGTTATTGGGTTTACGGCATTAATGTTATTTGGTTTAACTTGTGTAACAGCTAATGCTGATGAAGAGGCAATTAGAAAGGCTTTAAGTCTAGCTATGCCAGCTTCTAAAGTTGAGGCTATTAAGCCTTCTGTCATTAAAGGACTTTATGAGGCGGCCGTAGGTGCCAATATTTATTATGTTTCAGAAGATGGAAAATATTTGATACAAGGGCGCTTAGTTGATATAGCAGCTCGCAAAGATTTAACAGAAGAAAAATTAAACGGTACGCGTAAATTGGCCATTGAGAATATGGGCAAAGAAAATATGATCATCTTTAAAGCCAAAATCCCTAAATATACGGTCACTATATTTACTGACATCGATTGCGGATATTGTCGTAAATTGCATTCGGAGTTAGATCAATATTCGGCTGAGGGTATTACTATTCAGTACTTATTTTTTCCTAGGGCAGGTAAAGGCTCTGAGTCATACAATAAAGCGGTATCAGTTTGGTGTGCAGATGATCGTAACGCAGCGCTTACAGCCGCTAAAAAAGACAAAAGCATAGCCGTTAAAACCTGTGATAACCCAATCGATAAGCATATGAAGTTAGCTGAAGATTTTGACGTGAAAGGAACGCCCATGATAGTCACAGAGGGTGGAAATATTCTGCCTGGCTATTTGCCTGCAAAGCAGTTAGTAGAAGCGTTAGAGAGTGAGAAAAATCCTCAGTAATATAGGCTATCCACTTAACACACTGCCATTAAGTTAGTGGAATTCAATATGCAGTAGGAGTGGCTTTAGCCACGACAATCGTGGCTAAAGCGGATCAACAGGATTAACTTTCCATAGCGTTTTCTTTTATTAAGATGCAAATAAGGAAACAGCCTGTCGGCGGAAGCCATTTTGATTTGGATGGGGTTGCATCACCCCGCCCAAATCCGCGACATTTAATGCAACTTCGCTTTGCTTGTTGCGGTCGCTCGATTCGCCCTAAAGGGCGAGGTTTTAACCAGCAAGGTGTTTTCAGCATAACGAGAACTTACCGGCGTTAACATTAATAGTTATGCCAAAGTCGATACTTGTTAGTGTATTCGCTGCTGAAGATATAGCGCCTGCTGAGTTTACTGCTCTAAGCTAGGTTTTTTTTAACTATTTAGCCCGATTGTATGTCAATAAAAACCGCTTGTGCGCTAATTATCACGCTAGTTGGGGCACAAAAACGGCTTGTCAGTTA